>TARA_R110000824_G_scaffold40564_6_pt1 | contig 11945 bp, 7 predicted proteins | sample TARA_R110000824 | Tara Oceans TARA_R110000824 (sample SAMEA4397747) | marine metagenome | biome: Polar Biome; feature: [MES] marine water layer (ENVO:01000295) within the mesopelagic zone...; material: water (ENVO:00002006), including particulate matter (ENVO:01000060) such as...... | reverse complement strand
AAACACCGCTCCATACGTCTTCTCCAGAGCGGCGGATCATTTCATCATCGAGTGGAGTATCTCTGAAGGGACGAATCGAGAAATATCCTTCGCAGTCTTTGGTCTCCTTGATTAATGGTTCTTACCGCTGGGCACGTCGCAAGCATGATGCGCAAGCACATGCCCTTGGGACACAAGTTGCTGATGGACGAACTCTATCAGTACACCCAGAGCAGCAAAAGAAACATGGACGTGCTGCGCGACTGGTGCGAGGAGAGCGCGCGGGTTCTGATCGGGTGGCACTATTTGAAAAACACCCTCACCTACCACCGTGATCCGGAAGGCGCGATCGACGGTCTTCTGATGTGGTATCGCTGCACTGATGAGTGGGGATGGAAGGACATTCAAGACTGGAAAGCCGACGATCCGGAAGGGGACACCTTCTTCCTAGCCTTCTGCTGGGCAGGGGCGGGAGCGATGAAGGATCTTTGCTTGGAGTTGATCCGGCGCCAGCCGGAGGTGCTCACCCACAAATTGGTCAGCATCCGAGAAGGGAGGCGTGGACCGGGCGTGGTAAAGTATACTCAGAAATTATTCGTCAAGATTCTTAATCAACGAGACCATGGGAAAAGGAAGCGATCCACCACCACCACCAGCAGCAGTTGACGCGAACCAATCGATGGGTTCTTTCCTGTTCGGTGATGAATGGGAGGGCGGCGCCGGGATCACTGACGACCAGTTCCAGCAGAGACTGGTCGAGGCAGAGGCCAAGTGGGGACCGGAATACGTGCAAAATGCGCTCGGTTTGCAGGAGAGGGCGATGTTCGGGGGCGACGGGCAGGAAGGGATGCTCGGGATGTATGAGCGATCAGCGCCCATCGTGGAGCGAACGCGGGCGGGAATAGCTTCCGCGCAACGAGGGTCAGACGTTGCCGACGTGCAACGCTACGGGGCGGATGCGCTCTCTGCGATCCGTAGCGCGGATCCCGAGAAGCAAGCTCTCGTAGCACGCCAGTCCCAGCTCACAGGCGACCTCTACGACCGCGCAGGAGGTTTGACGCCACAGCAGAGGCGGGCAGCGACCCAGACCGCGAGAGAGGGCGCTGTGGCGCGAGGCAGGGGCATGGACAACGCGGGCATGTTTGCCGAGGTTCTGGGACGCGAGGAATTCCTCCGCGCCAACCGGCAGGAGGCGCAGCAGTCGGGGCAGGGTCTCAACCAGATGCTCCAAGGCTGGGGAGGGGATGCAATGATGGCAGTCCTCGGGCGCCCGAGCCAATCGATGGCATACAACCAGCAAGCGGCGAGCACTGCGGGCGGAATCGCGGGGCAGTCTACACCCCAAACATTCGGCCCGGAGACCGGGATGAACCTTGCGCTGCAAAACGCTCAAAACCAAGCTAGTTATGATCAGGCGATTTACGGCATCGATCAACAACGCTCCGCCTCCACGTTTGACACAATGGCAAACCTTGGTGGCGGAATTGCGTCGGCATTTATCAAGAGGAGTGATCGTCGCTTGAAACGCGACATCATCAGGGTCGGCACCCACCCGCTGGGAATCGGCATCTATGAATACCGATACAAGTCGCACCCTGCGCGTCACGTCGGAGTGATGGCTCAGGAACTACTTCCTTTATTGCCGGAAGCGGTTGTGATGATGGATGACGGTTACCTCGCCGTGAACTACGCAATGATTTAAGAGCATGCCAAGAATAGGAGACACCATTCGCCCCGAGTTGGGCAAGATCGACTACCGTCCCATGATGATTTCGGGGATGAAAGCGGCAGAGAGTCGCGGGAAATCGATGGGCAATTTGATCGGCAAGGTCGAGGGCGCCTTTGAGCAGAAACGCACGAACGAGGGCAAGATCGGGGCAACGAAAAAGAAACTCAAGGGAGTCGCTGACTTTCTCCCCGAGGATTCTCAAATCGGGCAGATGGCAACACGCTTGCACGAAGAGTTGAGCGATCCCGAATACCGGATGTCTGAACTTCTTCAGACTGCCGCCGCAGCCGAGAGCAGTCTCGCGTTCGCGTCCGACCACATCGAGAAGCAGTTCGGGCGGAAAATGCGAGAGGAGGGGATGGGCATCAGTCGCAGGAATGCTGCGCTGGGACAGGAAAAGTTCGACTATGGAAAGACCGAAGCAGCGCGACTGGAGAAGAAGGATGACACCCGAGCGAGAGCGTTGGCGGATGCTCAACGCGATTACATGGCGCACGATGGTGATCCCAAGCTTCTGAATGCCTTGATCCCCCCGCTCCCGGGTGGGTCTGGTATCGGTGGCTTGCCGGGAGTGCTGCCCCCCAATGAAACTCCCTACGAGGGTTTTTACCGAGACGCTCTCTCGGGCTTGATGATCGAGCACGGAAAGACTGCGGGCAAAGGAGGCACCCAAGTAATCAAGGAAACCTTGCCCTCGGGAGAAGAGGTGGAACATACGTGGCCCACCATTAACGGGGTTCCCGATAAGTCCGGTGACCCCTTGGGGACGGTACGGAGGCACAAGCCACCGGGGCAGATTGAGACGGTAGACGAGGAGATAAGACGAAGCGAGAAGAAGGCGCACTCGGATGCAGCAACCGCCGAAGTCCACTTCGTGATCGACTCCTCGAAAAACTCGCGCGTTGCGCTTGCCAAGATGAGGAGGGTCGAGCAACTGCTAAAGAACGAGGACGTTTACACGGGCAAATTCTCGGAATTGATTGCAGGATTTCAAGAAGTTGGTCACTTCTTGGGGATGGAACCGGCAGGACTGAACGAATTCCAAGAGATGAATGTTTACCTCGGCGACTTCGTGATGCAACGAATTGGCCAAACCAAGGGAGCGGTGTCGGAAAAGGAGATGGAACTCTTCAGATTATATAGCGCAAATCCGGACAAGACCAAGGAAGCGAACCTCGCCATTGTTCGAGCACTCCAGCAAGTGGAACAACGAAGGATGGACCTTGCGAGGCGCGCGAGGAGATGGCAAAGAGAAGAGGTCCCCAGTATGGAAATCACTCAGCGGCTAGAGGACTACATGGACATGGAATCTCCGCTCGACTTCTCGGACGCTGAGGGAAAGGGAGGGTATGGCTGGAAAGGGGATCCGAAGACAGGCGCGGGGGATTTTCTGAGGAGTCTTGACGCGGCAAGAGCAAAAGCAAAAGCAGAAGGAAGGTAACCTCCATGGCAGAACTCAGTCCCCCAGCCGAGCTAGACCCGCTAGGTGCGGAGGCAATCGCGGCGCCAGAAGTGTTCGACCCTGAAGGTCCGGGTTTTGATGAAGAAACCGCTGCGGAGTTGAGGAAGTTGAATCCCTTAACAATGGAGAAGCCCGAGGATCCCCCCGAGGATCCATCTAAGGCTGCTTATCGATCTAATGCCGGAGCGTTTGAATCGTGGGTGTGGCACCCGAAAGAAGAGGGGAAAGAAGAGGGGTGGTTCGCACATGGCGGCAGCAGAGACCCGAGAACCGGTCTGGCGCTTAAGGGACGCTTGCATCCGACTTGGGGCAAGTTCGCGGAGGAGGAAGCGGAGCAGGGATTCACGATCTTCAAGGCGCCTGACAACGGCAGATACTATTCTACCGACCTGCAAACCCAACTGATCGAGAACACCCCTCCGCCGCCCGCTGGAGAGCTGGTGGAGGATCCTCGCTACGCGGAGGCAATCGCGGCAGGACACCTCACTCCTGACGGGGAGATCACCCCCAAGGGTCGGTCTGCAATGCGCGATAGCGAGCTTCGAGAAGCGCGCATGGAATTCGATTCGAACCTGAAGCATGTGCCGGATCCCGGGATGCGAAAGGAGTTGCAACGGTGGTGGGATAAGGGAGGACTACTCAATCCTGACCTCTCCCGCACGCCGGACGGGGTTGTCTACTCCATGGATTTAACCGACGCACTCCACGAGGGGCGCGAAACCTTTAACAAGTGGTACGACCTCGGAGCGTGGCAGGAGCATCAGGACAAAATCCATCCGGGCGGGTTCTTCAAAACCCTCGGCACAGCAGTTAAGCATCTCGCTGGCGAGATCCTGCCTGACGCAGCGAAGGGTGGCGTAACTATGGTCGCCGGACACACCCCGCTCATCAAATTGGCAGCGTGGTTCGGGCAATCGAAACTTGCTCCGCCCCCGGCACGAGCGGTCTACGAGTCTCTGAAGCTAGCAGGCGCCGCGACCGACAGGACAGTGCCTGAGATGGCAGAGGCAGCCCAAGAGCACTTCAAGGATGTCAGCGGCGCGATGGGGGGAGAAGTGAGCCGCGAGTTCATGCGCAACCAGACCATGATGTGGACTGGCTACAAACTCTGGGCTGCAAAACAGGCGAAGGGACTGGAGAAGCACCAGTCTTCGTTGCAGAAAGGCTTCCGCAAAGATAAAGATGCCGAGCAGTTGCATGAGGAGTACATGACTGCGCTCTACGACTACCATGACAGCATGTGGCAACTCGACCAGTTGACTGCGGACGATGCCGTGGCAACCGTTGGCGCACTCCTCCACTCTTTCGAGAAAGACGACGATCGCGAGTTCAAGCCCAGTTATTTGGCGGCAGAGGAGGGGCGGGCGGCATCGAAAGCAGCGCGCGCGAAGTTCACCCCCGAGGAACTCGGAGAAAAAGAGTATCCAGAGGGAGACCCGAGGAGGGGCCGGACGACGATTGACGAGATGGGCAGGGGCGTAGGGATGATCGGCACCGATCTCAGCATCCCGGCAACGATGGCAGCAAGCTTCGGCATGAGGCTGGTGCCCATCGTGGGGCGCGCATCAACCAGTGTGATGGTCAAGGTGCAGCGTGAGTTGGCGGAAGCGGTCGCGCGGCGCAAGAGTATGGCATCCGGATTCGCACCTTTGTATGCATCGAAAATGGACGACACCATCGTGGAATTGCAGACAACGCTCGCGAGGATGGAACAACGAGCTGGAATGGGAGTGCTGCGCGACACGGTACGGGGGGCGGGCGCCGCCCTTGCGCGAGGCATTCGGAAAAACAGGATCGGCGCGGGACTAATCTCTTTCGCGGAGGCTACCGAGGCGCAACTCTTGAAACTCGGAAACGTGCAAGGCATCCGCCAGATTCCCATGGCAGGAATGGTCTTTTCCGGTCTCGCTGGGCACAAGATGAGCGCGATGCTCTTTGCCGCCGCAGCGGTCCCCGGGAAGATGCGCTTGATCAGGGGAATGTTCGAAACCGCAAATGGACTTGGAGCGGAGTTCCTCAAGCGGCGAAGTAGTTCGCCCTACTGGCAGCGAGTTGCCGAACGCTTCAAGGAAAATCCGTTGCTCCGGAATACAGCGACTGCGCTGGATTGGGGCGCCAAACCCATCAGCGTGGCGGGCAAGATGGGATCAGCATTGCGGAGGGCGACTATCGCCGAGATGCCGTTCTCTCTGATCGCATCCGGCGGGCAAGAAGGATGGTTTGCGGAAGCGATGGCAGAAGCGTTCGTGTTCGGTGGTCCCGGCATCGCGCACGCTGGCGCGATGGAGGTTAATGGGATTATCCACGGCATGGCGGGGATCCCAACCAAGGCGCGCGCTGCCGAGTTCGAAGCACTCTCGCTCAACGATGCGATGGAATTGCGCCGCACCCTGCCGACTGACGACCAACGCACCCAATTCGACCGTCTGCCACCATGGATCCGCCGCGTGATTGGTGTCTACAGCGCCCTCTTGCCTGACGTTTCTTTCCGCTTTGATCCCGGCAGCGGTGGGGGCAGATATCACCGCAAGACCGTCACCATTGACCCTCAGAGCAGGAACCCGCTGGGTCCGCTGCTGGCACACGAAATCGCGCACTCACTCCACGATCGGGGAATGATGAAGGTCGTCATCAACGAGTTGGTGGGAGACCGGGGATCCCTGCGAAAGAGTGACGGATCACTCACCGACGATGCCAAGCATTTCAAGAAACTTTACGAAGCGCGCTTGAAAGAGACGATCACCGACGAGCAACTCGCTTTCGAATGGTACGCGGAATCGGTGGCGCCGGGACTGTTGAACCTTCCCAAACTGCAAGCCCTCATTCGGCGCAATAAATGGAGTCGCGGACTGGTTGACTCCACCCTGCCTCGCATCCCTTTCGGCAAGAAACTGCTGCTCCGCGCTGGAGTCCTTCTCGACAACCAAGGCAACCCAGTGAGGGGGGTGGGATCGATGGCAGCCTTCGAACAGAATTTGGTGCTGGCGAGAGCGACAGAGGCTTACCTTCGCGCTCATGCTGGACAGTCTGCTGCGACCGTGTCAAGGAAGACTCCGCGCGAGAAAAAGGAGGTTTACACCGCTGAAGAGTTAAAAAAAGGGGACGGTGAGAACATCGTGGACTTCGAATGGGAAGACGATGGTCACGGGAATTTGCAGCAGAAGGTTGACCGTCACGGGCGCCCTCTCGGTCTCGATCCGGAGGTTGTGAAGGCGCGCAAAACCGCAATGCAGAACATCATTGAGAGCACTGCTGCCAAACATGCGGTAGACGGCATGCCCGAACGCAATGGAAAGACTTACCAGTTCAACCGTGAGCAGTGGGACGAGATCCTCGCCGACATTGAGAGTAGTGGTTGGTATAACAGTGAGCAGATTGCACACATGCGGACAATCGTAGCCGACTTGGTGAGCGGGGATGGTGCCCCGCACGTCGTCCACTATCACCCTGTCTACACCACCCGCAGGGACGGCAGCAAAGTGGTTCTTAAAAAGGGACGAGTTGCCAAGAGGACTGCCGCCAGTTTTTACGACATACTCGTAACCGGCGCGGGGAATGTTAACATCCGACTGATCGATCTCGACGTACTTGAGAGCAACGCAGCACGCGCGGCAGAGACCTCGATGGGGCGCACACTCTATCCCGGTGGACTGCCCGACATCATGCGTGATGTGACCCAACTCGCGGACAACCACCGCGCGGGCAGACCCAACGATGCCGCGCTCGGTCTCAAGAAACGCAACTTCCTCAACGGTCTGATGGGTCAACTTTCCAAGGAGCATGTCGCGAACAACCCTATTTTCGGTGGACCTGTTTTCCAGAGCTTCAAGAATAAGACGCAAGCAGTCCGCACCTACCGATTCGATCGCACCAACAAGATTGCTCATAGCCCAGCGGAGTCGCTTCCCTTCCGGCATTCGAAATGGGTTGAGAATCTGCTACCGGAACCACTCGATCCCAGCGATCCCAGCGATCCCAGCGATCCCGAAGGGGGGCACCGCATGCCCGAACCGGTTGACACGGGTGGTAGGGTCGATCCAGATGGCACAAGAACTGACACCTTACCAGCAGTCGATCCTAGCACGGGCACCGAAACGGGAGGACTACCCCGACCACTCGCAGGAGATGTGGGAAGAGATCAGGGATGGGTTCCGCAACCGGACAGCCCATATCCTGCGACCACAGCACCCGCGCTCAGAGGACTCCCCCAGAGCATCGAGATCGACCCCGGCAGGACCGTAGAGTTCGGACCGTTTGAACCTGCTCGGCAGACTGCGGTGGACTACACCCGAGAAGCGGGTCTGCCCTACAATCCACCGGGAGACTACGCTAAGGTTGACCCTGATCGCGCCACTCGCATCGCGGATGAGTTCGAAGCGATGGAGCATCAACCGAACGATCCCGAGGTGAAGGCAGCCTACGCTGCTCTGATAACAGAGACGCATGCGCAGTATGAAGCGGTCAAAAAGACAGGCTTGAAGATTGAGCCGATTCCGATCGAGATGGGGGATCCTTACGGCAACCCGCGCAACGCAATTCTGGACACGGTCGAAAACAACCACTTCTGGTTCTTCCCGAGCAAAGATGGATTCGGCACCACCGGGGATGTCGCAGTTTCTCATGCAGTCGAGGGACGCGAACAGGGACCGGACGTGACCGACAATCCGCTTCTGGAAGAAACCGGCGAGGTGATCAATGGTTACCGGATGACTTGGAACGATGAGTTTCGTGTTGTCCACGACTATTTCGGACACATCAAGGAGGGGGTTGGATTCCGCGCATTCGGAGAAGAGAACGCATGGCGCAGTCACAGCGCGATGTACGGTCCACTGGCACGCCGCGCAATGACAGTTGAAACGCGCGGGCAAAATTCGTGGGTCAACTACGGTCCCCACAAGGAGACCAACACAGGCGCGAGTGCGGCTGCCACGCAGTATGCTCAACAAAAAGTCGGCTTGCTGCCCGACTGGGTGACGCGAGAAGGTGCGCGGGACTCCGCACCTCGCATCACCGAACCTGTCACCGAGTCCTTCACTGAGGTCTTCGAAATGGATCTCGCACAAGTGTCCCGGCGCAACATGGAAGAGGTTGCGGGTGAGATCGAAGGTATTGCGCGAGGCATTCTGGAAGAGAGCGGGGTGGACCCGTCGAAGATGACCCCAGAAGAGACCATCGACTACGTCGTTGAGCGCGCCACAGCGGAGGTTGAGCACGCCATGGATGACCCCGGATCTGGGAAGCAGTGGTACAGCGGCGACATCCGCTTCATGGACAATGCCCTGCGTGAAATATTTCCCACGGGGTTGAAGACGAAAGCGCAGCGGGTGATCTACAAAGGCATTCTCTCGCTTACCAGTTTCGGCAATAAGGCATATAGCAATTTTATCGCATCGATGCGCTTGTTCACCGAGAGCGGTGCGGACGTTACGAACCTCCAACCTCTCCAAGCTAACGGCAAAGGGTGGACGCAACGCAAACGTGCGACCGAGTTGGGTCTCCAGCGATTAAACCAACTCGTGGGCGACAAGGGGGTGAGGGGCGCGGCGAACTGGTTACTGTCCAACCACCCTGTCAGCGAGTTGCGCAAATACAACAGTGGTGTCAGTGGCAAGAAGGACGCGATGAAAAGGGGCGCGATGATTCTGGGTCCAAAGGGCGGGCCGTTTTTCCTCAACTTGAATGGGATCCAGCAGTTCCTCACGATGGATCTATGGTTCAGTCGGAGTTGGAATCGAATCCTCGGAACCCTCTTGCTTCCCAAACCGGAACAGCAGTTCAACGTCCAAGGCGAACCGGTCGGATTCACCCACACTTGGGATACACCACGCAACGACGCAGAACGTCGGGCCATGGAAGAGGTGGTGACCCGAGCAGCGGCAAATCTGGATTTGACAGTGGCGGAATTTCAAGCAGTTTGGTGGATCTATGAACAAAAACTCTACACCCTCTTCGGGATCCCCTCAGAGTCGGGAAGCTTCAAACAAGCAGCGCAGCGAGTTCTCCGAGGAGCAGGCTTTAAGTCCATCAAAAGCCTTAGAGACCGTCGAGCGTCTGAAGCGGGAGGGAAGGATGCCGACTTTCAGTCGCTTGCGGAAGGGGCTACAGACATCCATAGACAACCCGAACCGCTAGACGCTCCAACCACTCCTGCGTTCAAGGAATGGTTCGCGGAGAGCAAGGTGGTGGATGAGGTTGGTAAACCGATGAGGGTTTACCACACGACACCGGAGAAGTTCGACGTATTCAAGCCGGGGGGTAAAGATCCAACAGAAAGCGGTCCCGCTATTTGGCTTGCTTATTCGCCTGACGAGATCCCTGCGTGGGGGTTGGGCAAGAGTCGAGGTTCTGACCCAGTCATGGGGTTGTATGCTCGTGCGGAAAATCCTCTTCAGCTAGAGCAGTCCCCCGCAAAAAACTTGGAAAAGTGGGGCACGGAAGATGGTCGGCATCTGACTGCTGACTCTGTCGCACGCATTAAGGCTGCCGGTTACGACTCAGTTATTACTCCACCGGGGTTTAAACATTATGCCAGAGACCATCCGAAGCAAGGTCGGGAACTGGTTGTCTTCGACCCCAACCAAATCAAAAGCGCAACGGAGAATCGCGGCACATTCGATCCCAGCGACCCCAACATCCGGCGCATGCCCGAACCGCTAGACGCTGACCACCGCGCTGCGGTCGAGTCCGGTGACATGGAGACCGCGCAGAGGATGGTGGATGAAGCTGCGGGAGAACTAACGGGAAAATTCCACGGTGGAACGGCAGGTGGCGATGGTCATATCGTTCTGTTTGCCGACAGCGTAAAGGAATCTTATTGGAAGGGAGGACCAATGGAGAAGAGAGGAGGACTATGGACCCTGAAGGGAAATATCCGTTCCATTACTGACGAGATGATCAATTTTGCATCTGATTATTTTAATGTTAGTAAGGAAGAAGCGACATCAATGATGAACCCATCAGATATTGTTGATTCCGCAGAGGCATGGGACGACCCTCAATTCGTTTCAGATTTATGGCAAAAGTTTGAATCTGAATTTCTCGAAAATGGAACCTCATTTGAAACTCCTGACGGAGCGGTATCATTCCCTGAATCTGACGCTTTAACTCCGGTAAATACCGACCCTGCGACCTACGACGCAGACGGCAAGCTGATCCCTCTCTCTGAGCGGTTCGATCCCAGCGACCCCAACATCCGGCGCATGCCCGAGCCGGATGACTCAGAGAGTCTGAAGAAGTTCTACAAAAAATTCATGGACCGGGTCAGCAAGGCTGCGGAGGAAATAGAGCGGGGCGCTCCTGACTTTGAGAAAGGGTCCACGGTCTACACGACAACGGGAAGGCCCGTGAAATATCTTGGTCCGGGCCTGATCACCAAATATGGGCAGGACGGGAAGGACGTTGAGAGGAAGACGATACTCGCTACATATAAGGACAACGAGGGCGGGGATACCCAGAGTTCAATGTATCTGGACGGGATACTTGTCGATCCTCCGACCCGTGACGAGGCGTTGGTGAACATTATCAACGGAAGGGTCAAGACTGAGGGGCCAAGGATGAAGAAGGGGAAGGAGCAACTCCCCGGAATGGACTCAATGGACCCGGCGCAGCGATTGGAAATGGAGGCGTCGGCTTCAACTTTCGCCCGTAAACACGCTTTCCATTCATACTCGCAGTCTGAGATCAATGATGCGCTGGAAGCGAAGAGGTTGATTGATGGCTTTGAAGTCCCAGACTGACGAGTAGGGGAAAGTTCGGACACGATTTGGTATCCTTTCTGCGTGGGCAAGGAACTTCCGGCTTGGCAATTAGTGTTTCTCCGCACCTTCATAGGTGCCTCGATCGCGTGGGCAGTTTTCGTCACTAGCGCGGTCTTCGCCCGACCAGATCGGAGCGCAGTGGTGGGCCTGATCGAGTCACGCTCGCCGTATGTGGAAGATCGCAAAGCAATCTCGCAAGAGCTGGCTGCGATCCGTTCTTCGCACGGGAAGATTTCCGGTGTGATCGATCGAAACACGGAGGCAATCAACCTGCTACGCATCGCGATCGGCAATGAGTGAACTCTACACGGCGTTCTTGAAGAAGTTGCGCCTTCGGCACTTCTCGCCACATGAAATCACGTCCTACGCCGAGCAGGTTCGCAAGGGGGTGACGAACTCTCTGCCGCCCGAAGAGTTGTGGGAGAACATCGTCCCGACCTTGTGGGTGCTGGACCAGTTTCGCCACCAGTATGGCAAGCCGGTGCGGCTAACCTCAATTTTCCGTTCGGAAAAATACAATTCTTCCGTGGGCGGCGCACGCTGGAGCCAGCACAAGGTCAACGGTGCGTGCGACATTCAGGTGACCGGGATGACACCCACCCAAGTCTTCAACCGGTTGAAGAAGATGCGCGACGGTGGAAGCTTTCGCGGTGGTCTCGGGAAATACGATACCTTCACCCACATCGACACGCGCGGAAACAACGCAACCTTTTAGACAATGGCGCCTCTCGCAGTTCCCACACTCCTCCTCCTCCTCGTGATCTTCACGTTCCTTTTTGCGTTCCAAGCGTCAGGGGATCTGGAGACCCTTGACGTGATCTTTATCGTAGCGTTACTGACAACTCTCAGCATTCCTGTGCTGCCTAAGCGTAACCCTTAACCCCAACACCACTGATGGCACTCGGACTAAATTTTGGAATCTTAGAGGACACGGATGATCCCCCCGTCCTGAACGGATACAGCGTCAACTTTCAGGGGGATGACGAGTTCATGTCCACGGGAGGGGCGGACACGAATT
>TARA_R110000824_G_scaffold7817_2_pt1 | contig 11954 bp, 15 predicted proteins | sample TARA_R110000824 | Tara Oceans TARA_R110000824 (sample SAMEA4397747) | marine metagenome | biome: Polar Biome; feature: [MES] marine water layer (ENVO:01000295) within the mesopelagic zone...; material: water (ENVO:00002006), including particulate matter (ENVO:01000060) such as...... | reverse complement strand
GTCGCGATGCTGCGTTCTCCGAGATCCTTCAAGTGCGTCATTGTCATTTCTCCTTAGTAGTTGCCTCGCCGGGAACGCTGTAGTACCGCCCCCGGAAGATTGCCTCACCCCTTGAGATCGGTACCAACTCCACATTGAAGTTGCCGTCCCCGACTTCATATTCCACAACTGCCATACCCTGCTGCCAGTCCTCTGTAGCGTTCACAGGACGCCCATGCGGGTCCGTGGAGCCCTTCGTGGATGGTACAGCACCATCGATACGGCACAGGCACCCTGGCGACGCTGCGAGGCTTCGTTTCGCCCCCTCGAATGTGCGCCGCGTCTTATGTTGCAACTCGATGCGGTGGATGTGCCCGTGAATCACCGATGTGCGTTCGTCATCGACAACGGCAGCGACAGTGGAACCCCGGCTACGCGTCGTGTGCCCGTGGATGCACGCCAAGTTTTCATTGACCCAGTAGATGCCCGCCGGGTAACCCCCAACGTATCCGACATTGAGATGGTCTTCTCCAAGCCGCAGCAGAAACGGCACCGACATGACCGGCCAGTCCTCAGGCGCATCGGCCCGCTTCAGATGAAGGGCAGCAGCAGTGTTGTTCGTAACCGCCTTGTGCAACCGGCGGTCATGGTTGCCTTCCAGCAGGGTGATCGCAGCATCGGGTGCGTTGGCCCGCTGTTCACACAGGAACTGGTGGCCGCGATCAACAGCGGCCTGTGTGGTGCGAGCGAACGCCGGCTCGAGTTCAAACTTGCCGAACTCTGCGAAATCCAGGAAGTCGCCGAGATTGATGATCTGATCGGGGGCAAGGTCACGCAAAATCTGCAACGCCACCTGCATGGCGTCCTCGTCATGGAACGGGTCCATCTGCCCGTCCTCGTACATGCGGAATCCGATCTGCGGGTCTGGCAAAATCACCGCCGTCTGGTAACGACGCTTCGCCTTCTTCGACTTCGGCACATGACGGATCGTGACCGGAGCTGCCTGCTGCACCACCGGCCATTCCGGTCCCGCTGCCCACGCCGGGTTGATGACCACCGACACGCCACCCAGATCGTGGATCTCCGCTTCACCGTCGTCGTTCTTGGTGACGCCCTGCCATTCCGAGATGCGGACCTTTTCTATGGAACCGATCTCAGCAATGTCGATACCAGACCGTTCCAGCAGGTTAGCGATCTTGCCGAGGCGGGCCTTGCCAACAGCAGACGCAGGGACCGCTGTTTCAGCGAACTCGTCCAGGCTGGTCACAGCCTCACCCGGGTAGAGGTCAAAGCCTTCACCTTCGCAACCGTTGCATCCTCGTACCCGAGGGACTTCAACCAGCGGACAATAACCGAAGGAGGCGCCTGCGATTCCATGATCTGTTCAACGACATGGGCGTCCAACTGGTCGACCCAACGGCGGGGTCGCCCCCTGCCTGCTGCGTCCCACCGGACGAAGTCTTCTAGCCCTGCGGGCTCGTCAGCATCCTCACCAGGCATGTACCCTCCCACCAACTGTTGTCGTCCGAGAACCGCAGGGGTTGCAGTTCAAGGTCTTCGACAGTGACCGTGTCTGTGCGGCCGGTGCCTTCCTCGTAGGTGACTTCCGCTGCGGACACCACCAAGGTTCTCAAAGCATTGTACTCATCGAGCGTGTCGTAGTACGCGGCAGCACCGGCACCGCCAGAGGTTGTGACCATGCCTTGGAGGATCAAGGGGGCGATGATCTCTTCGATGCGTTGCGGTTGCGGGCGGGCGTGAAGGGACCAGCGTTCAAGTATCGGCCCGGTGGTTGTGTCGCTTGCGTCCCTGGTCAGCGTGAGTTTGACTTCGTACACTTCGGCGGTTGTCGCCCCGGTGTAAGCCGTTTCTGCCTGCGCTGAGGCGACCGCCAACGCAACCGATGCGTTCGTATCGTCGGTCACGGTGATGGTTACAGCACCCGTGACGCCCTGTGTGACGCCGCGGTAGTCGAGGGGGTCTTGGTAGTCGGTGACAGTCGCGTAGTCCGTTGGAGAAGCCAACGTGTTTTGTGCAGCGGTGAACCGGCCAGAGGTGGCTCGCAAAACCTTCTTGGCGACTGTGCCGAAGCTGACGAGTCCAACAGTGACTTCCCCGGTGGCTGCAAGGTCGCCGCTTGCATCCTCCCCGTACAGTTCGCCCGACGAGTCGGTGAAGAACAGTTTCGAGTCGAACACCTCGAGCGACTGGACGTTGCCGTATGACCCGGAGTCAAACGCCAGGAACTTGGAGTAGGCCGGGACGAGTGTGTCAACGAACTTGACGAGGTCCGCCTTCCAAGTGTTGCCGTTCGTGGTCCCCCAGTAGGCGTATCTGCCTACGATGCGTACCCCATACGCTGCGCCGCCGTCGTCAATGACCGGGCCGAGGGACACACTGAACTGGTCTTGGCCGCTGATGACGCCGAAGCGAACACCTGCGCTTGTGCCAACGACCATGACCTCACCGAATACGTCGATGCTGAAAGGCCCGGTGAAGGTTTCCCCCACGGGAAGAACCGCGGCTGGCACCGGGTAGGACAATGCCCCGTCGGTCGTGGACACGCTGATGCCGTAGAGGATGCCTTGCCCGTTGTCGTTGTATCCGGCGTAGATAGCGGTCGGTCCACCCTTGATGACTTTGCAGGTGCCGGTGAGGGTCTTGTCGAATGTGAGTACCGTCCCCGAGCTGTTGAGTTCCACAATGCGGGCACCGTCAGCGGACAGCAGCCTGCCGTTGGCGAACTCGATGACATCGCCGGCAAACGATCCAACTGTGGACGCTGTCGTCGTATTGGACACGGTGGCCTTCTTCACCGCCGAACCGATGGTGGCGTAAACGGAAGCCCCGTCGGATGTCCAGTCCTGGATGGTGCCACCCATCGGCGTCGCAGCCGGGGAGTACGCACCAGCGTTCACATCCGGGTCGCCGTATTTGAGGTCCGTCCCGTCAGAGAAGTAGAAGACTGTGCCGTTGACGACGCGGGCGTACAGGTTCGAGTTCGACCCGGTGGCCTTCTGCTCGATTGCCTTGCACAGGCTGATCTGACCCTCGGTGAATACGTCCACGTTTGCCGACGTATCGAACCGGCGACGGTCAGCGTCTGCTATGTCGTAGTGGCGTTGCCCACTTCCATACGACCAATCGGTTTGCGAACGAATCCACTGGCCTGCCGACGAAAGGGTGTGTTCACCCACATCGGTTGATGTGTCGCGCTGCTCACGCTGCGCGGGGATAGTCCTACGCCGATACCCGGCCGTATCAACCAGGTACTTGCGCCCGTCAACCGCAACGTCGAATCCGCCAGCGACCATGACCGGCTATCGGCCGCTTCGATGCCATGTCGTGGGATACATCTGTGCAAGACGAGCTGCTTCGGATTGGATGCGTTCCTGCCGGCGGAACCTGAGATCCCTCATCGACGCCGAGATAGCCCCGGGGGGTACTTCCTCCGCCCGACGAACAGGAGGCTGCTGGGTAATCGACTCGCGGGCAATCGGACGGAAACTCATAATGGCAAGCGCCGCCCCCATAGGTGGCAAATCGTAAGCTTCAGCATGGAGGCCCACCGCAGACAATGCCGTAGACGAATCCGTCAACGCCGTGAACCCAGTCGTGTACTCCACCCGAACCGTTTGGCCCGCCTCGGGAAGATCCTGCAACACAAGCGCCACCCCCGACGCAAACGCCGAGGTGTCCCGGTTGCGTTTCACCGTGAAGCGTCGCACCTCTGGCTCAGACAGATCCGACGAGGTGTGAACCCAGGTGACGCGACGCACCGCCAACGCATCCGCAGCAAGGTTGTATCCGTCCTTGGTGGAGTTGTAGGTGAACGTCGTGGTCTGCATCTGGTATAGACCGTTGCGTGGGCTGGACAGGTCGTTGAGGTCGTCGTTGACGGCGTCGAGGATCATGTGCCCCGGGTACTGCGGGTTGGAGCGGATGATGTCCGTGGAGGTGTGTGCCGCTGCGGTGGAACCGCCGTAGCCGCGCATCACCGACACCGTTGTTCCGGCAACGGCCGTGACGTACATGAGTTCGGTTCCGATCTCGATAACCGACCCGGTCACAATCGGGCCAGCGTCGAACTCGACAGTCAACTGTGCCGCACCCACAAGGATGTCGCCATTGAGCCGGTTAAGTGGTTCGACAGTGCCGCCGAGAAGCAAATCCCGGGTCTTGTCAACCCATACCTGTGCAGTCACGACGAGTCACCCACGATCTCTACCGCTTCCTTCCTGGTTGCGTCGTCGGTGATGATCTGCCCCGTTTCCACCTCAAACTTTTCGGTTGCCCGAACCTCGAGATCGGCGGCACCCAGCACATTCTCTGGCTGAAGCCCGTCGGCCCTGAGGCGCTTGTACGCCTCCATGTCCCGCTCGAGGGAGCGTTCCACCTGACGGGGCCGGTTGCCCTTCGACTGGAACGACACAGACCGGGCCTTCTCCCCGAATGTCAACTCTTTCTTCTCGGTCATGCCGCGATCCTCTCTCCTACTTCCATATCGTACCCGGCGGCAACCAACAGGTCGGATTCCGCATCCGTCAAGTCAGGGCTGTCGTGCCCGCCGTGGATTGTCCTCGTAATAGTAGTTGCATCAGCCGGGTAGTCGGTAGTGACAGTCGCATCGGACACGATCCACACGTTGATCCCACGATCACGGGGTGTGTAGAAACGGGCAAGACGATTCTCCGCCGACAACGGGTTGAACCATGCCTCCCCCTCAGCGAGCCTGTTGCCACCAGGAGTCGTGTTGGCAACCACATGCCGGCCAAGTCGCAACACACCAACACCAGAAGTAGTCGTCACCGGATCCACTAGAACATCGGCTGTTTGACTAACCGTCGGAGCTGGTGACGCAGCCACGCCAGCGACAACGCCAGCAGCGACATCAACAACGCTACGAGCGACCACAGACGGAACCGCCGCCACCCCCGCGACGGCACCTGCCGCGACCGCAACGGTCGATGCAACGGTGGCATCACCGACGGCCCCGACGCCAGCAACCACACTGCCGCTGACAACGGCAGCACCGGCAACTGTTGGCGACAAGACCGCGGCAGTAGCAACAAGCGTGGCCGGGGCAGCGATTGCGCCCCCGGAAATAGTCGGCGCTGGGACCGCAGCCGCGGAGGAGAGAACGGCTGGGGCCGCAAGGGCCGACCCGGAAACGACGGGTGCCCCGACCCCCGCCACCCCGGCCACAAGCGCGGCAGACACGGCAACCGTCTGTGACCCCTGGTAGGTGGTCGACGCTTGCCGATAGTCCCTGTCACTTCGATAGTCGAGTGCTGACAACTCAACCCTTCTTCTCGATCAGTTTGTGATGTTCCTCATGGACACGGGTCCATACAGTCAACCCGGTCACATCGTCCTGAACAGTGTCGACCTTGCCCTCGAGCCGGATCAAACCGTGGGTGACCATGTTGTGCTGTTCAGTGTTCTCTAAGCGGAGCCGATTCAGGACGACGCCAAACACGCCGGTTACTACCGCTGCTGCGATGACACCGAACGCGCCGACCCACTCCACCCCCATCACCCGGCCCCGAACATTACCTTCCAACTACGACGGCCAGCGACGCCATCCGCGACAAGCCCATTGGCACGTTGCCAAGCAACCACCTTCTTCTTCGTTCCAGGGCCAAAGATGCCATCTATCGGCACTGCGCCAACAGCAGCTTGAACCCACTTGACTGCGTAGCCGCGCATCCGGGGGCGACGCAACCGCAACGCCTTCACATAAGGCGGCGGCTTCAACACCGGGATTACTGCCGGCTCGTCAGGAGATCCACCCTGGCCCGGGTACATCTGGTAAAGAACCGCGTAGGCGGATTCGCCGGGGCAACTCGTTGCCTTCACATCACGGTGGCCGTGGATCTGGAACCCGGGGGTGATCTTGTTGCTTGAAATCCCGTGGGCGATCAGTTCACGAATCGCGTCGATAGCGGCCTGCGAAATCTGCTGCTTGGTGGTGTCACCAATCAGACAGATCGCATACGAGTCTTTGTTGTGGTTGCGGGTTGCCCCACCACGATTGTCCCAGCCTCGCAGCTCGTACACCCGACCCGATTCGACGCCGACAGCGAACGAGTACGCAATGTCGGACCATTTGCGGGTTTCGACATGGTGCCGCTGGTAGGCCCGTAGTGTTGCTGCTTCGCCTTCTTGGCTGTGGTCTTTGAGTTCGACTGCGCCGTGGTGGATGAAGACGTTGTTGACGGGTGTCAGGTGGCGGGTTGTCCAGCGGGGCGGCTTTGCGCCCCATTCACTCCGCGGGATCGGCAGCATCGGAATCCATGAATCCGGCTGTTAGCCGTTCGATCTCTGCGCGCTGGGCCGCGATGATGGCCCGCTGGGTGGCGGCCTCCCATTCCAGGCGGCCACGTTCGGACAGGGCGGCGAGGACTTCTTCAATGGTCACTTCGGTCATGTTGCGGCCTCCTCGGCTTCCTCGGGCGGTGCGGGCGGCGGCGATGCTTCGCGCTCGAACTCGGTGATGAAGTGCCCGTCATTATCTGCCGACGGTGCGGCCTCGGAATACACCTGCGGGTCGTGGCGTTCGGCCATGACTATCCACGAGCACACGGCGTCAGCGGTGTCGGAGGTGACCGTCAGGGTCTTGCCGTCGAGCACCCATTCGACGGCGTTGCCGGACGAGGCGACCATCGTCCACGGGTCACGGCACAGCGCCTCCCAGGTGCCGTCGGTCATGTTCGACGCTTCGTCGAGGTCAACCGTCGCGGTACCGCCTGAGAGAGTGACGGTGCCGCGGTAGATGAGATCATGTCGCGGGCCTTCGATAGAGGCGTGCCGTAGTCGCCAATCGCCGCCCCTGGTCGGATGCGCGATGTCGAACGTTTTCGTGCCTGCGGTGAACTCGCCGACGCAGTTCACGACACTGTCGCTGATCGTAAGGCGGGCACTGTTTCCCGTGTAGAACCAATGGGTCGAGTTTGTGAGGTCCTGAAGGTAAAAGTCGCCCGAGTCGAATGAGAACAGGATGTCCGCGTTGGCCGCCCGGTAGGAGATATAGCGGTTGGTTCCGTTCTCGAAATGGATGGCACCATTGACGTCCAGAGCACCCACCGGTGCGTCGGTGCCGATGCCGACGTTGCCGTCGCCCTTGATCCGCATCTTCTCCGCCAGCGTCCCATCGAGACAGGTGAAGAACCGCAGGCTGGCGTCTTGGGTCGCTGCGTCCGTGGTCCACGCGGCGTCACCGTCACCGCTGATCTTCGCCATCTCTTTCAGCGTGCCGCCGTCCGAGGTAGCCGACGCGAACGAAACGCCCGCCCCGTAGCCCCCGTAACGGCCTTCGGCCCAGATTTGTGTGCCTGAGACTGTGGTTGTGGCGTCGGCAACGTGGAGTTTGTCGCTGGGAGCGATGGTGCCGATGCCCAGACCCGTGGAAGTGAGTGTCGCTCGGATTGAACCTCCCGCAATCAACTTCATAGCGTCACCGACCGCTCCAACCGACACATAACCCTCACCCGTCGTGGCGGTGTCTCGCATATCCAGATAGGAACCAGAAGCAGACGACACAATCCCGATAGGGCGGTTATCGGTAGTGCTGATATGGAGGGGATAACTAGGCGAGGTGGCCCCTAGACCCAGTTTCGATGCCGTCCCAAGAATCAAATCATCAGTGTCCTCATCCCACAGCATGTAACCATTCGTGCCCGTACACCCATAGAACAAGACATCGTGACCTGTCCCGTCGATGCCCACCGTGACCGTGTTGTCGATCTGGACGGCCCCGTCGATGTCCACGGCGTCAAGGTTTGCGGTGCCGTCCACGTCGATGTCGCCTGCGATGTCGAGACCAGCGGCGCCAACAAGTTGGAGATCGTCGGTGGCCTGGTTCCACTTCATGTAGGCACCGTCGGCAGCGCCATAGCAAACGAGATCCACGCCAGTGTCATTGACCCCAAGGGTGACCGTCCCCTTGAACGTCGGAGAAGTATCCCAACCCGACGTACCAGTACCCGTCCCCATCAACACCGCATCAGCAACCGGCGTCGAAGCCCCCGTACCCACCTTCGCCTCCAGGGCCAAAGCAGCACCATGCACATTCACATGAAGTTCGTCATGTTCGAAACCGGACGCGTTCATATCCGTAGTCGACGCAATATCCGTGCGAAGCGTCCCGCCGGCAGTATCCAGACTCGTCGGGAATGAGGTTGCCATCAGTCAGCCTCCTACGGCGTCAAATCGAGCGTGAAAATACCAGACGCGTTCCAGGTAATCGAGAACGTCCCGTTCGCTGACGAATAATCCGCGCCAAAGTTGACGAGACAAATCAGCTTGTCGCCCGACAACGTGTCGTCATAAATGACCGCCGCCCGGGCATTCGAAATCGTGGACGTAGACCACGACGAATCGGCAGCATCGAACGTGATCGTCCCAGACGAACCCGCCAACGTCACCGAAGCAAGCGCCACCCCGCCAGCCGAGTAGTTCGTACCCGAAACCTCGTTGCCGGAAAGGTCAGCCCACTCGTCATGCGTGTCAAAGTCGGGCGTCGAACTGTTGGTAATCATCGCCACCTTGAACGTGTCAGTCGCCGTGTTCACAGCGAGCTGAGTCCCGTCCAGAATGTCTAGAAATGTGGGCACAAACAGGCCCGAAGCTGTAACAGCCATTACGAATCACCATCCTTGAGTACACGGAGATCAACGGACTCAGGGGCGACCATCACATCAACCCGGCCGTCCCAATGCTCAGTACGGACCCCACCTGGTTGACCATCGTCGCGCCGCACAGGCGTCGACTTCTTGGTCCCACGACGAGTCAGAATCGCCACAGACGAGTACCGGCCCATCACCGGCCCCTCGGCTTGCGCGGTTTCCGTACCTTGTAGCCCATCATCTCCTCCCGATGAGTCACCGCCCCCCCGGCCCGTCGAAGGCCGAGGGAGCGAAGCTCACGGTGTGGTCACCTTCGGCTAGTTGGCGCCGATGCTGGAGGCGCTTTCGATGCGGTACAAAGCCTCACCGCGGAAAACCCCGTAGCCGCACATGGCGTACCAGCCGATGGGCTGGAAGCGCCGCAGGCGATCCGTGACCGGGCCAAACTCGACAGTCGGATCGGGTCCGAACATTGTCGAGTAAGCCTTCGCGATGGCCTGCTGTCCCATGACGAGCGTGCCGTAAGCGTCAACAGTGCTGTTGCCGCCGTCCGCGACGAGCAGAGCTCGAGCAGTGGAGATGAACCGGACACCATCGAAGGTGCCGATCTCGCCGCTGCGGACACCAGGGGCGTCCTGCCGGATCTGGAAAGACCGAAGGTCAGCCGTGCCGGTGGCACCGATGAAGTCGTAGGCCACATCCGGGTGCATGAACCCGACGTAGGAGCCGCCGTCCCAAGTGGGGACCGCAGATCCACGCAGGGTGGCAACAGCTTCACGAACCGAGTTGGAAGTGATTGTGTTGCCAGCCACCAGAGCGCCACGCGAGGTCTGCGAAATGTACGCGACGTTGGTGGCGTCGGCGTAAGCGATGTTCGCGACAACCTGGTCGAGGCTGTCGGCTGCGTTGTAGCCGATCAGATTCGCGAGGTCTTCGTTGATGTTGAGGAAGGACTGTCCTCGCAGTGCGGCCGTTGTCTCGGTCGCGTTGCCGTACTCGGTCAGGTTCACAGTGACCTGAGAGTCGGCAGCCGCAACGGGAGTTACGTCGCTGGTTTCCGTCAGTGCGGATGTTGCCTGCGCCAGATCGGTGTACTTCGTGAACGTCACGCCCGAACCACGATGCGACTGCCGGGTGGCACGCACGGTGGCATAGTCCTCGTGAAGAGGCTGCTTGCGAAACGCGAAGTATGCCAACTGCTGGAAGGCAACCTGGTCTGAGCTCAGTGAGCTCTTCTGGGTGTATGCCATGAGTTGCTGTTACCTCGAAATAGTTGAAAGGGTTAGAGAGGTATTCAGCCCTGCACGTTGAACTCGAACCCCTCGGACTTCATCAGAGCCTTCAGCTCGTCAGAGTCCGTGGTGGAGGCGATCCGGTCATTGAGTCCGGGGTTCGCCACCGGCTGGCCTTCGAGGCCGGCGTCTGCAACTCGTTGCTGTGCCGCCAGTTCCTCACGGAACTGACCCGGAGCCTGGGTTCCTCCACCGGTTTCATTGATGAAACCGGCTTGTAGAGCCGCTTGCCGGATGGACTCAGCGTCGACCTCGCCCTCGTAGCCCTTCACAAAGTAGGACTGTCGGGCATCGGCCGGGTCGATCCCTGCTTGGCGAAACGCATCGTTGCGTTTCAACCCTTCAAGTTCCGACTCGAGTGCTTCTGCTCTGGCTTCTGCGTCTGACGCTCGGTCCTCGAGGACTCTGCGAAAGTTGCGCTTTGGTTCGCCGTCGTTATCAACGATGTCGGGCTGGTTTGCCTCGGTCATCTATGTCCCTCTCCAGTAGCCGTTTCGCACCCAAGTCTTGGAGGTCGACCGGGCGGTCGGTTGCACCAACAGCTCGCACATGAGATGAACTCATGCGGCCATTCGGCGTCTGAAGACCACGATAGCATGCAAATCACACGCATGTAACGCGGTTGGCTAAATGAACCTAACGTGCGGTTCCGAGGCCCACGAATCCGGTACGACCCATTGCGGGACCGCCGGTCTTGGAGAACCCTGCCAGGCGTCGCTGGCGACGCTCTTCCGTTTTGCGACGGGCCTCTTCGTCCAGTCCGAACTCTGCTTGGACAAGTTCACCGGTCGTCAAGTCTGACGTTTCAGACGCGGTTTCTTCTCCAAGGGTGGAACCGGCTACCGTTCGGAAACCTCCGCGAGCCTGAGTCTCAGTGATCCCCGCGCGTTGAATCTGCTCGGCGGTCTGGCGGGTGATTGGGCCAACCCCGGTTGTCACAGATGCTGCGCCAATCCGGGCGGCACCAAACCGTTCCCGCTCTTCAAAGATTGATGTGGCTCTCTCTGGGTCCAAATAGTAGGCGGTCAAGTCTTGTGCTGTGATCTGATAGTAGTCGCGAAGTTGGTCGAGAACTTCAGGGTTGGTTGCGTCGGCAGCTTCAGCGGCAAGGCCGGCTCGTTGCGAGAACTCTTGCGGCGACACATCGCCTTCGATGAGGGCACCGAAGTCTGAGGCGTCGTCGTAGAAAGTTTCAGGTAGCCCATACATGGACAAGATCCCTGCGTATTGGCGTTCCAGGGCGACGTAGGTTTCTTCGGAAATGGCACGGCCAGCGGCAGCGAGTCCTTGCATTGCCGGGAACCTGTCGGCATACGCTTGCGACGTTTGCACGCGTGCCCACACGGCATCCATGTTGGCGGTGCGTTGCCATGTCCCGATCAGATCAAGGTCGGTGTCGGTGAGTAACCCTTCGAGGCCGTAGGCGGTGAGGGCATTGTTGATGATCTGATTGGCTGTTTCAGTCATGGTCAGGCTGCCTTTCCGAACTTCTTGCCGATGTAGTCAGCGAACCGGTAGGCGTCGTTGGTTGCATTCGTTGTCGTCTGCCAGTCTTCGAGGCCGCGGACGTACTGTCCGGTTTCTGCAACAGACATCACGCGGGTGGTGCCGTCGTCGTTCTGTTGCTGCCAGATCGGCTGGAACCTCGGGTCGGTCATAAAGTCGATGCTGGTGGCGTCGATCTCGAGGAGGCGTGCCACTTCCTGGCGTAGCGGGGCGACGATCTGACGGGTTGAGTAGCCCTGCGAGATGCGTGCCTCCATCGACGGGAACGACGATTGCGCCAACGCTGAGATGTCGTTGCGGATACCCATTTCGGTGGCGTCGCCTAGGTACAGGGCGCGTGCCCATTCGTCTTTGGTGGTGTCGTCTATGAGGTGGTCTACGAAGTAGTCGCCGGCTAAAGCGTCGATGATGGCGTAGTTGTCTTCGACTGCTCCGCCGGCTTGGCCGGGTGCCCATTCGGCTTCGAGGAGCATGTTTTGGTTGATCTGGTAGTCGGACCAGTTTTCGACATGGGCGGCGCGGGCCATTTCGCGGACGCGGTCGTCTGCGA
>TARA_R110000824_G_scaffold13280_7_pt1 | contig 11958 bp, 10 predicted proteins | sample TARA_R110000824 | Tara Oceans TARA_R110000824 (sample SAMEA4397747) | marine metagenome | biome: Polar Biome; feature: [MES] marine water layer (ENVO:01000295) within the mesopelagic zone...; material: water (ENVO:00002006), including particulate matter (ENVO:01000060) such as...... | reverse complement strand
CGCCAGCAGATACTGGATTTTATCGAGCGATCGGAGCGGCCTGCAGGACGGCGGGAGATATCGAAAGCCTTTGGATTGCGGGGACCGGACAAGATTGCGCTCAAGGCTTTGCTCAAGGACATGACCAAGGAAGGGCTGCTCGCTGGCGATCTGGGGCGGGCCTTGAATAAGGTCGGCAGCCTGCCGAAGGTCACCGTGCTCAAGATTGTCGAGATTGATGGCAATGAAGCGATCGGTATTCCCGAAAAATGGGAAGACGAAGGTGGGCCTGCGCCGAAGATCAGGATCAAGGAAAAAGGCCGCCGTGCCGCATTGGCGATCGGCGATCGGATACTCGCGCGGACCGAAGAACGCGGGCAGGGCCATATCGCCTTTCTGATGAAGAAGCTCGCCCAGAGTAACGAGATGCTGCTGGGCGTGGTCGAGAAGGACGAACGCGACCGCTATTGGCTGAAGCCGGTCGATCGCAAGATCCGCCGTAGTACACCAATTATCGAATTGGGCGAGGCAAAACCAGGTAATCTGGTGCTGGCCGAGCCGCTCAAACGCGGTTCCGAAGTGAAGGCGCGGGTGAAGGAAATATTGGGCGATCCGTTCGCTGCCAAATCTTTTAGCCTGATCGCGATCCACAAATTTGAAATTCCGTTGCATTTCCCCGATGGGGTAACGGAGGAAGCCGAACAGGCGACCAAGCTGGAGATCTCGAAAGAGAAGCGCGAAGACCTTCGGCATCTGCCGATTGTCGCGATTGATCCGGCCGATGCCCGCGACCATGATGACGCGATCTGGGCGGAGCCGGATGACAGTCCGGATAACAAGGGCGGCTTCAAGGCGCTGATTGCGATCGCCGATGTCTCTTATTATGTCCGCTCGGGCAGCAAGCTCGACCGCGAAGCCTATAAGCGTGGCAATAGCGTCTATTTTCCCGACCGGGTTGTGCCGATGCTACCGGAAGCTTTGTCCACCGATGTCTGTTCGCTGAAACAGGGCGTCGACCGGGCAGCCCTGGTCTGTCACGTCACGATCAACGCAAAAGGGCAGGTTATCGCTTCTCGCTTCACGCGGGCTATCGTCAAGCTGGCTGGCAATATCGCCTATGAAGATGCGCAGGCAGCGATGGACGGGAAACTGGATCATCCGCTCAAGAGCAGCGCGCTGGAGCCTTTATGGTCCTGCTGGAAGCTGCTCGCCAAGGCGCGTGACGAGCGCGAGCCGCTCAATCTTGATCTGCCCGAAAAGCGGGTGGTGCTGGATGATCAGGGCAAGATTGTGGAGATTGCGATCCGCGAGCGTCTCGACGCACACCGTGTGGTCGAGGATTATATGATCGTCGCCAATGTTGCGGCCGCAAAGATGCTGGAATCGAAAAAATCTCCGGTGATTTATCGGGTGCACGAAACACCGTCTCGCGAGAAGCTCATCGCGCTGAAAGATTATCTCAAGAGCTTCGATATGAGCTTTGCCATGGGTCAGGTAATCAAGCCGGCGGTATTCAACAATCTGATCGAACAGGTCGATGACGAGCTGCTGCTGCCGCTGGTCATGGAACAGATATTGCGCAGCCAGACCCAGGCTTATTATGGCCACACCAATATGGGCCATTTCGGTCTGTCCTTGGGAAGCTATGCCCATTTCACCAGCCCGATCCGGCGCTATGCCGATCTAGTCGTGCACCGAGCGCTGGTCAGCGCCTGCAAGCTCGAACAGCCTGCACCGAAAAACAGCGCCATCCCGGAATTTTCGGGCCTGAGCAATGACGAGGCAGGCCGTCTTGAACTGATCTCGGAGAAAATCTCCAAGCTCGAGCGCCGGGCGATGAAGGCGGAATGGGAAACCATCGACCGGTATATCTCGGCCCATCTCGCGGACCGGGTTGGCGAAGTCGTCAAATGCCGGATCACTGGCGTCCAGAATTTCGGATTTTTTGCCACCGTCGAGGAGCTGGGTGGCGATGGTCTGGTGCCAGTGCGCACCTTGGGAGCCGAGCGTTTTGACTATGACGAGTCAAAGCAGCAGCTCACGGGTTCCGATAGCGGTGTTACCTATAATATCGGCCAGAAGATTGAACTGCGCTTGGTCGAGGCCAACGCCGCTACCGGTAGTCTGTTGTTCGAACTGGCCGAAGGCGCCAATCATATGCCGGGTCGGCAGGCCCCGTTTCGCGCTGCTAAGGGCAAGCCCCATCGCAAGGGCAAGACCGGTCGTCCCGCCAATGTCCGGGGAAAGATGGGTAAGGCCCGCCGCAAGTAATAGTTGTTTGTCACCGGGCAACCATTTGGCTTGAATAGGGGTTTGGATTAAACAAGAAAAAGGAATTCCCCCCAATGCCTAATATTCTGCCAGCCCGAGCCGTACCCGATTTTACCGTCCCCCTGATCGATGGTGGCAAGTTTCAGCTTAGCCAGCGGCTCGGCGATAATTTTACGTTGTTGCTGTTCTACCGCGGCGTTCATTGTCCTATCTGCAAGATGCAGTTGCGCGATTTACAGCGCAAACTGGCTGATTTTGCCAAACGCGAAATCACGGTTGTCGCGATCAGCATGGATAGCAAGGAACGGGCCCAGAAATCGGTCGACGAATGGGGAGTCGATGAACTTCTGCTCGGTTACGGGCTCAGCGAAGAGCTTGCCCGCGATCTTGATCTTTATATCTCGTCGGGTCGTCCCGGAAGCGAAGAGCCGTCGATATTCTCCGAACCGGCACTGCTGCTCGTCAAGCCCGACCAGACGCTCTATTTCGCCAGCATCCAGAGCATGCCGTTCACCCGTCCACCACTGGACCAGTTGTTGCAGGGTATCGATTATGCCATCGATTCCGGCTACCCCGCTCGCGGTTCGCTGGCTGCGAGTGGTTCAGCTTAGCCGGTCAATTTCTTCCTTGGTCAGCGAACCGGGGACAACCATCACCGGGCAGGGCAGCGACCCTGCCTCGGTAGCAGCGAAATGGCTGACCAGAGGTCCCGGCACGCCCGTAGCCGCTGCTCCCAGCACCAAAGCGGCAAGACCATCGACCTCGTCCATCATCTTGCGCACGACTTTCGGACCCTTGCCCTGCTTCACCGTGATCGAGGGCCGGATCCCGGTTTCGTCGAATAATGATCCGGCGGCGCTCGATACCAGGGCTTCGGCCCGGCTCTTTGACTCTTCCTCGAGCGTCGCCTGAACGCCGCCCCAGGCAACAAAACCCTCGCTTTCCACCAGCGCAAGAATATGCAGCGCGCTATTTGTTTTCATCGCCCGGCGAGAAGCAAAGCGTAGCGCGATGCTCGCTTCATCGGTCTCGTCGATCACCACCAGATATGTACGCATGAACCCTCCTAGCCCTGTCATAAACACCTGTTGCGATAAAAATGGCGACAAGGCAAGCGAGCGCCCTTGACGTCATTGGCGCAATGTTCGACAGCTTTTGGTGATACAGGACTTATTCAGGAAAGATAACCGGCCATGCCCATCAATCTCCAAATGCCTGCGCTCTCCCCGACGATGGAAGAAGGGACGCTTGCCAAATGGCTGGTGAAGGAAGGCGATAGTGTTTCCTCCGGCGACCTGCTGGCAGAGATAGAAACCGATAAGGCGACGATGGAATTTGAAGCGATTGACGAAGGCGTGATCGCCAAGATCGTTGTCGCGGAAGGCACTGAAAATGTGAAAGTCGGTACCGTCATTGCGATAATCGCTGAAGAAGGCGAAGATGTCGGTGATGCGAAAGCCACGCCTGCGCCAAAAGCCAAAGAGGCAGCAGAGCCAGCCGCCAAAGCGGAAGAACCAGCGTCTGAGCCAGCACCGAAAGCGAGCCCTGCGCCCGCTCCTGCGCCCAGGGCCGCACCGGCTTCCAGTGAAGATCGTTTGAAAATCAGTCCGCTTGCGCGCCGCCTGGCCGAGCAGAAAGGTGTCGATCTGAACACTGTGTCCGGCTCCGGTCCCAACGGGCGGATCATCAAGGCCGATATTGACGCGGCGGAAGGCGGCGCCCTTCAACAGGCTAAGGGCGAACAGTCGGCGGATAAACCCGTGCCTGCCGAGCCAGTCCAAGCACCGGCCAAACAGACAGCTGCGCCGGCGAACGATTTCGATATCCCGCACAGCACGGAAAAACTCTCCGGCATGCGCAAGACGATTGCCCGCCGCCTGACCGAGGCCAAGCAGACGATTCCGCATATTTATCTTACCGTGGATGTCGAACTGGACAAGCTGCTGAAATTGCGCGGGGAACTGAACAAGTCGCTGGAACCGCGCGGTATCAAACTTTCGGTCAATGATCTGCTGATCAAGGCGCTGGCGGTCAGTCTGATGCAGGTGCCGAAATGTAATGTCTCGATCGAAGGCGACCAGCTCAAGACATTTGAACGCGCCGATATCTCGGTTGCGGTCAGCATCGAAGGTGGCCTGATCACCCCGATCATCAAGAGCGCCGACAGCAAATCGCTCAGCGCCATCTCAACCGAAATGAAGGACCTCGCGGACCGCGCCAAGGCCGGCAAGCTGAAGATGCACGAATATCAGGGCGGCACTGCCAGCATCTCCAACATGGGCATGTTCGGGATCAAGAATTTCGACGCCGTAATCAACCCGCCGCAAGCGATGATCATGGCAATCGGGGCAGGGCAGAAGCGGCCCCATGTCATCGATGACAGCCTGCAGATCGCAACGATCATGAGCGCGACCGGCAGCTTCGACCACCGCGCGATTGACGGCGCAGACGGAGCGCAATTGATGAAGGTCTTCAAGGAACTGTGCGAAAACCCGCTGGGAATGCTCGCTTGACGGACCTGAGCAAGAAAGTCCCCGCTATCCGCACCATCGTCATGCCGACCGAAGGCAATCCTTACGGCGTGGCCTTTGGCGGCTGGCTGATGGGACAGATGGCGCAGGCCGGCGGGGCGCTGGCAGCAAAGCATAGCAAACACCAGTCGGTTGTCGTGGGCGCCAATGACGTCCGTTTCGGGCATCCGGTCGAAATCGGCGATGAATTGTCGGTTTACGCCGAATTTTCCAAAATCGGTCGCAGCTCGATGACCGTTCAGGTTGAAGCCTTCCGGCGTGACCGGCACGAGGACGAAATGACCAAGGCCGCGTCGGGCGTCTACACATTTGTGGCGGTAGACCAGGATGGCAAGCCGGTGCAGGTGCCCGCATTAGATTAGAGATTGTCGAAAAGGAATAACATGGCAAACGGATATGACCTCATCGTTCTCGGTTCCGGGCCCGGCGGCTATGTAGCCGCGATCCGCGCCGCGCAACTGGGCCTGAAGACCGCGATTGTCGAACGCGAAAATCTGGGTGGCATCTGCCTCAACTGGGGTTGTATCCCGACCAAGGCCTTGCTGCGCTCCGCCGAAGTGTTTCACAATATGAAACATGCTGCCGATTATGGTCTGGTCGCGGAGAAGATCAGCGCCGATCTCGACGCCATCGTCAAACGCTCGCGCGGGGTGGCCAAGCAGCTCAATCAGGGCGTTACCGGCCTGATGAAGAAGAACAAGATCGACGTCGTTATGGGCGATGGCAAAATCACCGCTCCCGGCAAGCTGACCGTGAAGACCGACAAAGGTGAGGAAGAGCTCACCGCCAAGAATATCATCATTGCCACCGGCGCCCGCGCCCGCGATCTTCCTTTTGCCAAGGCCGACGGCAAGCGTATCTGGACCTATCGCCACGCGATGACGCCCAGCGAAACACCGACCAAATTGCTGGTCATCGGTTCCGGCGCTATCGGTATTGAATTTGCCAGCTTCTATAATGATATCGGCGTCGATGTGACGGTCGTAGAAATGCTCGACCGGATCGTGCCGGTGGAAGACGAGGAGATCTCAAAGTTCCTCGAAAAGTCCCTGAAAAAGCAGGGCATGACCATCATGACCGGCGCCGGGGTGAAGAGCATTGAAACCGGAGACAAAGGCGTCAAGGCGGAGATTGAAGACAGCAAGGGCAAGAAAGAGACCCACGATTTCAGCCATGTTATCGTCGCCGTCGGCATCATGCCCAATATCGAGACTATCGGCCTCGACGAGCTCGGCGTCAAACCGGACGACCGCTACCATATCAAGACCGACGAATATTGCCGGACCAATGTAGACGGCATCTATGCGATTGGCGACTGTACCGCCGGCCCCTGGTTGGCGCACAAGGCGAGTCATGAAGGCGTCATAGCGGCTGAAACCATCGCTCAAGCCGTGGGCAAGGACGGTCATCCGCATGTCATGGATGTCAACAATATCCCCGGCTGCACCTATTGCCACCCGCAGATCGCCAGCGTGGGCCTGACCGAAGCCAAGGCGAAAGAAGCGGGCCATGACGTCAAGGTCGGCAAATTCCCGTTCATCGGGAATGGCAAGGCGATTGCGCTCGGCGAGACCGAGGGGTTCATCAAGACCGTGTTTGACGCCAAGACGGGCGAACTGCTCGGGGCCCATATGATCGGCGCGGAAGTCACCGAACTGATCCAGGGCTATACGATTGGGAAGACGCTCGAGACCACCGAAGCGGAACTGATCAACACCGTCTTCCCGCACCCCACGCTCAGCGAAATGATGCATGAGAGCGTGCTCGATGCCTATGGCCGCGTTTTGCATATGTGATATTTCATGCAGATTGGAGGAGAGTTTCCATGGGTGATATCAAAGTAAGCTTTCCTAAGCCGTGCAGTGAATCTTGGGATGACATGACACCCGAAGGTCGCAATCGCTTTTGCGCGCGTTGCGAGAAAACAGTAATTGATCTCTCCCATCAAACGATCGACGATGTTGAAGCGCTGCTAAAAAGCGGCAGCGAATCCTGCGTTCGCGCGCGGCTGGATACTGATGGTACCGTCGCGGTAAAGCCGAGTTCAGATCAATCGGTGCGTAAAATGATACTCGCTGTGGGTGCTTCGGTTAGTTTGCTGACGACGGGCTGTCAGACCTACGGCAATGACCGAGAAGCTCAAGGTGCCATTACCGGTAATGTCGATGGTTTCCATATGATAGCCAAGGGTTTGGTCACCGCAACCAACAAAGATGGACATATATTTGAAGCCGAATTGGAGGTAAATGGCGATTACGAAATAAGAAACGTCCCGCCCGGGACCTATAGTCTTCGATTTACGCCGGATTGCGGTGATCCTTGGACTGTGGAGAGCGTCGTCGTTCGGGATAAGCAGACGACAGTAAGCAACAGCGATCATCCCTATGGCTGCATCATTATCGGCAGAATCGAGATTGAACAGAATAACGGTTAGAGGCTAATTTTTCCGTGATACTGGCACTGCTGTAGCCGACGCTCAGCGAACGGATGCATGAAAGCGTGTTAGACGGCCCAGAAAGCGTTTTGCAAACGTCACGCCTTCTCCCGTGAGGGAGAAGGATAAGGAGCCTTGCTGAGGAACGAAGCTAGGCGCAGTTGGATGAGGGTGTTCTGAACTCTGAAGCGAAGTACACCCTCACCCAGCTCCGGCTAGGCAAAAAGTTGCCAAGCCTGGACAACCCTCTCCCTCACGGGAGAGGGAAACAGTGATCACCCGAAATATTCTACCTCATTTCTATGGCAGGGCCGGGCACAAATCCCTTTCCTACACGCCCCCATCTGCGCTAGCCTAAGCGCCATGAACCACGCTGTTTCCATACCAGTTATTCCCCCAAAAAAGGCGTTTCTCGCGGCAGTCCGTTTCTTTTCTTTTAACACTGTAAAGTTTGTAAAGTTCACCAGACTTTTTCAATAAATCAGAAGGTTGGAATCTATGGCCAAGGGCACGCATGACTTTATCGCCGACCCCCGCAACGAAACTATTCTGATCAACGTCAACGGCGTCATGACCCCGCGCGCCGAGGCGGTGATTTCGGTTTTCGACAGCGGCTTCATGCTCGGCGACGGCGTCTGGGAAGGGCTGCGTGTGCACAAGGGCAAGATCGCCTTTCTTGATGCCCATCTGGATCGCCTGTTCGAAGGATCAAAGGCGATCGCGATGGACATCGGCATCACGCGGGACGCTTTGGTGGAGCGGCTGTATGAGACGATCAATGGCAACGCCATGGCAGATCAGGAGGGCGTCCATATCCGCCTGATGGTGACGCGCGGTATCCGCTCGACGCCTTATCAGGACCCGCGGGTGATAATTTCACCGGCGACGATCGTAATCATCGCGGAATATAAGGAAGCGCTGCCGAGTACGGTCGAAAATGGTATTCGTCTATTCACCGTCCATGTCCGCCGCGGCGATCCGGCAGTGCAGGACCAGAAGCTGAATTCTCATAGCAAGCTGAACTGCATTACCGCTTGCATACAGGCCACACAGGCCGGTGCCGACGAGGCCTTGATGCTTGATCCGCACGGCTTCGTCGCGACCTGCAACAGCACCCATTTCTTCATCGTCCGCAAGGGCGAGGTCTGGACGTCGAGCGGCGACTATTGCCTCGGCGGAATCACCCGGGCCAATGTCATCCGGATCTGCCGGGAGAATGATATTCCCGTGTACGAGAAGAATTTCTCGCTGACCGATGTTTATGGCGCGGATGAGGCCTTTGTCACCGGAACCTTTGCCGGAGTTGTGCCGGCAACCGAAGTGGATGGCCGGATTTTGACCAAGGGCAGGGGACCGATGGTCGAACGGCTGCAGGGGCTGTACAAGGAATTGATAGAGCGTGATGTTGCCTGAACCCGTCATTGCGAGCGCAGCGAAGCAATCCAGAGCGTCGCTCGGGACACTGGATTGCCGCGTCGCTGCGCTCCTCGCAATGACGAAGGCATGGTCATGACTGATCCCATCCGCATCGCCATGTGGTCCGGCCCGCGCAATATCTCCACCGCGATGATGCGCAGCTTTGGCGGACGCAGAGATTGTGCGGTTAGCGACGAACCCTTTTATGGAGCTTTTCTGAAAACGACAGGCCAGCGTCAGCCGATGGCTGATGACGTCATTGCGTCAATGGATTGTGACTGGAAATCCGTAGCGGACAATATGCGCGGACCGGTACCGAACGGCAAAGCGGTCTGGTACCAGAAACATATGCCGCACCATATGGTTGCGGACGTGTCGATTTCCGACTTTCCCGACCACCGCCATGCCTTCCTGATCCGTGATCCGGAGCGGGTTGTGGCAAGCTATGCAGCCAAACGGGTCGAAGTGACAGCAGATGATCTCGGCTATGCACGGCAGTTGGAATATCTCGACCGGGCTGCGCAATTGACCGGAAAGCCTCCGATTGTCCTGGATAGTGCCGATATTTTGCGAGCACCGGAAATACATCTCAGAGCGTTGTGCGCTGCGCTGGAAATCCCCTGGGATCCAGGCATGCTGCGCTGGGACGCCGGTCCGCGTGAAAGCGACGGGATATGGGCGACACACTGGTATGGTCGAGTGCTGGAGACGACCGGATTTGGCGGGGCGGAAAGCGCCGGGCCGACGCTCGGTGAGAAAGAGCTGGCGATCGCGGAGCAATGCCGCGACGCCTATCTCAAGCTTTCCGCTCTCCGGATCAAATTATAGGCGTTCAGCTCTGCAGCGTTGGTTTTGCACCGAGACGAGCAAAAACCGCGCTGTCGAGAACGAGATAAAGGAGACCCAGGCCAGCGAACCACAAAATGTCATTCTGCGCGATCATCCAGACGATCGATGGCATGAAATTCTGTACACCGCCAAGATAGAGCGCTGCGACATAAAGCAAGGCCTCAAAGGCGACAAAGGCTGCGGCAAAGGCCATGACCGAAGAGACCAGCGACTGGTCGCGACGCAGGGTGAATACCATCTTTGCAACCCCGAGCGTGGCAAATGCTGTGATACCTATGGCGAGGCCATGGCCGAAGCTGTTCGCGGTCTGCGGATAGCCGAGGATCAGATAGCCGATCAGCTGGTTGGTGAACCAGGCAGCGCCCATCCAGGCCGCTGCCTTACGGAACGGCAAAGTTGCCGCCAGCAAGGTCGCAATCGCGGCAAAAGGGAATATGCACGCTAATGCAAGGCTGCCCAGAACCGACGAAGTTGCCAGCACACCGGCCCAGATATTCTGGACGGACGATGAAGATTGACGGATTTGCATATGATCATATTCCCTTTTGCTATTGGATATCAGAAACGCGCGCGCGCTCCAATATAGGCGGAACGCCCCTGAGAGCCAAAATCAGTGGCTGTTTCATAGGTGACATCGAACAGATTGTCGATACGTCCAAAGACTTCAAACGCATCGCTCACCGGGATGCTCGCGCGTGCTCCGGCGAGTATATAGCCGTCGATGCGGCGGCTGTTGGCGAGATCGTCGAAACTGTCGCCCACCATCTGCATATCCGCGCCCAGTTTCAGACCAAAGCCGGTCTGGTAGCTGGCGTTGAGATAGAGGCTGCTCGCCGGACGGCGTGCCAGTTCATTGCCGAAATTGACGCCGGTCGAACGGTTTTCGGTGTCGAGCCAGGTGTAATTGGCATCGATTCGCAGCTGCTCGACCGGAGTGATCGACAGGACACCCTCAACGCCTTTGGTGCGGTTGCGCTCGATGTTCAGCGTCGTGCCATAAGGACGGCTGCCGTTGGTGCAGACTTCCGGCGCGGGATCGGGGGCTACCGGACAGGCGGCAAAAGCGATCTGATTGTTCGTGTCGCGCTGGAACAGGGTCACGGACACATGCACAGCCTTTTCGATCAGCGATTGATCGATGCCGATCTCGTAAGACTTCGCGGTCTCTGGTACCAGGTCGGGTGTGCCATAGCCGAACGGGCGATCATCCAAATCGATCAGGGAAGGGGCTCTGAACCCTTCGGCATAGCTGGCGCGGAATGTAGGCCCGTCTTCACTGATGCGATAGGCCAGGTTCGCGGCCAGGCTGGTATTGGCACCAAAATCTTCATGATCATCATGCCGGATCCCGCCGGTCAGAGTCAATCCGTCGACAGGGTTGAACACGGTCTGGAAAAAGACGGAATCGATCCCGGTCGAGTCGCTTACACCCATATTTTCATAGCGGCTGTCTTCCGTCTCGGCGCCAAAGACGAAGCGCAATTGTTCGGCCACGGCAAAATCGCCCCGATATTCAAACCGTTCTGTCCGTCCTCTCGGCCGCGAGGTGAAGAACGGGTTGATGATATCGCGGTTGATGTCGGAGATGCTGTAGGCGAACCGGTTCTGAAACCGGCCGTCAAATGCCTGCGCCTGAATGGCGGCATTACCGTAAATTTCCTTTGCCAGCGAAAACTGGCTATCGTCCGAACTATAAGGCGGGAAGACGCTGTCATTGTCGATCCGGCTGTCCGCATAATAGCCGCTGGCTTCAAAACGGATCGCATCGGTCAGGTCGACCTGCACTTGTCCGGAAGCCGAATATTGGCGATAGCCATCCAGTTCGGTTCCACCGGAATAGGCGCTGATACCGTCCGTACGGACATAGCCACCGCCGATGCTCAGGCCGACTGGACCGATCTTGCCCGAGGCATTGCTGACCAGACGCACTGTATCATTGGCGCCATATTCACCCTGTGCGAAAAGGGTCAGATCGTCGGTCGGAGCTTTGGTGGTGATATTGACCACGCCGCCGACGGCCTGGCTTCCCCAAGTGACGCCACTGGCGCCGCGCAGCACTTCCACGCGTTCGACATTGCCAGCGAGCAAATTGCCGAAATCAAAGGCGCCATCTGGCGAGGAGGGATCGTTGACCCTGATGCCATTGATCAGGACGAGCGTCTGGTCGCTTTCCGCGCCGCGGATGCGGACCGAAGTCTGCGACCCCAGGCCGCCGCTCTGGGTGACGTTGACGCCCGGCAGTTCCTGCAGGATATCGGCAATCGAAATGATCTGCTGGTCGAGTATGTCTGCTGCATCAACGACCGATATGGCAGTACCGGTATCTTCGATATCCTGTTCGATGCCGGTGGCGGTAACGATGATTTCGCGATCATCGGCTGCCTGTGCAGGCACAGCGTAGCAATATGCGCAAGACGCCAGAAGCGTGGCTAAGGTTCGGAATTTATACATTGGGAGTCCCTTTTGTTAACGACATAG
>TARA_R110000824_G_scaffold157971_2_pt1 | contig 11970 bp, 22 predicted proteins | sample TARA_R110000824 | Tara Oceans TARA_R110000824 (sample SAMEA4397747) | marine metagenome | biome: Polar Biome; feature: [MES] marine water layer (ENVO:01000295) within the mesopelagic zone...; material: water (ENVO:00002006), including particulate matter (ENVO:01000060) such... | reverse complement strand
TTATAGGAAAAACTATTATTCTTATCATCAATAATTTTATAAATCTCTTCGAGTCTATTTTCTAAACTTCTGCGAAGATCATAAGATATATATTGGCTAGTATCGTCTTCAGCGATTGTCATAAAACCATCATCAGGATGCCAATCGATTTTCAAGGTTTTGTGAGTATAGTCTACAAATTTTTTGATATCTGAAATTTTAGTAATCTCTTTATAATTTAATGTCATGATTAATACCATCCTTTAGCGTTACCCTTACGAATGGCACGCAAAGTTTCCCTATCTTTTCTAAGACGCCTGTACAAAGACTGGTTAGCTTCATCACGTGGTATGGTATCACTATCGATAGCACATCCCAATGCCTTCAGTAAAGTAGCCGCCTGGCCCTCTGTCAGTTTGACCATCACTGAGCCTTGCTCTTGTGAATCTTTCATTTTTTCCCTCGTAGGTTGTAGGTTGTTTTAACTGAATTAAAAGTAATAGGTGATTTACCTATAGTCAACCCTTCAAATCAACTCCTTCACTTATCGCTAATTCACGATCCTGCTTTGCAGTCGTTGTGTTTACAATTAATCTGTAAAGCCAGACGCCATTACCGATGTGTTGCTTTTTTATGGTATGTTCGCCGAATCTTTTCTTTTTTAAATTTCGGATCTGCGCACTAGCAGAAGCCTCTGGGCATTTCGTTCCCTCTGCTATGCTTCTCAGAGTATACCAGTTGCCATCTTTCATGTAGGCAAAGATCCGTCTAAGCTGTCCTGCCAGTCTCGGTCTATCCCTAGCGTCCACGATATCGCTTCCGTCGAACCTCTTGTCAAACATATCTCGTTGACTCCCTGTGTCGTTCATGATCTGAACCACTTTACAATCCGGTCGATTATTTCATAAAAGACAATACAAAATATCGAGCCGCTTAGTCCGCCAATAAAGAACCAGCCGAACATCTCAATGATAGGGGATGTAGGTGTCATGATGCACTCCTCGTTTTGAATGGATTAATTCCTGTTTCGTCTATCGCTAACTCTACTAGTTTGTGCGGTGTCTCTTCTGTCCCATCTCTGATGTCGATGTAGCTCTGGATACAACTGTCCAGCATATAAGCAGAGTTCTTATACCAGCTCTGTCCCCATCCATCTCTACAGATCACTCTCATGCGCTTCCAGAGTTGGAACAGTTTGACTTGGTCGTCCCACGGGATGTCAAAGTATTCTGCTGAAGCCGACATCAACAATCCAGAGAAAGGACGTTTATGGCCCGCCCATTGGTCCTGTAGATAATAGCGGGCCTCTGCACGTTTGCTACTGAAAGTGTGATAAGTGCTTTTCTTAGTTGCTAGTGCCTTTGATGTAAAATACTCTGGAACTTTTCCATATTTCCAGATCCGCCATAACACGATGTGGCAATACTCGTGAAGAATAATCTCTTTGATTCTATTAAGACTGGTGTCTCGATCAAAGAAAACAAATCCACCTTCATCACCTCCCTGGCCACCGCTACAGTGATTCGTTTTTTCCAAGGGCCTATAATATCTCATGTCTTCAGGTACAACCGTTAGGCTGCCATGACCTCTAAATTCTTGCTCGAAAGTTTCTAGCCGACAAACTTGTTTGGATATTTTGTGGACTAGCAGGTCTTTGTCGTATCCTTCTGTTCCGTAGGGTCTCATCGTATACCTGCCTCATTGTAAACCTGGACAGGCATTTCTGGTCTGGCACAATCATCATACTGCTCGTCGATGTTCAACCACTTCAAAGAAAGCAAATGCTTGTGATGTATTTTCTGCGCTCTTTGAAGTTTGGGAATGTCTCCGTACCACCGTATAGTCTGTCTGACCATTTCTGGATCTGGATGGCTCACCGCCAAATGCCAAGCTAGTCTGATAAATAGTGGACGGGCTTTGAATGTCTGTACTCCCGACCATTCTTCAGAAGGCCAGAACATGGCTTCCCATTTTCCACCGCCAATGGATTCTATTGTCCAACCAAAATCCTCTGCGAATGGTTGCATCCGCTCCAGTGCCTGTGCAACACTTTGTGTCTTTCTGTTCATCTTTTCCTCGTAGGTTGTAGGTTAAAAGATAACATAAAAAATTATCTTATACCTTTAATATATGTAATTCACCTATGAATGTCAAATCAGACATTTTTTCACTACTGTTAAAAACTCCTATAAACCCTAGCGTCTTTATGTTTTTTTGGTCATTTTTGTCCAGACAGATATTTTACCTACTAGTATAATATAAACTTTACTTATATACTCCAACTACAAAAATATTCTACTGGAGGAAAGATGAGCGTGATAATCGAAAATGTTATGGATTCCATCGCTAATGGGATTCCCGTCAGAGTTAAGAGAAACAATCAAGGCTACCAATTCGACGAGGGTAACGGATTTGAGAAGTATCTTAGGGTCAGCACTTTTTTAGATGGTGTGCCTAAACCAGCTATAGCAGCTTGGGGCATGAGGTCTGTTGCTGAATTCGCCTGGGAACACAGGGCCACATGGCCAAGTTATCCGAAACAGGATGCAATAGATTTGATGAAAAAATCACCATACAAAAATCGAGATCGTGCTGGAAAGAAGGGAACAGCGGTCCATAATGCTTTAGAGGCCTACGTCAAAAAAGAAGAGTTGCCAGAATTGACCAGTGTGGAGCAGGAATACTTTGAGGCTGGTAAACGGTTTCTGGATGCTAGACAATCACAACTCCTAGGAGCAGAAATTATCTGCTTGAACAAGTCCTACGGCTACGCAGGCACCTTTGACCTGTGGACTATCCATAATGATGAGACCTGGCTTTTAGATTACAAGACGAGCAAGGGTGTCTATCCTAACAATGCTCTCCAACTCACGGCCTATCAGAAAGCAGAGTGGGCAGTTCTAAAATTAAAAAAACAGAAACCGGAGGGAAAAACGGAAGTCTGGACGGGCGTGATGATACCCTGGATAGAGGACTATGTGACACAGATGGGTGTGGTTCATGTGACTTCTGAATGCGCAACACTCTATCGAGTAAGACCGTCGGAAATGCTCTGGTCAACATTCAGAGCCGCTGGCCACGTAAAACAATTTATGCGGGAAACAGATTCCTCATTTGGAAAAACACCAAGACAGGAAGTTTTTGAAACACCAATATCATATGGAGATAAATCATGATTGATCGCAGTGAAGAATTACGCAAGCAGGGTTATGAGATAGGCGGACAGGAAAGTGAGAGCAATGGCAGTGATAACTCTGGATTCGTCAAATGGGGCGAAAACGAGAACGCAATTGAGGGTGTCATAGAAACATTTTTTGATGTAGACGGGCGACAAAATTGCGTGATGAAGGTGGAAAAAGTTTTTGGCGATGATCCACTGATGGCAAAAAATGGGACAGAGTTAACACCAATAATTCCTGGCATGACAGTAGCTCTCGGATTGAGTAGTGCTACGCTAAGAGACAAAATTCCAGGAACGGATGTGGGAGAAACCTACCACATTCTTTTTCAGAAATGGGGAATTTCAAAAAAGACTGGCAATCGCTTCCGCTTGTTTAACACCTTCAAGATTCCAACCAACACAACGGAACCAGTAAAAGATACGCCAGCGGTAAATGACGATCTGCCGTTTTAATGATGAACAGGACTCAAGAATTAGCTAGACAGTTGCAGACCCACAAACACACTAAGCACTCGGCCAGAGAAGTGCTGATGGGAAGTCTAGGCAGTGATCCCTATCGGCTTTTAGAGGATTTGCGATCCGTAGGCAAAGAGGTGGCGAAATTAGAGGGAGTTTCCTACGAGTTACAAAACAGTGTGAAACCTCTACTAGCCACACTGGCCACGGAATACGCAACGACTCATGCTAAACAAAACCTGTCGGAAGCCAAATTGGACAGATTGGCAAAGGCAGATCCACGATACATGGAGAGAATAAAACTGGTCGCTCAGACTATCAAAGAACGGGAAGAAAAAAAGAATGAATTCTGGGCAATTAAAAGTGAACTGGATTGGGATTCAAAAAGTGTATCTCATTTGAATGCTTTAACTAAACTAGACGGCTAGGAGATTAATATGATAGCAGTTATTTCTGGAGGCATGGATTCACTGACCATGTTATGTGAATTGAAAGGACTTGGAGAGCCAGGCAAACAGATAAGAAACTTGGAAGCCGTTTCATTTTACTATGGTCAGCGGCACCAGAGGGAACTAGAGTTTGCGGAAACTCAGTGTAAGAAACTGGGGATGCCCTGGACTTTAGTGGACATCAGCAAGGTTGGAATGTTGCTATCCGGGAGTGCTTTAACCGATGACAAAGTGCCTGTCCCACATGGTCATTACGAAGACGAATCAATGAAAGCCACTGTGGTGAGTAATCGTAATTCAATCATGCTGAATATTGCTGCGGGCATAGCACGTTCCAGAGGTCATAACGCCATCGCTACCGCTGTACACGCTGGAGATCATGCAGTGTACCCTGATTGTAGGCCAGAATTTATAGAGTCGTTACAACAGACACTGCGGATAGCAATGGATATTCCTCATTTTGAGGTCCATGCTCCTTACGTAAAAATTAGTAAAACGGACATTGCTACAATAGGCGGTGTGATAGGCGTCCCATATAAGATGAGTTGGAGTTGTTACGAGGGTGGGGCATATCACTGTGGCAAATGTGGCACGTGCGTGGAACGCAAAGAAGCATTCGCTGATAGCCTAGTGACCGATCCAACAGTTTACGAGGAATCATGCGTATAGATTCCCCCGAAAGAGATTGGATGCTAACTAAAGGATTAGTCAGAGTGGGCAATGCTAGTTGTATTGTAGTAGTGGATGAAACCCAGGAAATCATAGCGGGCAAAGCACGTTTTAAGGCGATTACAGGCGATCTAAGCCAAGTGAAGGAGATCCATCGGTATGATGTCCCAACAGATGCTGGCACTCTAGCATTGGGCCTGTTTTGTGACGGAAGGCGAGAAGCATGGCTAGTCAGATATATTGAGAATGATGATACACTGATTAAAACTATTCAATTCGCGTCCAACTGGGCTAATCCGGATGACTATGATTGGGAAAAAATTGTAGGGATCGTGCGTGTCCTACATGAGCGGGGTGTGAAGGTCGAGGAATTGGGGATGCCTAGTTACCATGTCCAGCCGTTTATTGATGCCACTACTTGGTCTAAAAATAAAAATAGCAAATTAGAAACAGGCAACGAACAGGAAGGTTTGTTTGAGGACTTGGGTCTATGAAACTATACCAGGCATTTATTTATCCGATAGCAAAAAGTTATCAGAATAATTCTGACAGGACACCTGTCCGGATATTACATTCCTACGCTTTTAATAAAGGTAAATGCTTGCCACCTTGGAGCGGAATTAATGTGAAAGGATGGGCATTAGACTCTGGTGCTTTCACAGCTGACAGTCAAGATTCGACGATTGACCATGACGCCTACATGGAATATGCTGCCAGTTGTAGCTCCGAACACATTTTCGGATTGGATGTAATAGGCGATCCGGATGCAACACAACTTAATTTGGAGAGGGAGTGGAAGGCGGGTTTAAAAACCATCCCAACTATCCATTTCGGGCAGGCTACTCAAGAAAGAATAGACTGGGCCAAGTCTGGTCCTACAGGGAAGATTGGGATTGGTGGCATAGCTAGGCGGGGATTCAAAGACCGATGGAATCATGTGGTAGATGTTTTCCGAATGGCCTGGCCGTGTAAAATACACGCATTAGGGGTAAGTGATCCAGGCATTTTAGCAGCCTTCCCGTTTGATAGTGCCGATGCATCTATAGCCATGTGTATAAAATTTGCGCAATACGATTGTTATAATTTGAATATGAATATTCCTCAGACAACTGAAAAATGCTGGAATCTGGTGGCCTGGAGACAAGATTTAGAAAGAAAATTGACGGCTCAGTGGAGACCGTTTTGGGAGGCCCAAGCATGAAAATGTTTATGGCTGGAAGTATGATGATCCATAAAACATTTTTAAGAAACAACCACAGAGAACCAGTGAGACTGCTGGTGTCGTACGCCTACAGGAAGAAAAGTCCCAAGATACTCCATGAGTCTAAGCAAGTTTTTAAGGGCTACAATGTAGAAGAATGGATATTAGACTCAGGTGCCTTCTCTGTATATGCGGCAGAACAGAAAGCCAAGGTGGGAAAGCAATCCGAATATGGCGAATCAATTGATCACGATCATTATATAGAGTATGCAAAAAAGAGTGCGGCCTCCCATTGTTTCGGATTGGATGTAATAGGAGATCCGGAGGGTACAAAAAATAATCTGGAACGGGAGTGGCGTTGTGGTTTGCACAGTATTCCGACCATTCATTTCGGCCAAGCTACACAGTCTAGAATTGACTGGGCAAAAAGTGGTCCAGCGAACCGAATAGCCATTGGAGGGGTAGCCAGGAAAACTTATAAAGAACGTTTGAAATTTATAGGGGATGTTTTCCGGATGGCTTGGCCCGCAAGTATCCACGGTCTAGGAGTTAATGATCCGAATATTTTATTTAAATTTCCATTTACATCAGCAGATGCCTCATTAGGTATGTCAGCAGTGGCCTTTGGTAGATGGGAGGCGTATGGAGGTATGGCAATGGACACAAAAAAAGCACATGACAATATGTGGTCTCACGTTACACATCGCCAAGATTTAGAAAGACGATTGACGGCACACTGGAAGCCATTATGGAAAACATTAAAAAGAGAGGGAGTAGATGTATACAATAACTAAGCAATATCATTTTTCGGCATCGCATAGGCTAAGAAATCTACCAGAGGACCATCCATGTTCCCGGCAGCATGGACATAACTATATCGTAGAGGTGGTATTGCGTGGCGAAACCGTCACGGAGACAGAACAGTGGGTGAGAGATTATGGGGATCTGAAGATGATCGAAAAGTATATCGATGAGTATTTAGACCACAGGGATCTGAACGAACATTTCGCAGGAGTCTATACCAGTTCACAGGTAGAAACCACAGCCGAAATGCTGGCGTGGCACCTGTACACCATATTCAAAGGCGATTATCCAGAGTTATATGCGATTCGTGTAAGTGAAACTCCTAAGACATGGGCGCAATACAATGATTAAAGTCAGCGAAATATTCGGCCCAACCATTCAAGGTGAAGGCGATATGATTGGACTGCCAACTTTATTTTTGAGGGTTGGTGGTTGTGATTATCGATGTGTCTGGTGTGATACTCCCCATGCGGTTTTATCTAAATACAGGAAAGAATGGAAGCCAATGACGCCAGCAGAGATTTTAACAGAATTGGAACTGCTGGCACCCGCACCATACTGGGTGACAGTCAGTGGTGGGAACCCTGCTATCCAAAAGATAGACGAATTAATGCAAGAGGATCGGACTCATAATGATGTCCATTACAAGTGGTGCCTAGAGACCCAAGGGAGTGTCCACAAAAAATGGTTCGCCGATTTAGACCGATTGGTATTGTCTCCAAAACCACCATCCTCAGAACAAGATGTGGATCTGGATATTTTGGATGCTTGTATGGCTACAAAATGGCTGACACCAGTGACTATCAAAATCGTGGTCTTTAATGATGAAGATTTTAAGTGGGCAGAGATGATTTTTGACAGGTACGAGGATTTCATGTCTACAAAAAAACACACCAAGATTCTACAGGTCGGAAACACAACTCCGAAACCCGGAGATGAGGTCAGTGTTTCTACAATGCTAATTAATCTGGACTGGTTAGTTAAAAAATCACTGGATGCAGGGCTACATGATGTCAAAGTCCTGCCGCAACTTCACTCTTTACTTTGGGGGAATCGTGTCGGAGTCTAAAGATCCTATTGAAATTCTATGTTATAAATTGCTACAAGAAATTGGTGAAGATCCAACTAGAGAAGGATTGGTGGATACACCGAAACGATTCGCAAAATGGTGGAGAGATTTTTCCACCTACAAAGACAACAAAATGCAGACCACCTTCACGGTCAGCAATGTGGATCAGATGGTCATAGTCCGTGGAATGAAAGTGTGGTCATTATGTGAACATCATTTGTTGCCGTTCTGGTGTGATATAACGGTCGGCCATATCGCTGAGAAATCTGTATTGGGATTAAGCAAGTACGCCAGAATTGCTCATCAGCATGCTAGTAAATTACAGATGCAGGAAAGATTGGTGACAGACATAGCCAACGATATAAAAGAATACACTAACAGCGAGGACGTGGCTGTAATCGCCAAGGGTGAGCATTTATGTATGGCCATGAGAGGAATAAAAACAGAAGGCGAAATGATATCCAGTGTGATGTCGGGGAAATTTAGATCCAACGTAGATACTAGGGCAGAGTTTATAAGCCTAGCAGGAGTTACATGAAGACTAGGGCGCAAAGAAAACTGGAGAGAAATAAGGAAAGGCTAGCCCGCCAATTCCACTCGCCACAACGAATTGAATGGATACGGTCACTGCCATGTGAGATGACAGGGGTAAGAGGTGGCATCCATAATGCTCATATGAAAAGCCGTGGAGCTGGTGGAACCTGGCATGACATCGTTCCACTGAATCACCAGGTACATAATGATTTCGATACTATGAGTGAAGAAAAATTCTACATTAAATATAAAAGAACTAAAAGTAGCATCAGAAATACTAGTTGGTTCTATGTGAGGCTGTGGCAGATGTACCTGGAAAAGGAGCAAATATCGGTATGTCATACCATTGATGACCCTGATAAAGTGCCTTAGAAGCGAGCTATGAGAGCCGAATTTTTTAAAAAGAGAGGAAAAATGCAAATAACAATGGCAATACTGTTTATCGTTGGAATACTTCTTTGGAGTTGGTTTATCGCTACAGATGAACAGAGGTGGAAATGATAGAAAAAGAAAATGTTAAAAGCTGACGGTTTAGATAGGGCTGTCATCGGCAAGACTTACGATATGGCTGTCCAGAAGTATAGACTTATCTATAGTGTGAAAAAGTGCATCAAGATATTAATGGAAAGAGATGGCATGGACTATTCCGAAGCGAGAGAGTGTCTGGAATTCAACACCTTATGCGTTTACATAGACAAAGCTCAACCGATTTTCGTGGACGCAGAGGAGTTCGATAAGATAGAGGATCTCTATGAAGACGAATAATACATTTAAGGGAGAAAAATAAAGATGATTGATTTAGAAAAAGTGATAATGCGTTTTGTACTGGTGGCGGGCCTGTGGTTTGTTATGTGGATGTCCCACCTAATGACGATGAGGGCTGTGAGAATCGAACTGTCTAATATGATTATTCCAATGCATGAGCCAGTTGTGGCCGAGCCTTATTTTCCTTTACCCAGGTTAAACGGGCCAGACTCTTTGGCTTACTGCATAAACATGGTAGATCAAATGAAAGCAGGGACTAGATGAAGTCTATACATCTGCTGTTGCCACTGCCAGTAAATCGGGCCAATACCCGCATGCATTGGGCCACAGAGCGAAAATACAGAACGCAATATTTCAATACTTGTGATTTATTGTGTGCAAAATATGTGAACAACTTATCCTTAATGCCCGACTGGGATAAAACTTTATTGACGGCAACGTTTCATCTGTGGTCAATCATGGATGAAGATAATTTAGTCGCTCGGTTAAAGTGGCCTATAGATTGGTTGACCGAGAGAGCTTTTATAGTGGATGATGCTCCGGAATACTTAAAGTTGGCTGGAATACCGATGCAGAAAATAGATAGAAAATACCAGAGATTGGAAATAATTCTATCCCCATACGGAGAGAGTGAAGCATGACACAAATGAAAGCTGATTTAGGAATACACCTCCCGGAGTTAATAAGACAGGGTTTGGTCAGGATGGTATATGACGAGGATTCTATAAAGGTCGCAGTCAAGGAATTGGCCGACGAGATATCTGGCCATTACACCGCAGATGACCAGTTGTTAATGATAGGATTGCTAAAGGGATCGGCTATATTCATGGCAGACCTAGTGAGACAAATGTCGATCCCCGTACAAATGGAATATCTAAGGGCATCCAGTTATGAGGGAAAGGTGTCGACTGGTGAGGTGAGGTTTAGTTGTATGCCAGAGCAGCCATGGAACAGAAATATCATTTTGGTGGAAGATATCATTGATTCCGGACGCACAATGACTGCTACACTGGAGAGAATACAAAATACCTTGGAACCAAAATCTCTGGAGATTTGTACACTATTAGATAAAAATCTTTCCGATGTGTCTGCGAGATATGTAGGATTTGTAGCACCAAATGATTTTTTGATAGGATACGGTTTAGACCATGATGAGAAATATAGACAATTACCTTACATCGCCAGTATTTAACGAGGAGCAATAATGGATCATACTAAGTATAGAGAATTGAGAGAACAAGTGGGCAGTCAAGCGCACGTCGCAGAAGTCTTAGGTGTCAATAAGCAGACCATAAGCAACAGGGAGACAGGTAAATATCACATTGGCAAAGAGGCCGCATGGGCTATAACTCATTTGGTACAGGTAAAACGAGGGATAATTACACAAGTGAAAACAGGTGAAAAATAAAGCTCCTGCTTATCTGTGGTATCCTAAGGATTATCTAGCGGATGCAAATACCGTGCTAATGAGCCTGGAGGAGGAGGGGTGTTATCGCAGGTTATTAGACTACTGTTGGCTAGAGGGTAGTGTGCCTAATGATATGGTCCAGTTAGGTAGAATGTGTAAAGGGCTAGACAGTGAAAAAATGTCTGTGATATGGAAAAGTCTGGAACCATGTTTCCGGTTGAAAAATGGGCGTTGGCATCATCCCAGGTTAGACAAAGAGAGAAAAAAACAGGAAGCCAACCGTTTAGCAAAAAGCAGAGCAGGTAAGAAGGGTGCAGACGCTAGGTATAATAAGGGTAAAAATGGCAGTGCCAATGTTTTGCCAGTAGCAAATTCTAGCCTTACAATTACAAATACAAATACAACTACAAAAAAAACAACATACACAGCAGAATTTGAAGAGATATGGAGCATCCACAATCGGGGTCCAAAAAAGAAAGCACAGGAAGAATATAAAAAGGCGATAAAGGAGAAAAGAACCAATCACCAGGAACTTAAAAATGCGCTGCAACTATATGTGCAAAACACCGATGAAATATTTAGGGGTGTGCATTTGTTTCGGTTTATAAGGGACGATCGTTGGGACGAAGTGGAGAAACCATCCGGGATAAATAAAAGAACAATCTTAGTCGGAGGCAAAATAGTAAAACAATGAAGGATTTGAATTCTGAGTTATTTAAAGCGGATTTTAGCGACAGACAGAAAAGAGAGGCAAGGGTGGTGCCAGTACACCTGCCTTCACTCGCTTCCGTATGCGGTGACAGTGGGTCTCATAAGGGATTTGCTAAAGATGGGTGGATGATCTGTTTAGCGGGTTTGCCTGGACATGGAAAAAGTGTTAGTGCAGTGAATTTTGCCTGTGCCGCTTTGGATGCCGGAGAACCAGTGGCTTATGTGAGTTTGGAAATGTCGGCCGAACAATTAGCGGCCAGATACTACGCAATGAAAACGGGGATAGACGTAAGTTTGCTAGAACAGGGCAATTTTAACGAAAGAGCGTTTGACATAGTGAAAGAAAAAACGGCTAATCTGCCACCTATTTATGTCCCCAATGAAGTAACATCGGATTGGCAGCATTGTGCGGATTTCATTAAGGAATGTGTCGAAGATTATAATTGTGAGTTTGTAATACTAGATTATCTGCAAATCTGTAACAGTGGAGATGAACAGAACATATATAAAGCAATGGCTGAATTGATGACGGATTTAAGGGCATACGCACAACAGCAAAAAATAGCGATACTCGTTCTCTCTCAATTTAACCGTGAAACGGCCAGTCAATACAAATTAAGGCCGAGAATGAGTGGATTATGGGGCGGATCTATAATAGAGCAGGTGTGCGATTTAATACTGTTATTGGGACACCATGCTTATGAGAGAGATAACGAAAACCGATGCGCTCGGACTTTTCTATTG
>TARA_R110000824_G_scaffold401570_1_pt1 | contig 11973 bp, 3 predicted proteins | sample TARA_R110000824 | Tara Oceans TARA_R110000824 (sample SAMEA4397747) | marine metagenome | biome: Polar Biome; feature: [MES] marine water layer (ENVO:01000295) within the mesopelagic zone...; material: water (ENVO:00002006), including particulate matter (ENVO:01000060) such as...... | reverse complement strand
AGTATAGTTACATCTTTATATTAATAATTTTTAATCGTTTTCTATACCGCTATTGATTTGTACCATCACCGTCATCAATAGCTACGATATAAGTGTTCAATTCATCAAGACCATAATCTTGACCATATTCTTTGCTCTCTTTTGTCTTACCTTCTTCAATAATCCTTGCCAAACGTCTAAGATCAGACTGGCCCTTATACGCCAAGGGGTTAGTTTCTTCATTAGAATTTTTATATTCCACAAGTTTACATTCTAAGGTGGTAGTAAAAGTAGATGCCGCAAGACTCTCATTAACACTACTAATCAAATATAATCCCTCAACACCACTTAAAAGCCCCTTAAGATAAACTAAATTGAAAACATTTAACCCAGTAGTACCATGAATCGTAAGAGTAGCGGTTCTTAGAAAGGTGCTGAGAACACTACCATAAAAGTTACTTCCAGATTGATTACCCCCACCACCTGACCCTGTAGTTCCTTCTTGGTCCATTTTGTTACCCGTAAAATATTCATTTTGCATTAATAGTATTTTATTATATACAGTTACATCTTGGGCCATCATATCCTCAATAAAACCTACAGCTGCTTTTGAAATAGCAGGTACATTTTCAGTTAATAAAAAATCTGTAAGATTAGATTCGTTAACTTCAATCCCATCGTCAGTTACAGATATTATTTTTAAAGCCTTAAGTCCCTCAATGCCAGTAGTTACCCCTTTTTTCAATATATCTGCAAAATCTCCTACAAGATTGTCAACGGCACGGCCATTGATGAGTTGTGAATTGCGGATCGCATCTAAAACACTCATTTCAGCGCCACCGACTACTGCAGGTAACCTAAACGCTGAAAAAGCTGTAGGATCTATTTTAGAAGATAGTCCAAAATTTTCTACTAATGAATGACCCATACCAAACTGACAAACCATAACTTTTTCAGAAATTAATAAGTCTTTCGGTTTTTCAGCTTTAATCCGTTCTATGTCTCCCCCAGCGTTTTGAATGTTGATTTGTCCGGGATCGCTTGATGACCCATTCAATTCAACTTCTGTAAAAACTTCCTGTATGGCCCCATCATAATTTAGAGAGCTAGGAAATACATCTATATATGAAGAATCTCCTGGCAACGGCCGCATAGATATCTGCATATTAGGTATCGTTTCTTTAACCGCTGATAATATTTTTTTCAAAAGATTGTGAAGTGGCGCTCTAGGCTCAGAAGTCAAAAATTGTTTAACAGTATTAATGTTAACCGGTATTTCAAAAGTACTTCTTATAGGAAGTGTTTTAAATATTGTAGTCAAGTCTGAACTTTTCTTTAAGTCTTCTAACTCATTTATTCTAGCTTTTAAAATATCCATTTCGGCATATCTGTTAGCCGTATCTAAGGCACTTTCGCTAATACGCGGCGACGGATACGCTGCAGTCGGCCGCGCGCCATTAAAGGAAACAAAATCATCAACAACTAATCCTCTAACCCAAAACTCTTCCGTGAATAGTGCGCCATCGCCGCCACCATCAAATCCAGAAGGTCTTTGACATGTCCACTTTATTTTATACCAGCCTGCTATATTTTTTCGACTATCTTGGTCGAGCGCGCGCTCGTATTTGCCATCAACATCATCGAAGTATCTTGTGGGATCGGGCCATGGCGTACTGTAATTGACTGTTCCATAACTCAAATGTATAGGGCCCCCTAGTGCAGGCCATCTTGCTTGATTACTACTAGCTGGAATCCAATTTAGCCATCCTATAAGTTGTTGAACTACCACACCTTTTCTTGAATGGGTGTCCACACTATAAAAATTGGCGATGGCCTGCTTGCCAATTTCGCCGTCTACCCTGTCGTCCTGCTCGCCCGCGTTTTGCAGTCCATAATCAGGCATTCCAGGATTACTATTAACCCCACCTTGACCAAAAGAATCAGTAAAAAAGGAAGGATATCCACCCCTATCGCGATCGACTTGTGCATTGTTGACTGGATTTCCAGCGGTGCCTTCTGATTGCAGCGACTTCCGCCAATATATTCTACTATCATAGTGACTATAGTCAGCAGCTAGTATAGCGGCCTGCAAGTCTTCAGGCCTCCATAATCTCATAAAACCTGCGTATTTTTCTTTCCACGTATATCGGAGGTTGCCATGTTGGTTGAGGGGCCAGCGTCCCACTTCTGTTGCAACACCAGCTTGGTAGGGACCGTCTTTAGCATAATAACTGTTAGTTTTACCTATTCTATATATCCAAGGAGCCCTAATATTTCGGTAATTGCCAGGATTATTATATCCTTCATTGCGATATTTCCCTTCCGCCTTATAATATACATGTGCGCGACCGTTGTGATTTTTGCCCGTTCCGTCATACCACCCGAAGTATGGGTTTCTAGCCTTTACTTCATAAAAGGTACCGCCAATACTTGTATAAGAATTATATACTCCTTGAGATTTGTAAGGTTCTACAAGATTATTACTATATGCAATTTGTCCCTTATCGTTATATCCCAACGAAGCCACATCTTGACCTCTTTTTTTAATATAATCAGCCAGAGCCTCATCCCAACGGTTTTGATTTGTTTTAAGTGTTGCATCATCTATTTCTTGTTGAGTTTCTGCAGGAGTTTCAATTGGTGGTACTAGTAATATTCGACCGGCACCATCTCTCTCTATTGGCCCCCCATTTAACTGAATCATTTGATTAGTTAATTCCTGTATTTCAGCAGCATATGTGCTCTTAATACTGTTTCCTGTATTCTCTGGTATGTCAATAGAAAAAGGCTTTCCATCCTGCGCATCAGGTACCCGCGAATAAAAAAACTTAACCTTATTATTAACGGTCATTCTTAATGACTCTAACACTGAGCCCAAGAAAAAATATACAGGTTGCCTAAGAATTACATGAGTCGTTTCCCCTTCTGGGGTCGTAGTAACAAGCTGATCCGTAATATTAGTACCAGCCTCCATTGCTGCTAATGTTTTTGACCCTTCAGTAGCTGAGATTATAGCTTCTATTAGTGTGTTCAAAACATTAAAAGTGTCATACATAGCCCGTTGAGTTTCTGCCTTTACCTTCCTATCTCTGATTCCTTGATCAGTCGCGTCATTCGTATCGCTATAATCATCTACTGATTTCTCAGCAGACTTTACGGCATTCTTCAACTTAACCTCATAATCACTTAAATTTTCCAACGATTGGGAGTCTAATGGCATCATCTTAGTCAAGAAGAAAACACCAGTTGGCGCGCCATTGGCATCAACAACTAACTGAGCAGGTTCTTGATCTACAAATTCCTTATTTTCATTTTCTCTATATTGCCTAACAACATATCCATTTTTTAAAATGGCATATTTCATTTGCACAAAGCGACCATCTCCTGCATTACTATATACTTTAGATAAATGCATGCCGTAGAGCTGGTCCTCATTAAATTCGACTGGGATTGGCGGGTCTTGGTCGAGTTGGTCATTATAACCTTGTACTACATCTCTTATTTCTTCATCAATAGATAATGATACAGGTACATCACTAGTAAAAAACACAATCTTATGTAAATTACTTCTAAACGATTCCCCATCTCCTGCACCAGTAGCAACATCATTTAAAATATGAAATGTCATTAATACTTCTTTTTGAGCTTCTGCAGAATCCATAATTTCTGAATATTTGCGATCTTCGGTATCTAGAACTTCACTTTGTTCTTGAGGCACCGGAACTGGCACAGAAAGAACTGAAGTCATGTGTATTAGAGATCTCACATTCTGAACTATAGTAGGCGACGGCCCGTACAAAAGATTATAATTTGGATTACTCTCATTACTAAAGTCTTGAATAATTCCGTTTTGCAAAGTAACACCAAAAGGCGGCATTTGTTTTATATATGACGATGGATCTATGTTAGCACTGTATGGGGAAGACGTTATCTCTTCTTCAAAAATTATAGGAGCTACAATTCCTTTTCCCACACTACGGGTAACAAACTTTATATCTCTAGCTCCTGCGGCCCGCGGGTCTGTGCCCTTAAAAGTGTTAAGATAAAAATCGCCATATGTACCACCTCCGGTGACTGCGGATGCTCTGGTTGAGATTGTGCCTATTCGCCAGACCGCAGTCCTGTTATAATTGGCAGTGGCCTGATCATCCACATTTTGCGGATTATCCTCGCCATCAAATCGTGTAGTGAAAAATAAATTCCAGGCCTTATCAATTAATCTTACAAACGCAGGTATGCTCTCAACTATCTTTGCAGATTCAGCATCGTCAGACGCGTCTCTTGTCATACCCATTTCTTCTAATTCATTAAAGTGATCCCGTTCATTCATACTTATTTGATAATTCTGGTCTTGATTAAAATATAGATCCCCCACCAATTGCATCCGAAAACCATCTAAAAAAAGCTCACCCAATTCTTTTAATTTATTAATTCTATCTCTTAAATCGGCAGCTTGAGTTACATTATAATTTTTTGCCGCAAAAAGACTTTCCGCGTCAGTAGTCCATCCATCAATATCATTTCCAAAAAAACTTTTTATAACTGTTGCACTAAAAGCTTTATCGCTCAGGCCTGAAAGACTATATCCTTGGTCAACCGGCGGTGACCAAGGCACCCCATTTTGCCAAATAAAGTTTTGATTATTCTTAACTCTCTCCAACACTTGTTGAGAGGGGTCTGTTAATGACTTATTCATTCTATCGCCAACAGCCGATACTTGCATAGTACCAAGAAAAATTCCTGGAGGATTTAGAAAAGTAAGCTTACCTACTAAGTGTCCTACATTATCAAAATTAAATTGAAAATTAGATAAACTCATTATTGTAGAAGACCAAAATCCGCCAACACCAGACCCAACTGGAACAAAGCTGCCATCACTAACAGTTGGTGGAAAATGATCTACATCAAAATTAGTATCCTTAACATTCCATCCATAAATTAGAAGAAATGGAGAGTTCATTAACATTAACTTACTGTACTCAAATTGTTCATTAATAATTTCTGGATTAGGCAATGTAATGGTAAGGTCATATTTTACACTCTGGGCTGCAGATGATCCTCTTGATATTGCCAGATCATTAATGCCAGGAATACCTTTAAAACTGGAATATTCTTTATACGTCCCACCTTCAATTTTTATTGCCGAGTCTGATTCCATTTGACTCTTATTATCACCAGCTACTTTTGCCACTTTACAATTTGGTGTCAACCCATCTGGTAAAGGAGCCGCGCCTCCCCCTACTCCAGTAAAAGTTATATCTATTAATCTATTACTAAGGCCCGTAAATCTTGTGCTATCACTATTAGAGACTAAATCATCAGCGTCGAATATAGCATACAGTTCACAAAAGGGAACTAAGCTAGATATTTCTTTAGATGAAGCTTTTAACTTTTGATTCCACCCATCCACCACCCTGCCATAACTCATGTCTCTCAAAGCATTAACAGCAACATTTGAGTCTGTATCTTCAGTATCTTCTACACCACTAGAATAATAATCGGTATTAGAGGAGCCTGTATCTAGCCCATCAGTCGCATCATCATTCTGCATATTTTCTGCGGACTCACGTTCCACATTGGCCCCATCATTTTCATCCAAATCATCACCTGCAGGCGGCGGCGCTTGATTGGCTGATGAATCTTGATTAGCGTACGCCATATAGGGGTTGGTTCCTGCTCCCCCTGCGTTTGCATATTGTGAAGCCATCATTTCACTGTCACTAGCGGATGCAGTTGTTGGAAGAGGTTCTGGATCAGGGTCCGGTGGATCGGGGATTCCAGCAGCTCTATTTTGTTTATGCTCTATAGCGTCATAAATAAAATAACCATATCGAAGACCATCACGCGTGAGGGGAAATCTAGGATCTCTAGGTCCAATAGCACCAATATCATAGAGATGCTTCCACGTACCATTCATACGCGGACTTAACTCTGTCCAACGATTATCCGAAGGCATTTTAATTTCCTTGGTGGTTCCATCCCGTGGATCTAAACGAATTTCCCACCCATCTAAGTTTATAGCTAAGTTTTCATGTGCCATTATTTAGATATCTTTCGCTGAATAGTGTCTACAAATATATCTATACTTGCAGGAACGCGTATAATAGTTCCAGCGGCTACTTGTTGACCAAAAGGAAATGTAAGATCATTCAATAAACAAATAACCCACCAGTATCTACCATCGCCCAAATACTCTGCCGCTAATACGTCAACTCGTTGAGCGTCATTAAGCTCAATGAATATATCGTCCGCCCTTCTGACTTCCTGTGAAGAAATAGGCGGAAAACTTTCCAATCTTCTCTTACGAGTTTTAATATCCAACACAGTAGAAAAATTTTGATATCTTGATACAGGCATAGTTTATCAATCCTTCTTAGTCAAACACAAGATCTATATCGCCAGCAGCGTTAGTATATTGTGTTCTATTTGATGTAAGTTTTCCAAGAGATGTATTTTGATTAACCCAATCAATATATTGTTGAGTAACTCCATTGTTTCCTTGCACAGCTTCAAGTGCTGCTCGATTAAATTTTTCTAGCTGCTCATCATAAGACAGATAGCGATCTTGGCCGGAGCCCTCCAAACGCCGTGCTTCAGCCATCGCTGCATCATCACTTCGTTTCGCACGATCAGCAGTTGAAATCAATGGGCCGCCTTCTGGGTGAGCTTGAGATTTTCCTCTGTCTCCTATCAATCCCTTGCCGCCACGTATCGGGCCAGGATAAAGGTTATAGTTTCTATCTGGCATATTGTCATGCATTACAGTAAAGTTAATTGAAACAGTACAAGCCATAGGTATTCTTAATCCTTGAGTAATTTCCCATTTACCACCTGGACCAAGATAGTTCCAATCAAAAGACAAGCTACGAATAAATCCATTCAAGCCCGAAAACATATCGCCAATTGTCATTTTAATCAATGGTCCAGATTTCAAGCGATTAGATGCATCATATGATGGATAGGTTTGTTGCGCCAACCATGAAACTCTTTCATAAAGATTTTGTAATCTTCTTATTTCTGTAGCAAAAATAACAAAAGAAAAATCAATAGATCTTTCAGTCATTGTGTAAGTATGAATCTGTTCGGTTCTTCCAAAGAAATGTTTAGATGACCATGCAGGAGCATAAGATTCATTTAAACTCTGCAGAGTTGCTTGAAAATAAGCATACTGTTTGTACTCTGCCCCATTCCTAGCTGATCCTCTTTTATTTATTGTCTCAAACATAAAAGGAAAAAACTGTTCATTAGCTCGCGTTCTAGTCTTTAAGAAAGTAGTTTGATTTTGAAACTCGTTTTGACCACCAGTTGAGTTAGCTCCATCATTTTCTACCGCAGGCATTAATCCTGCTATGCCCTGTCTATTTCCGTGAACTTGCCCCGCAATATTATCAATAAAACCACGATCTTGAGTTATAGTATTGTTTCTACCTTGGGGGCCATCTTCGTCCTTAAATTTAAAAACAGTATTATCATCATTAGCGTTACCAGTTTTATATTTTCCAGGCCCATCATAAGATTGGGGCGTCACTGGACCTTGTAAATCAGCAACTGGAACACCTGCTATAGTTCCAGGTGGGGTTCGTGCATGATTGCCCCTATCCTTAGCATGAAGAGCAGATCGGTTTTCCAAGTAAAGCTTTGTAAAAGTATCATCATCTAAAGTACTAGAGGTACCTTCCTCAATAGCTGTAGCTAGATCAGTGGTTCTGTATCCCGTATGTGGGTTGCCTTGAGCGGGATATAGGTCTGTAGGCATTAATAAGTTTTGCTGTAAAAGCTTCTCTAGATTAACTCTTATATTAAAAACAATATTTATACGATTACCGCCAGGTTTTATTTCCATCAACTCTTGTTCATATCCATTAATAGTTGATAATATGCGATGCAATCTTCCGCTATCATACATATCCATTTCGCGGCCATCGCCAAACTGATATTCACCAGTTTTCTTATTATATGGCTGAACTTGACCAACATTAAAGCCAGCCGCACCTTGGCTGTCTACATCACTAGAGTCAGGCACATTAGCAAAAGATCCATTTAAGGCGCCTAAAAATCTAACCTTATAATCCAAATTAGAAATCCTATCCGCACTAAAAAAGCTTGATAACCTTATGCTTTGGCCACTGCGTTGAGCTTGGTCAGTAGGAGGTCCATCAGCCTTTAAGTTAGCTAAAGAAAACCACAGTTCCTCTAGATTTCTGGCGCGCCTATTGTTTCCGAATGGAGTGATGTTTGGTGAAACGCCAGTAACATCAGGCCATCCAAGTGGTGTAACCTCTATATCAACATTATTATCTTTTTGAAAAATACGGCCGCGGTATACATAAGTGTTACTGCGTGTAAAACTATTGTTATACTCGTTACCTCTAGTGAATGTAGATGCACCATGTTCTGTCTTATTAGGCCATTGAACACCAGATGGATTTTGTACAGTAGCTCTTTGTATGTTTGTTTTCAACTCAATTGTCTTAGCGTCTGTTCTTTTTAAAGTAAAGCTTTGATGGTTCGATCTCGTCAGAGGGTCATCAGCATTTCCAAATTCAAGATCCTTCGTCGCGACATCATACCTATAATATGAATCAGTAAAGGCATATGGTCTGCCCTCATCATATTGAGCATTCATATCTTCCTGTGATAATTGATTTCTTCTTAATATTTTAGTAGCTTGAATAGTGGGCGCATTACCATCAGCAAAAAAAGTGTCATATAGCTCTCTTATAGTGCCTGCTCCATATTTGGTCATCCGAGCGTTATCGGAAAGACGAAAGAATATATCAAGCATACTAAGAGATTCATCACCATCCTCGCCATTATTAAAACTAACATTTTTGCCGGTCTGATATGCTTTTTTAAAACCCTCAAATAAATCCCTGTTCTCTGGATTGTCGGGAACAAAAGCTTGTACATCACCAAACTTAACTGACAGGCCAGCACTTTGTTCTCCCTTATGTTCTACACCACTAGTGCGACCAGGATACCTATTGGATGATCCGCCGCCCTTAGCTTCAGATGCGGGGCCGCCTTTCAGTTTAGTGTTTAGCCATTTTTCTTCAAGCGTTGGCGGCCCTACCTGTTTTTCATTTCGTGCGGATATTTCATCAGCTTTAGCAAAAAAGGCATCAAACCCACCCTCACCGGCTTTGAATATTTCTTGCCTATCTTGTATAGCATTTTGACGTTTATGATTCTGATTCCCAAACTTATGAAATGGCTTATTATCACTATAAGAGCCAGCTTGAGATTGTTGCTGAGGACCAAAACCATTAGACGCCTCATCAGTTTCAGCATGCCACGCCTCCAACAAAGATTTTGCTTTTAAATCTAACTCTTCTAATCTGGTCATTTTTATTCTATCAGGCATTTAATATCTCTAAGCTCTTGAGTTAACAGTGGCTACGCCAGTTCTAATGTCATCTGAGTTTACTGAATTTAATACTCTACTTACCCGCTGGCCGTCAAGATTAACAGGTGGGGGGTTGGTTATAACCTGTTTTAATAGTCTATTCATCTGTCTTATTTCACCAGCCAAATCACCACCGCCGCCACCAAGAGGAGCGTTACCTGGCGTTTGGTCAAGTGGTGTAACAGCTTCGGGTCCAGCCTCACCTATTAATGCTACTGTCGGCCTATTAACGATCGCTCCTCTAGCTCCTACGCCTTCTATTCTTCTTTCAAAATTAGTAAGTAATGTTTTTTGTTCATGGTTCTGCATTCCTGTTCCCTGCATCCCAGCCAATAGAGATATGACTTCATTACCGCCTAACGTAACCCCTGTAGTTCGGGCAATAACGCTTCCTACACTATTAATCAGTTCTCCCTTTAGTCCCTCATCTGATTGACCTTGAGAGTTTTGCATCGCAGCATTAATATACTTTTTAGCGGCCTTATTTCCAGAACTACCAACTTTAAATGCCTCATATAGTTGTTCACCGCCTGGTTTTTGAGCCATTCTTAATGCGCCAGCCAACGGACCAAGTACTTTAGCTTTTGCTGCCGCTCCACTAAGAGCTTTTTTACCACTTCCAAATAAACCACCTAATCCCTTGCTAACTAAGCTACCAGCTATACTGCCCAAAAGAGGAGCTATCGGAGCTAATGGCGTCGCTGACAAAGCAGCGGTAACCCCCACCTGCGCAGCCGTTCCGCCGCCACTTATTAAGGCTGACTTCCCAGCTTCTTTAAAAGATCCCGTAGCTGCAAAAGTATCAACACCCGCCGTTAATGCACTAGCTCCACCCGCCGCGGCAGCTTGGGCTAGACCGCTTCTTGAACTATCTTTTGAAATATCATTTAACTTTCCAAGTGCTTTATTTAAACTGCCATCCTTTGAGGCCAAAGACTTTGACATCTCTTCACCCAAGCCCTTACGCCAACTCTTTCCTTCAAGCATTCCCGCCACTATATTTCCCGCAGCTTGCGTAAACTCACCACTCTCACTAGTGGCGCTTCTTATTCCAGCTGCGGCTCCTTCAGCCATTGCTTTTTGTAGGTCACCTGTTTCTAGATAGCTATCCCATGCGGTTTCAACACCAACTGTAAGACCTTTCTTAATATTCTCAGGCAGCGCCTTAAACGCACCATCAATAGGTTTTTGAAGCTGATCAGGCATTGTGCTCCACAGATCTTTCCAAGATGTATTGGTTAGTTTCATAAAGCTATCTAAACCCTTAGCCATCCGGTGCATGGTTTTACCCAAACTCCTGCCCCCTCCTCCCCCTGCGGACCCGCCACCGCCTCCACCGCCAGGACCACCAGCACCCATCCCTGCAGCGGAATAATATCCTTCTCTTGCTAGTTTCTCATTTTCTTTCATTATTTTGTTAACCAAATCACGCTGTGCAGCACGATCTGCTGCGGCCTGTTGTTCTATTTTTTGTTCTCTTCTTTTTATGGCATTAGGGTCACCCTGAGATCCATAGATTGCAGCAGCTTGAGATTGGCTTCGTACAGTTTGACCTCCTCTTGCAACAGCAGCGGCCGAGACATTAGAAACACCCATAGCATATCCAGGCACACCAATAGATTGTAGTTCTCTTGAAACAGATTGACTTACAGGAAGACCTCTTCGTATTCTTTCCGTAGGTATAACAGCTTCGCTTCTATTTTCTTCACCTACCAAAGCTAAGGTTGGTTTACTATGAACTTGACCAGTGGCGTTGACAGAAGGGGCACTCATATATCCGCCAATCCCCCCCACAATTGCCCCAATACCTCCTCCTAATAAAGCTCCTTTAGGTCCAGCGAGCGCCCCACGCGCAGCACCTCCCGCAGCACCAACAGCCATACCCTTTATGACTCTACCCAACGCAGAGTTTGCAAACCAATTTCCGACACCATTCATAAAGGCTGAACCAATGATATTTCCCATCTTATTAAAAAGTGGAGTTAAGGTTGTTATTACCACACCCATGGCAGCTTTTAACTTAGGTCCAAGGCCTTGGGCGCCGCTCATCGCTTGATTAATAGCCTTACCAAATGCGCTAGCCATATCGGTAGCTTCATTCATCATAGGTTTTAGTTGATTGTGGAGCATCGTGCCCAGTTCTGTAAACATGGGCAACAACGCAGAAGATATAAGACCCTTCAGTTGTTCCCACATTGCCATTGCGTCCTTAAGGTAACTATTTAACTTTATTTGCTCTTTTGTGGGCCCTTGCGCAGTTTTCTCCAGATCTGCCATAACTTTTCCGAATTGGCGCATATCTTTTATATTAAGACCAATTTCCGCGCCTAGTTGTTTAGCGTACCCAGGCGCGGCTTCCAGCCTCGCGATGCCTTTTGAACTACCAAAAACCTTATTCAACTCTTTGTGTGTACCAATAACATCTTGCTTTATTGCCATGTTGTGCAGTTTCAACGCATTAAGATTACTACCAAAAAACTGATTCAGTTTGGCTGTTATTTCCATAGCACTATCTATATTCAGAAATGCATCTGTAGTGCTCAAGTTATCAGCCATTGACTTACCCATTTTGGCAGCCATAACAGCCG
>TARA_R110000824_G_scaffold4308_4_pt1 | contig 11986 bp, 11 predicted proteins | sample TARA_R110000824 | Tara Oceans TARA_R110000824 (sample SAMEA4397747) | marine metagenome | biome: Polar Biome; feature: [MES] marine water layer (ENVO:01000295) within the mesopelagic zone...; material: water (ENVO:00002006), including particulate matter (ENVO:01000060) such as...... | reverse complement strand
ATGGTGCAGTGCAACACAGTCAAGCAGTTTACGTAAACGTCAACCAAAACAGGGGGCGACTCACCCCCTGATTGGCTCATTTCCTGTATAAACTAATCGAGGATCGATTGATATTTCTGGCTGAAAACATCGCGTCCGACGATGTAGCGCATGATCTCGCTCGACCCGGCATAGATGCGGCTCATCCGGGCATCGGTGAAGATCCGGCTGATTTCATATTCCTTCATATAGCCGGCGCCGCCGTGCAGTTGCAGACCGAGATCGGCCATTTCCCACTCGATTTCGCTGCCGAGCATCTTGCCCTTGGCCGCCATATTGGCAGTTAGTCCACCCTGATTGTGGATATCGACACAATGGTCGACATAGACTTGCAGCATGTCAATTTTGGCGTCCATTTCGGCCATTTTGAACTGGGTATTCTGCATATCCGACAATTTCTTGCCGAAAACATCCCGATCCATGACAAATTCGCGCGTCACATCAAAGGCCCGCCGAGCAGATGCGGCATAGCCGACCATCGCGATCAGCCGTTCCTCGGCCAAGCCTTCCATCAGATGGATGAAGCCCTTGCCTGGCGTACCCAGCGTGTTTTCCTTTGGTATCTTCACGTCGTTAAAGAACAGCTCGGCCGTGTCCTGTGCATGCAGACCGATTTTCTCGAGATTCTGTCCGCGCTCGAAGCCCTCCATACCGCGTTCGAGGATCAGCAAAACCATTGCGTGCTTGTCGTCGACACCATCTATCTTGGCGGCGACGATCACGACGTCGGCATTGATGCCGTTTGAGATATAGGTTTTCGATCCGTTGAGCAGCCAATGGTCACCCATATCCTTCGCCGTGCTTTTCATGCCGGACAAATCGCTGCCCGCGCCCGACTCGGTCATGGCGACAGCAAGAATCGTCTCGCCGCTGACGCATTTCGGCAGGAAGCGTTCACGCTGCTCCTCGTTACCGATATTCTTCAAATAAGGTCCGACCAAGCGGCTGTGCAGCGTGTTATACCATTCAGCGCAGCCTGCCCGCGCGGTCTCCTCGATGATGATCTGCTCGTAGCGGAAATCATTGTCGCCCATGCCGCCATATTTTTCGTCCGGCCAGATCATCAGAAAGCCCTGGTCACCCGCTTTCTTGAATATTTCCCGGTCGACAATCCCGGCTTTGCGGAATTCGTCCATGCGCGGCGCGACCTCGTCGGCCAGAAAGCGTCGATAGGCATCGCGGAACATATGCTGTTCTTCGGTAAATTTGCGCATGGAATAATCCTTTGGTCTGAGGAGAGAGAAGCTTGCTCAAAGCCCGCTATTTGTTGCCGGTCATAATGGGCCGGATTTAATCGGTCAATTAAGAAACAGGTTCGTTGAACAAGACCGTTGCAATTGCCCGCCAATCATCGTTATGGCGTCCCGGTGAACCAGACAAAAAAACCTTTCATCCTCGGCATTGGTGGTACAACCAGTCCGATATCCTCAACCGAAATGGCGCTGGCGATTTCCTTGAAAGCCGCAGAGGCTGCTGGAGCAGAAACCGAATTGTTCGGGTCGGATCGCCTGATGGCGTTGCCCCATTATCGGTCGGACCCGGCTGGACTCAATCAGACCGGCAAGGATCTGGTAGCGCTGGTACGCCGTGCCGACGGCTTTTTGATATCGAGTCCCGGCTATCACGGCACCGTGTCCGGCCTGGTCAAAAATGCGATTGATTATATCGAGGAAACCTCGACCGACGATCGCGTCTATCTTGATGGCTTGCCAATTGGACTGATCGTGACTGCTTATGGCTGGCAAGCGGTGGGCAGTACGCTCGCGGCGTTGCGTTCGATCGTTCATGCCCTGCGCGGCTGGCCGACTCCGCTTGGCGTCGGAATCAACGCATCGGGCGGAATGTTCAGCGAAGGCATTTGCACGGATCAATCTGTCAACGAGCAGCTGAAAATGGTCGCCAAGCAAGTCATGCTGCGCGCTGAATCGCGCTAAATCATTCTGGCGGCAGATTGCCGTAAAAATCGCGATACCAGCGGACGAATCGCTTCAACCCGTCTTCCAGCATCACCTTGGGCGCATAGCCGGTCAGCGCGTGGAGTTTGGAGACATCGGCATAGGTGGATGTCACATCACCAGGTTGCATCGGACGCATGATCTTTTTCGCCTCAATGCCTAGCGCATCCTCCAGCGCCTTGATCATATCCATCAGGCCGACCGGGCGGCTATCGCCAATATTGAGGATGCGGTGTTCATGGGGGGCCGGTGGATGGTCCAGCGCGCCCAATATGCCGTCGACAATATCATCGATATAGGTGAAATCCCGGGCCATCCTGCCTTGGCCGTAAACCTCGATCGCGTCGCCGGCCAAAATCTTCTGGGTGAAACCGAAATAAGCCATGTCCGGGCGACCCCAGGGGCCATAGACGGTGAAGAAGCGCAGGCCGGTCATCGGGAAACCATATAATTTTGCGTAAGACTGGCTCATCAACTCACCGGAGCGTTTGGTCGCGGCGTAGAGCGACACCGGATCGGTGGCTGGCTCTTCTTCGGTAAACCCCTCCCCGCCCATTGGCTTGTCGCCATAGACCGAGCTTGATGAGGCATAGACGAGATGCTGGAAATTGTCAGCATGGCGGCTGGCTTCGAGTAGCGACAAATGACCTTGCAGATTGGATTTCTGGTAAGCGAACGGATTTTCGATGCTGTAGCGAACCCCCGCCTGTGCTGCGAGATGGATGATCCGTTGCACGCCGTTTGTCTGAACCAGCGCCTTGACGTCCTCGGCATCGGATACATCCAATTCGACAAAGCGGAATCCATCCAGCGCCTTTAAATTGGCGAGGCGAGCGGCCTTCAGCGCAGGATCATAATAATCGTTGAGATTATCGATTCCGATAACTGATTCACCGCGCTCGACCAATCGCGTTGAAACGGCATGGCCGATGAATCCGGCAGCGCCGGTTACGAGCACCGGTTTTTTGATATCATCACCCAATTTCTTCATCCATCCATGGCTTGGTTCGCCGCTACCTTAGCATGAACTGATTACAGTTTTGAAAGGGGAAAACTGCTTTTTCGAAATAATCACAAACAGGAAATATTCGGGAGCAACCCGTTTGCCTTGCTGGCTATGGCCATCCGGCTGTTCCCGGCACGTGATGCGCCAAGAAAAACGGCGGCACTTTTCAGTACCGCCGTTTATTGCTTGTTTCCTCTGAAACGCCAGAATTTCTAGCGTGTCAGTCTAGCGCCTCGTTTTGGGATTAGTAACCGAAGATGAGTGAGAGGCTGGCTGCACGTGGAGCACCGATCTGGACGAAAGGAGAAGAGTTGTCCAAGTCGCCGCCAAAACCGCCGACATAAAGCTCGTCGAACAGGTTGGTAACGTTCAATTGCAACGCAACATCATCGCCAAATGGATTCTGCGTGATCGTCCAGCGAAGGTCGAGATCGACCAGCGTATAACCGCCAACCGATGTGTCGTTGGTATCATTCGCCCAGCGTTTGCCGGTGTGCTTGACCTGAGCACCAAGTTCGAAGTCACCAAATTGCTGCTGAACCCGGGCGCCAACGGACCAGAGCGGGGCTCCGCTTTCGTTGTTACCAGCGGTCAATGCAAAGATAGGGTCACCAATTGCCGTACACTGAGCAACGCCGTTGGTTATGTCAGCAGCCGAGCAAACGTCAGTCTGGACATTATCCTTGATTTCCGATTCGTTGATCGAACCGAAGACATAGAACATTGTCTTTGGTGTTGGCGACCAGGCGATCGAAGCATCGAGGCCATATTTGTCTACACGGCCAAGGTTCCGGAATACTGATTCATCAAGAAGCGGATCATAAGACGATGCAAGCCGGTTATTATAGCGGGTAAACCAGCCAGCAAATTGTGCCTGAATGGCGCCGGTCCGATACCGAAGGCCCAAATCGAGGCTGTCGGTTGTTTCGGGCACTGGCTGAACGCCCGGAGCATTTTCCGGGAAGTACAGCGAGTCATAGAGCGGATCAGTAGCCGGTACGGAAAGGCCCTTGGCATAGTTTGCGAAGACCGACGCGCTGCCGAAAGCATAGGTCAGACCGATGTTCGGCAGAATATCATCATATTTATAGGTGCGCGACTGGGGCACAGCGGAGCCGGTTACGGTGTTGGTCGCTGCATCGTAGCTATATGGTTTTGCCGCTTCATAGGCTGCACTGACACCGCCAACACAATCGAGGAAACCGCTTGCCGATGTGGTGTAGCAATTCTGGTTGAGTTCGCGCTTGAAAAAAGGCGCCCGCACACCGAGGACCGCTGTGAGGTCACCGAAAGTACCGCGATATTCACCCGAAATCTGATGCAAGGTCGCATAGGACTGGCGATCCCGCTTGTTGAGTTCGAAGCCGTCGACGGTCACCAGACCGTCGTTGACCGGGAAAACATCGGCAATATCGCCGTTGAGAAGCGCAATCGAAGTCTGGCCCGTCTGGCGATGATTGGCATCATCATAAGTATAGGCAAGACGGAAGCGATGGTCGGGATTGAGTTCGAACGACAGGTTCGAAATGACACCATAACGACGTGTACGGGTCTGGCTGGGGTCGAAACCGCTGACTTCGTCGAGCGTGTCGCCGTCGCCGTTGAGGTCTCGTCCGAAATAATATTTTCCCGAAATAAAGCCGGTCATCGGAACGCCGCCTACGTTTCGGGTGCCTTCGAGCAACTCTTCATTGCCGCCGCCATTCGCTTTAACATATTGAAAGCTTGGGTCGACCGTAAGGATCAGGTTGTCCGCTAGGGTGAAACGTGACGCGCCACGGATATTACCGGTATTGGAGGGGTTCCAGCGGCGATCAAATTCGGCACCACAGCCATTAACGCCATCGGGGTCTACGTAACCGGAAACGCCCACTTGAGCAGCCGTTTCGAAAACGCCAGGCACGCTAGCGACAGTACAAGGATAACTAATGTCATAGAACCGGTCTTCCTTGGTTGTCGGGAAACCGCTGAGCGGGAACGAACCGAAGAAATTGTTGCGGTTCTCGTTATAGTGACCCGCGACGGCGATGAAGTCGCCGTTGCTTCCGATATCCTGCCAGACGCGGCCGTTATATTGCTGCTTTTCGACAATGCCGTAGTTGTTGAACGGGTTGTTGTAGCGAGTGTAGCTAGCCGAAAGGAACGCCTTGGTGCCGAAGCCGGTGATGTCGCCGGTATCGATCATGCCAAAACCGCGCATATACATGCGGCTGCGGTTGTTGGTGTCGCCATCGGCGAACGTGCTGCCGACCGAAAGGGTTCCGGTAAGCTTGAACTCGTCACTCGGCTCGCGCGTACGCAGGTTGATCGTGCCGCCAACAGCCGAAGCGGTCGGGCTGTCGACATCGGTTACGCCGAGGTTGACATTGACCTGCTCGATAATTTCAGAGTCGACCTGCTGGTTGGTGTAAAGCGCGTAGTTACCTGAATCGTTCAGCGGCAGACCGTCGAGCGTCTGCGAGATACGGTCATCACTGAAACCGCGAATTGTGAACGAGCCGCCGGAAGAACCCCAAGGGTCGTTATTCTGGAAGCTGACGCCGGGAACAAGGTTGATAATATCATTGACCGTTTGGCCGGGGCGCTGACGCCGGATGATTTCTTCGTCGAGAACCTGCTTCGCCTTTGGCGTGTTTGGAATTTCCACGCCGCCAACATCGCTCGTGCGCGCGCCGGTGACGATGATCGCATCATTTTCGAAATCGACGGTGCCGGTTGACTGTGCAGCCGCCGATGTGGCCATCAAGCCCGCAGTAGAAAGACTGACGACGCTCGTCGCCAAAAGATATTTGATTTTCATGATATGAATTCCCCGTTCATGAACCGATTTAAAAAACTGTCTCAAGATGATCGCTGGCACATTATGTGCGCAGCCAGACCAACGCCGGTCGTCTCTAGGGGCCAATAATGTCAGTTTTGTCTCAATTGAAACGGCATATGCCGCACTGCAGCATTTTATTTTTTTGGAGCCCGCCATTTCCTCACGATTTCAGCGCGAAAAACGAGATTATCGGAGCGAGTATCCGACGTTAGACTATTGTTTTTCCGTCTTTTATTAGAGATGTAACGGCCTCAAACAGACTTTCAAAACCCATTTCGGACTGTTGCGAATTTACAACAATATTGGCATGGATTTTCGATGGCTCGACATGGATATCGTGCATCGGGCCGACCTGATTGGCAAATTGATCGTGCACCGACTGGGCGGTACGACCCCGTTCGCGGACGTCGCGTTCGAGTCTGCGGGCAAAGCGCGTTTCGGAATCGCATTCGACGAAAATGCCGAGATCCAGCAGGTCGCGCAGGGGCTTGTGCTGCAGGATCAATATGCCGTCGATCAATATCACAGGGCGCGGTTCGGTCCGCCTGGTTTCCACTTTCGGCATATGGGTTGGAAAATCATAAAGCGGCCGGTCAATCGCCTGGCCGCTTTTCAATTGCGCCAGCTGCTTGCACAGCTGATCGAAGTCGACCGCATCGGGATGATCAAAATTGGGGCCGCCCTTGCCTTCGGGCGCATCACCAAGACCAAAGAAATAATCATCCTGTGGCAGGATCACGCATTGATCGGGTCCCAGCTTTTCATATATTTTTTGAGTCAGGGTCGATTTTCCGGAACAGCTGCCGCCGCTGATGCCGATGGCTTTTGGAATCATGCGAGCCCGATTTCACGGAGGCGCTGCATCAGATAGTCATGCGCGGTAATCGGTTCCGGATAGAGATTCGGGTGGGCCTCGTCGATACAACTCGGCAGCGTCTCAATCGCATAATCGGGCCGGAAGTGGAGGAAGAAGGGCATGGAATAGCGCGAGAAACCGCGCCGCTCCGGGGCCGGATTGACCACGCGGTGGGTGGTCGAGGGCAAGCGGTTGTTGGTCAGCCGCTGCAGCATGTCGCCGATATTGACCGCAAGCTCGCCCGCTTTGGGGGTGACCGGTCGCCACTGGCCATTTTTGTCGAGCAGTTCCAGGCCGGCTTCTTCGGCACCGATCAGCAAGGTGATTGTGTTGATGTCCTCATGCGCGCCCGCCCGCACCGCTGGCGAATCTTCCGGCACCGGCGGATAGTGGATCAGCCGCATCACCGAATTGCCGTCGCGCACCGTGTCGACGAAGAAATCCGGTGCCAGCCCAAGGAACCGGGCAATCGCTTCAAGGATGCGCGCGCCGGCCTTGTCGAAGGCGGCAAACATTTCGAGATAGGTTTCCCGGAACCCGTCGAGTTCCCGTGGCCAGATATTGGGTGGCATGAAGGATTCGAATGGGTGGCCGGATGGCAAATCGCGTCCGATATGCCAGAATTCCTTGAGATCGCTGATGTCGGAATCCTTGGCGCTTTCGGTGCCAAACGGGGTGTAGCCGCGCGCACCGCCGCCGCCAGCTATGTGATAGGATCGTTTTACATCCTCGGGCAGCGCGAAAAAGGCGCGTGACATCGCTTCGGCGCGTTCGATCAGGTCGTCCGGGATGCCATGGTCGGCAACAACGGCAAAGCCCCAATCGGCGAAGCTGCGGCCGATCCGTTCGGCGAAGGCATCGCTGTCCTGGTCCGCCATGGCGAGCGAAACAGCGGCCAATGTGTCTTGGTTCTGGGTCATGGTCTTAAAATGCGCTCTCGTATACTTTTGTCAATCGGGATCAATCAGCCCAGCGACAGCAAGATGCCGGCCAGGGCCGCACTCATCAGATTGGCGAGCGATCCTGCGGCCAGTGCGCGCAGGCCAAGCCGGGCGATGACCGGACGCTGATTGGGTGCGAGGCCGCCGGTGACGGCTAGCTGGATGGCGATGCTGCTGAAATTGGCAAAGCCGCACAGGGCGAAGATGACAATGGCGTTGGTCAGCGGCGAAATGCCGTCCTGCATCTTGCCGAGTTCGATGAAGGCGACAAATTCGTTGAGCACCACCTTGGTGCCGAACAGGCCGCCCGCTCCGAGGGCTTCGTTCCAGGGCACGCCGAGCAGAAACATGATCGGCGCGAAAATATAGCCGATGATCTGCTGGAAGCTGAGTTCCGGCATGCCGAACCATCCACCGATGCCGCCAAGCAGCCCGTTGGCCAGTGCCACCAGAGCGACAAAGGCCAGCACCATCGCGCCAACCGCGACCGCCAGTTTGACACCGGTTTGCGCGCCCATCGCTGCTGCCATGATGATATTGGCGGGTTTTTCCTCTTCATATTCGACCGTAACAATCAGCTCTTCGGGAGCGGGGTCCTCGGGATTGTCCGGCATGATGATCTTGGCCATCAGGATGCCGCCGGGCGCCGACATGAAAGCAGCGGCGAGCAGATAGTCGATGCGAATGCCCATAGCGGCATAGGCCGCTAGGATCGTACCGGCCACGCCGGCCATGCCGACGCTCATTACGGTGAACAGCTGCGACTGGGTGAGGCTGGCGAGATAGGGGCGGATGACCAAAGGCGATTCAGACTGGCCGACGAAGATATTGGCGGCTGCGCAGAGCGATTCGACTTTTGAGATGCCAGTGACTTTCTGGATACCGCCGCCGACCCATTTGATGATGAACTGCATGACACCGAGATAATAGAGAATCGAAATCAGCGCCGAGAAAAAGATGATCACCGGCAGCGCGGCAATCGCGAAACTATTGCCGCCAATCGACGGGTCGGCGAGCGGGCCGAAAATGAATTCTGTACCCTTTGAAGCATAGCCAAGCATGTTGGATACGCCGAACGCCATCGCCTGAATGACCCGTTTTCCGGCGGGAACATATAGCACGATAACGGCAATCCCGGCCTGCAGGGCGAAGGCAGCGCCGACCACACGAAACCGGATATTTCGCCGACCGGTCGACAGGCCAAAGGCGATCAGCAGGATCAAGGCCATGCCGGCCATGCTTGTCAGGATGGATATCATGCGATTCTTCCGGTCGAAGTTTCAGGTCGGATCTGGCTCACCAGGTAAAACTGCCTGTTTCTGTATTACAGGCGGCGGCGAGCCGGTCGAGGCAGTCGTCGATATTGTCGGACACGATCAGATGCTTGCGCCGTTCCGCCGAAACGAAACCCTGTTCCGACATTTTATCGAGAAAATCGATCAGCGAATCCCAATAGCCGGCAATATTCAATATGGCGAAGGGCTTGTTGTGATAGCCCAGCGCGTTCCAGCTCCAGGCTTCGAACAATTCGTCCATCGTGCCGACGCCGCCCGGCAAGGCGACAAAGGCATCGGTCAGCTCGGTCATCTTGGCTTTCCGTTCGTGCATGTTCTGGACAATGTGCAGCTCCGTGACACCGGTATGTGCGACTTCGAGATCCTTCAGCATCTCGGGTATAACGCCATGGACCCGCCCGCCTTCGGCGAGCACAGTGTCAGCGATAATCCCCATCAGGCCGAGCCGTCCACCGCCATAGACCAGATCGACATGGCGCTCGGCCATGGCCTTGCCAAGCAATATTGTCGATTCGGCATAGGCCGGGTCTTGCCCGGCGTTGGCGCCACAATAAACTGCCAGTCTCTGCAAATCATCCCCCGATCGCGCGACACAAGGGGCCGCGATCTGCTGCTTACAATATCCTTTTCCCTATAGAAAAAATAACACCTGTGACTATTTCTTTTTTTTCGCCGCCGATCACGCTAGGCAAACGCGATGAACGAAACTTCCAAAACCAACCTCATCCCGCGGTCCCTGTTTGTCTTTGCGGTCCTCTATGGCGGGATGACCTGCATCGCCGGAATTCTGGGCGCGAAACAGGTCGCACTCGGGCCCTTGGCCGTCGAATCCGGGATTTTCCCGTTTCTTCTTCTGGTCGTCCTATCCAGTTCGGTCTCCGAATTGCATGGCCGGGATGTTGCCAACAGGCTGGTCCGATTCGGCTTCATTCCCCTGATCACCGCGATCATCCTGATCCAGATCGTATTGGCGCTGCCGACCGATCCGGGCATGTATGAACCGGCAAAAGAAGCCTTTCCGATCATATTGTCCCAGGGCGCGCGACTGATGTTCGCCGGGATTATCGCTTATGGCGTGTCGCAGTTTCTCAACGTCTATATCTTCTCCCGCCTCGCCAATATGAAGGGCGCGATGCTGACGCTGCGGGCCGCCATTGCCAGCGCTTTGTCGCAAGTTGTTGATACGCTGATCTTTATCACCATCGCTTTTTACGGAGAACGTCCGATCGGGCAATTGTTGCTCGGTCAGGGTTCGGCCAAAGTGGTTCTGTCCTTCCTGCTGGTGCCTTTCCTGATCGTGTTTTTCGTGAAACTGGGGCGCAGGCTGGACCGCGACTGACCGCTTTTCAGCAATAGCTAATTGATTTGCCGGAAGTTTCGGTTGGCTTCCGCCAGATCTTCCGGCGTGTCTACATCCATCAGAAGTTGATCACCGCCCGTGATGAGATGAGCATCACCCAGTAGTTTTCTAGCGCCGGAATCGCCTGTCAGCCCGATCAGCCTTTCCAGCGTGCCGGACGGGAATATTGCAGGCGGCATCGTCTGTCCGCTGCGGCCGGAGGCGACGGTGCGGGTGCTGCCCGCTTGCTCGAAACCTTCAATCAGTTTCCCGATATGATCACTGGTCACAAAGGGCATGTCGGCGAGCATGATGCACAGCGCCTTGGCTCCGGCTTCGATGGCATGGGTAGCGGCCAGCCGGACGGATGTTGCCTGGCCTTTCGCGGCGCCTTCATTGGCGATCACCCGATAGCCCAAAGCGGTCCACTTCGCGGAGCAGGGATGGTCTGGTGAACCGATTACCAGCTTTTGTGAGAAGGGCATGTCCGCTGCGGTCTCGGCTGCGTGCAGGCCAAGCATCTTGTCGCCCAGCACCGCGCTCAGCTTGTCCTGATCACCAAATCTGCTGGATTGTCCGGCAGCCAGAAGCGCCAGCATGATGCCGGAACGCTCGCTCAATTGACGCTAGCGCTTTCGAGATAGGCGATGATGGCCTGCCGTTTGGACGAGTCCGCGATCGCGCCGGCGACCATGGTCGTGCCGGGAATTTTGGTGGCTGGATTGGCGATGAAGTCATCCAGTTCTGCCGCTGTCCAAGTGATGCCCGAAGCTTTCAGAGCGTCTGAATAGGCAAAGCCTGTTGCTTTGCCTGCCGCTGAGCCGACAATCCCGACGAGATTGGGACCAACCCCATTTAGCGCGCCCTGCTCCAGGCTGTGGCAGGCGGAGCAATTGGCAAAAGCAGCTTTTCCTTCGGCGATCAGTGCCCCGGCAGGACCATCGTTGGTGGTGGTAGCGGTGGCGGCGGTTTCCACCGGTGCCGCTCCGGGTTCGCGGACGATGATCTGTTCCACCGGCCCCGGTGCGGGATCGGCGCCGCATGCAGCGAGCAGAAAGATGGTAAGGGAGGCAAGGGTTCGCGCTGTGGTCATGTCTCGACTCCGATCAGGCAAAGCTGTGTTTGGACAAAGGCAGTTCGCGAATGCGCGTACCGGTGGCAGCAAAAATCGCGTTAGTGACGGCCGGTGCAATGGGTGGCAGTCCGGGTTCACCGCCGCCGCCCAGATGCTTGTGATCGCCGTTGATCAGCGCCACTTCGACCTCGGGCATCTCGTCGATCCGGAGCATCGGATAGTCGTGGAAATTGCTTTGCTGAACCGCGCCGTCCTTGACCGTAATCTCGCCATAAAGCGCAGCGGTCAGGCCATAGACAATCGCGCTTTCCATTTGCGCGGTAAAGCCATCGGGATTGACCACAAAGCCTGGATCCGCGGCGACATAGACTTTGGTCACCTTCGGCTTGGGCCCGCTCATGTCGACTTCGGCAACCTGTGCGACGATCGACCCGAACGACGGCACAAAGGCGATTCCGCGGCCATGTTTTTCAGGCAGCGCGCTGCCCCAGCCGGACATTTTTGCGGCGGTGTCGAGTATCTTCAGATGCCGCGGTGATCCCGCAAGCAGTTCGCGGCGGAAAGCATAGCCATCCTTGCCGGCGGCATCGGCCATTTCATCGACGAAGGATTCGATGAAAAAGCCGTGCTGGCTGTGATCGACCGAACGCCAGGGGCCG
>TARA_R110000824_G_scaffold80589_6_pt1 | contig 11987 bp, 25 predicted proteins | sample TARA_R110000824 | Tara Oceans TARA_R110000824 (sample SAMEA4397747) | marine metagenome | biome: Polar Biome; feature: [MES] marine water layer (ENVO:01000295) within the mesopelagic zone...; material: water (ENVO:00002006), including particulate matter (ENVO:01000060) such as...... | reverse complement strand
AGACCAAGTGCAGAAACATTATTAAAAGTTAAAAAATGAAAGATATATTAGCTAAATTGTTTGGAAGTGCAGCAGGAGGAATTGCTGATAAAATATCTGGAATAATAGCTAAACATACTTTTTCAAAAGAAGACAAAGCAAGATTTGAAAATGAAATGGCTAAAGTATTTCTTGAAGCTGAGAATGAAATGCAAAAGAATGTGACTGAAAGATGGAAAACTGATATGACAAGTGACAGTTGGTTAAGTAAGAATGTTAGACCAATGGTTCTTATTTTTTTAGTTGTCTCAACTGTTTTAATGGTTTTTATTGATGCAGGTGTTATATCATTTGATTTAAAAGATTCACATACAGACTTATTACAAATGGTCTTGTTAACTTGTATAGGTGCATATTTTGGTGGAAGGTCTTTTGAAAAAATTAAAAAATAAAAAAGATAAATATTTTTTTATATATTTGTTTTTAAACTTGCATAGCCTAATAAAGTTGGATGATGCTTGGAACAGGCAATTTGAAAATTTGTTTTTCTATGGGGTCTTTTTCTTTCTTTTCTTTTATTTTCTTCTGGTTACTTGTTTTATTTTCTTTTCTTTCTTTTAATTATAATATATCTTAATGAAAAAAAAATCCAGAAAAAGTATAGTTAAAAGACTTGATACAGTATTTTCTTTATATATAAGACTAAGAGAAGCAGATAATGAAATGGTTGAATGCTTTACTTGTGGTAAAATAAGTCATTACAAAAAAGGAATGCAATGTGGTCATTTCCAATCCAGAGCTAAATATGCAACACGGTGGGATGCTACAAATTGTCAAGTACAATGTTATGGCTGCAATGTTATGCAACAAGGAAGACAGTATGAATTTGCTTTAAACCTCCAAAAAAAATATGGTGATAATGTAGCAGAAGATTTACTAATTAAATCAAGAACTACTGTTAAATATTCTAATGATGATTTAGAAAACATGATAATATATTACAATAATTTGCTGAATCAATTATAATCGTTATATTTATAATATCTGTTTCATGTCTTTGTTAAGAGGGGTTTATTAATTTAAACCCTTTTTTTTATATAAAAGTTGCACAGTATATAAATTATATATATATTAGCAGTATTATTAATAAGTTCATTGAAATATTGAAAGTAATAAGGAAAATTGCTACTCATTGCAAAAAATGAGAATTAAAAAACAAAAGTGTGAAACAAGTTGAAAGAGAACTTGAATGTTTGAAAAGTGGTTTTAAGAAGGTTTAGGGTTTACAACCTAATGTTCCAAAGGGAAAAATAGTCAAAAGTACGACAGCTTAAATAAAACAATAAGACAACATACATTAGCAAAGGGTAGGATAAAGTTTCCTATAATTAAATAACATAAAAACCAATCTGATAATTGGGAGGTGTTTGAAAGTATCAGCTTTTATATTACAAAACAGTAATCACCTAAGGTTTTTCCTCACTTATTATTATTCAATATTTAAATATAAATTAGGGAGTGTAACAGCTCCCTTTTTTTTGTAACATATTTTTTGTATATTTGTTTTCAATATAAAATATATATTATGGCAAACCCATCAGTTTCTTATCAAGAACACTATGTTCTTTTAGAGTTTTACCAAAAAAAACTAAAAGAAAAAAATGAAGCTAATACAATTCTTAAAAATAAAATAGAAGAATTGTCTGCAAAAATTGAAATCTTAAATAAAAATAAAATACTAACATGAACAGAAAATTAAAAACAGGTAACTATAATCCTTCATTTCCTATTAAGAATTTAATAATGGCAAATGTAAACAGAGAAATTAAAGCAAGTCATGCTGTTAAATTTAAAGAAAAACTAAATGAATTTAATTGGCTAATGCCTATTATTATTTCTAAAAATGGAAATGTAATAGAAGGACATCACAGAATACAATCTGCAATTCTTTTAAATCAAAACACTTTACCTGCTTATATTGTGGATTGGGTAAATGTTTCAGATGCCAAAGAACATCTTAATTGTATTATTGGTTTAAATAATGGTTCTTTAAATTGGTCTATGTTAGACTATCTAAAAGCATATATTAATTTTAATGCTGATTATAGTTGGGTCTATAATAAATACTTAATCTTTAAAAAAAATATTACTATTGGTAATATTATAAACTTGTATTTTAATAATAACAGGTCTGGATTTAAGTTTAAAAAAGGTCAATCTAAAATTGTTAATATAGATTATTCAGATTGGTTTTTAAATAAATTAGCCACATTAAATATTAAACATGGTAAGAAAAAACTTCAATCTTATTGTGTAAGAGAATTTATATGTTTATGTAGAACTCATGCAAAAGGAAATAAAAAAGCTGTTGATTATCTATTTACTAAATATGATTTTATGTGTAAAATAAATCATCCTGCATTAACTTCTATTACTGAATTTAAACCAATATTAGAAATGTATCTTAAAGAATTTAAATCTAAATAATATGAAAAAAAATATATATAAAAAACTTTTTATCTTGCAATCAGAAATTGGTGGTATTAGTAAAGATGCTACTAACCCATTTTTTAAATCAAAATACTTTGATATTAATTCTTTAATATCACAATTAAAACCATTATTGCAAAAACATAATTTATTACTTTTACAACCCTTAACTGATGACAATAGAGTTGCAACTTGCATTATTGACATTGATGTTGAAGGTGCAGGTGCTTCTGTAGAATCTTCAATACAATTACCTAATAATTTAGATGCACAAAAACTTGGAAGTGCTATTACTTACTTTAGAAGATATACATTAGTTTCTCTTTTAGGTTTACAGGCTATTGATGATGATGGTAACCTTGCAGCACAACCAGTAAAAAATAAAGTTGGTAAACCTTTGTTATTAGACAATTCACCAGAATTAAAAAATGCAATAAAAGGAATTGAAAAAGGTGCAACCATTGAAGATGTTAAAGAAATATATAGAGTAACTCCTTATATAGAAAAAAAATTATTAAATTTAAAATATGAATAAAATAGAAAACAAGTTAGAAACTGCTCTGCTTTTAAAGTTGAGCTTAAAAGATAAAAAGATTTTGCAGGATAAAGCTGCAGAAAAAAGAATGTCTTTATCTGGTTATATTAGAAATGAATTATTAAACAATTAAATATTAAAAATTATGGCAGGAATTATTACAGCAAGTATTAGGGTAGATAAACTCCCAAAAGAAAAGTTTATCAAAGGAAAAGATGGAGCAGTCTATTACAATTTGACTATCTCTTTAAACAATGAAACAAGATATGGAAACAATGTAGCCATTTCTGATTCACTAACACAAGAAGAAAGAGAAGCAAAAAAACCTAAATTATTTTTAGGAAATGGTAAAGTAGTTTGGACAGATAATCAAATCAAATTAGCAGAAAAAAAAGAAGCTCCAGTACAGGCTTCTAATGATTTACCTTTTTAATTAATAAACAATTTTAGTTTTAATTAAGGTGGGTTTATTACTCACCTTTTTTTATTTAAACAATGACAAACAGAATGACTGAAAAAGAAACTATTGAGTTTCTTATAATGGAAGCTATTGAAGAAGATGTAAAGATTGATGCAAAAGAAGAATTATCCTACCCACCAGTAGCTTTATCATTAGGAGAAACATTAATTAAATCACCTAAAGGTGATATGCTGCTGCCAATTCCACTTGGAACGTATGGAAATTTCTCTGTTATTAGTGGTCCGCCTAAAACAAAAAAGACATTTTTTGTATCACTTATTGCATCAGTTTATTTGAGTGGTCAGAATAATTTTGGAGCAGATATAAAAGGACATAGAGACAATAAAACATTGTTACATATAGATACAGAACAAGGAAGATGGCATTGTCAAAGAGTGTTCAAAAGAGTACACTCAATGTGTAATATGGAAGTATCAAATATTTATCATACTTTTGGATTAAGAACAATAAATTATAGTGATAGAATTAAATTTATTGAATATTGTATAAAACACAAATATCAAAATTTAGGAATAATTCTTATTGATGGTATAGCTGATTTGGTTTCTGATGTAAACAATATTGAAGAAACTAATGCAGTAGTTCAAAAAATTATGGAACTATCAGCACTTTATAATATTCACATAATATGTGTAATACATTCTAATTTTGGTTCTGAAAAAATGACAGGATGGCTTGGTTCATCAATAGAAAAAAAATGTGAACTTCAAATTCAATTAGAAGCAAATACAGTTAACAAAGACTGGATTACTGTAAAATGTAAAAGAAGCAGAGGTTTTCCATTTGAAACATTTAGTTTTCAAGTGAATGATTTAGGATTGCCAGAAGTGGTTGGTAATTTTTATGACCCTTTAAAACCTTGAATAATATATGCCAGATTTGTTGCCAGAAATATATAAGAAACATAAAATATGGATTGAGATTGTAGAATCTTTTGGTTGTAATAAAGATACTGCAGAAGACATTGTAATGGAAATGTACATAAGAATTAAAAACAAACTTGATAAAGGTTTAAATATAGATTATGGTGAACATGATTATAATTATTATTATGTATTTAAAATATTAAAAAGTATGTTTTTAGATTTAAAAAGAAAAGAAAAGAAAGTTGTGGTTTACTCTATTGATTCTATTAACAACATTGATTCTTATTTAAAAGATTCTGAAAGTTATGATGCAGATATTGCTTATAAAAAAATAAAAGATGAATTAGATAGAATGTATTGGTATGATAAAAAAGTATATGAATTAATAGATGAAGGAACTTCTGTTGCCAATCTATCAAGAAAATCTAAAATACCATATCATTCACTTTATAACACTTATAGAAAAGTAATAGAAAGATTGAAGAATTTAATATGAAAAGTTTAATTAGAAATTCAAATCAAACTAAACAAGGTTTAGATTTTACTGGTGTAGAAAATGGTAAAATTCATCCAACAGATATTGATGCTGTTTTAGAGTTTGATAATGAAGCTCTTGTATTAATAGAAGTAAAAAGAATTAATAATAACATTCCAATTGGTCAAAGATTAGTATTAGAAAGAATTTGTGATTCATGGCATACAGATAAATCTATAGTATTATTTGTTACTCATAACTTTAAAAATGATTTAGTAGATATTCCTTTAGTTGAATGTATTGTAAAAAAATATTATATTAATGGAAACTGGAATGAACTTATTACAGACAATTCTTTAAAAAGTGTTTTGAATAGATTAGGTTTAAAATGGAATGTAAAAAAATTAAAATTATGAGATTAGGAGATTTAGTTTATTACTTTACAAAATATACTGGAATTAGATATGTTTGGAAAAAGATAAATCCAAATTGTAAATGTGATGAAAGAAGAAAGGATTGGAATAACATTAAAATTAAAAGATGGTAAAATTTAATAGTCATGATAGAAAATTATGGAAACAATTTAGAGTTCAAAAATCAGACACAATCAGCAGAATTGAATATAGAATGGTATGTCTCTTCCACTCACAATATTACAAACATGAATATCATGAACCTTGTACTTGTGCACCTAAAAGAATAAACCAGTACATTAAAGATTTAAATATTATTTGGAACAATGGAAAATAAAAGACATCATCAATTTGAAAAAACATTAATTAAGTTTTTAAACTTTGATGGATGGGATTTAGAATGGACAGGAGATAAAAAAGAAATATATGATGCAATAGGTTATACACATAAAGGAAACAAATGTGTAATTGAAATGAAATTTAGAAATATATATTATGAAGAAAAGTTATTAGAAAAAAAAAGATATGAAGATTTAATGAAACTTGATGATACATTATTAAAATTGTATTTTGTTAATGACCCTAAAGGAAACTTTTTATTCTGGTTGAATAAAATTAAATTACCTAAACCTGTTAAAAAATATTGTCCAGATACATCACTTTGGACAAAGAAAAGAATAAAGAAAGATGTTTATTTATTAAAAGAAAATCAAGCATCTAAAATAAATTTAAACAAATGATACTATTAATTGATGCAGACAGTTTAGTTTTTGCAAGTTGTTGTAAAAGCAAAAATAATAAAAATGACAATCCATTCTATACAGATATTAATGATTCTGTTGCTAAGTTTGATGAACAATACATGAAGATTGTAAATGATATGCAAGTTCATTATGACATTGAAAAAGTAATTACATTTAATGGATGCAAGGGAAACTTTAGAAAACTAATAACACAAAACTATAAAGCAAACAGAAAGAAGCAGACTTTACCACCTTTACTTCATCCTATGCACCAGTATGTAAAAGACCAATACAATAGTAAGTTTGGTTTTGGAATTGAAACTGATGATATGGTTGCAAGATATTGGAAAACATTGACAGATGAATTTGGAAGGGAAGAAGTTATGATAGTTTCAATTGATAAAGACTATAAACAATTCCCTTGCATAATGTACAATTATCATCCAAACACAAAAAAGATATTAGACATTTCTGAATATGAAGCATTGTATAATTTCTATGAACAATGTATAGTTGGCGATACTGCTGACAATGTGAATTACTTTCATGGAAAAGGAAAAGCATTTGCTAAGAAATATTATAAAGATTGTTTTACTAAATATCAATTTACTAAAAAACTATTTTTATTATTTAAAGAAAAATATAAAAGCAAAGCAAGAGAAAAATATATAGAATGTTTTAGCTTATTAAAATTAAGAACACAATGAGACAATTTAAACCACTAAAAAAAGACAAACCTAACAATAAACAAAAAGCTATTAGAAAAATACAAAGACTTAGGTTTATTGAAGAAGAAAGAAAACCAAGAGTGAAAAGAAATGGAATACTTATAAAAACTAAATTAAAATAAAAATATGTCACATACACCTCATGCTTTTGAAAACCAAATTTTTGACCATTACAGGACACAAGCAAAATCAATCAATGATGCAATTGAATTATTAGTAAAACATAATTATACTGTTATTGATTTACAAGGAAAAATAATTAATAAAGATACTATTGATTTAGAAGATAAACCTGTTGTTTCTCCTATAAGATATAACACAAGAAAAAGAAGTGAAGATTGATGATTACTTGTATTATGTAAGCTATAGAAATAATTTAACACAATTTATAATTCACAACTGCAGCTATACACAAAACAAGAAAACACAAAATAGAACAAATCTGAATGAAAGAGAATTATTAGGTTTGCTTAAAGAACTAAATAGAGTGAGTACACTTTGTTCTAATTATGGTTTAATTAATTCTGATAATTAATACGTTATATATATATGATACAAAAAGTAAATATCAATACTATAAAATCTAATCCTAACAATCCAAGAATTATTAAAGACAATAAGTTTAGTAAACTTGTTAAAAGTATAAGACAATTCCCAGAGATGTTAGAACTTAGACCAGTAGTAGTTAATAAAGATATGATTGTATTAGGTGGTAACATGAGACTTAAAGCAAGTATCAATGCAGGTTTAAAAGAAATACCAATTGTTGTTGCTGATAATCTAACAGAAGAACAAGAGAATGAATTTATAATAAAAGACAATGTTGGATTTGGTGAATGGGATTGGGATGTATTAGCTAACACTTGGGAGATTGATAAATTAAATGATTGGGGTTTAGATGTTCCAACCATTAAAAATACAGAATTACTATCTGGATTGAAATATGACCCTGTTTATTATGAACCTGTAGCTGTTCCTAATATAAATTTAAATGATTGTATTGACTTAACTAAATATAAAGCTAAAGTATCTGTAATTAATAATTCAAATGTTTCTGATAAACAAAAAGAAATATTAAAAATGTTTGCATACAGATTTATTAAAATAGATTTTGAAAGTGTAGCAAATTATTATCATCACAATGCTACAGAAGAAGAACAAAAAGTAATAGAAAGATTAAGACTTGTAATTACAGATGATGGAATTGATGGATTTATTGAAGATGATTTATTAAGAATTTTAAATGTATTTGAATTTACTGATGACAATGATTGATATATTTATTCCTTCATACCATAGACCAAGCAATGTTAAAACTGCAAAGTATTTTATAAAAAATGGATATAATCCTAATAAGATTCATGTAGTTCTTGATGATGCTGCTGATGACATAGAAGAATATAAAACAGAAATGGACAAACTTAAATGTAAAATACACATTTTTAATATGCAAAGTTCAATAGATAATTATGATTATGTACACAAAGCATATGAACATAGAAGGTCAACAGGTCAATGTATAAATATGATTTATGATATTGCTAAAAGTTTAAATCTTAATTTCTTTTTAGTAATGGATGATGACACTAATGGATTTGAAAAAAGACCCTTTCAAGTTTATGATGGATTAGCAGATTTTAGTGATGTAGTAAATACTTTTTTAGCTGTTAAAGATTTAATGATTAAACATCATATTGGTAGTTTTGCATTGTCTCAAACTGGTGATATGTTTGCAAGATTTAATACTAAAGTCTTAAGAAAGAAAACAATGAATACATCATTTTATAATATGCCTTACATCAACAAAGGAAGAAAAGGTGTTTTAGATAATGACACAAGTGAATTTGTAAACATAATGAATGAAGGATATTTTACAGGGTCACTTGCTTCTGGTATTGTATTGAAACAAACTGCATCAGCTAAAGCTAAAGGTGGACTTACTGATGTGTATAATCAAACTAAATTATTATCTAAATCTTTAGTTACACCTATTCAATTTCCATCCTGCATAATAGCAGAGAAGCAAACAAGAAATGGTGGAAGATTACATCATAAAATTAATTATAGATATTTAAGTCCTTGTTTAATTAAAGGGAAAAGAAACAATTTAAAATGGGATGCATACCCAGAAGATGTACCATTTACTAATATAGCTAATAGAAAATAAAATGAACAAAACCGAACACCATAAAAAGGTATTACTTGAAGCTCTTGAAAAGAGTTTAGGAATAGTGACTGTAGCCTGTAGGAATGCAGGTGTTGGAAGAACTACATACTATGAATGGTATAATGAAGATAAAGATTTTAAGTCAAAGGTGGATGACCTGCAGAATGTAGCATTAGATTTTGCAGAAAGCCAATTGCATAAACAGATTGGAGCTAATTCAACAGCAGCAACAATATTCTATTTAAAAACAAAAGGAAAGAAAAGAGGGTTTATTGAAAGACAAGAAATAACAGGTGCTGATGGTGCTCCTACTAATTTTATTATTGAAGTAATAGATAAAACAGAAGATGCTGACCAACAAGAAGATTCAAACTAATATAGTTTATAACCATCTTGACAAAACTAAACATAAGATAGTTGTTGAACAAGGTGGAACAAGGTCTGGTAAAACTTATAACATACTAATCTATATTATATTTAATTACTGTGCCAGAAATACAAATAAGATAGTTACTATTTGCAGGAAAACATTTCCAAGTTTAAGAGCAACTGTACTTAGAGACTTTTTAGAAATACTTAAATCACATAATGTTTACAATCCAGAGTTCCATAATAAGAGTAGTTCTGAATACTATCTATATGGTAATCTTGTAGAATTTACATCACTTGACCAATCCCAAAAGATTAGAGGAAGAAAAAGAAATCTATTGTTCGTTAATGAAGCTAATGAATTACTTTGGGAAGACTGGCAGCAGCTAATCTTTAGAACACAAGATAGAATCATAATTGACTTCAACCCTTCTGATGAATACCATTGGATTTATGATAATGTAATTACAAGAGAAGATTGTGAGTTTCATAAAACAACTTACAAAGACAATCCTTTTTTGGAGGAATCTATTAAACATGAGATTGAAAGACTAAAAGAAACTGATGAACAGTATTGGCAAATCTATGGACTTGGAGAAAGAGCAACAAGTATATCAACTATATTTAAATATCATGAAGTCAAATCAATTCCTTATGAAGCAAAACTTGTGGCTTATGGTATGGACTTTGGGTATTCTAACGACCCAACTACTTTAGTATCTGTTTATACTCTTGACCATAACCTTTATATTAAAGAGCATTTGTATAGAACTAAAATGACAACCAATGATATTAATGTATTTCTAAAAGAACAAAACTTAGCAGCCAATCCAATCTATGCTGATTCTGCAGAACCAAGATTGATTGCAGAACTTAGAAGAATGGGTCATAATATATTCCCAAGTTTAAAGGGCAAAGATTCTATCAATGCAGGAATTGATTTATTAAGGAGATATAAAATTCACATAACAACAGAATCTAATAATGCAATCCAAGAATTTAGGAATTATAAATGGAAACAAGATAGGACTGGAAAACTTATAAATGTTCCAGACGATAAAAATAATCATCTAATTGACCCAACAAGGTATGCCACTTATTCTATATTGTCAAAGCCAAATTTTGGGAAATATGCAATACAATAAGAAATGCAAAAAGTGTAAAAAACATTGTGTTCATATAGGTTCAGCACAAAATGGTTTTATTTGGTACTGTAGAAAATGTAATTATGTAGATTATGCACCATCAAATCCAAATCAATTCTAATGATATTGTTCGTTGATTTAATAAACTTTACTATAGTTCTGACATACTACTATTAAAAAGCTGAGATAGTAAAGCAGCATAAAATCCCCTCAAGAAGAAATATTACATTTGGTTGTTTGATATATTATATATATATTTGTTGTATAACTTTAAAATAAACAAAACAAAAATTATGGCAATTATTAAAAGAGAAGATTTAGACAAAATGATTAGTGTTACAGAAACATTAAGAGCATTATTAAAGTATCAAGATTTACCAGATTGGAGAACCAAGTGGGTAAAAGAAGCATTAGTAAATTCACAATATGTTTTTGATAATTTAGAATATCAATACCTTGAAGACATTAAATTAGAATCAATTAAAAAACAATTATCATGAGTACAATAAAAAAACTAAAAGAAGAAATTAAAAAACTAAAAGCTGATGTGCAAAGGCATAAACAAAATACATATATTCATGAAACTAACCATCTGCAAGTTTATGATGGTGAAGTTCATATTGGCTTTGGTAGTTACCCAGATGATGAAAGGTGGTTAGTTTGGAATGTAGAATCATTATTAAAAGACTTACCTTTTCTAATAAGTCAAACTGTCAAAGAAAATAAAAAAATGCAGCAAATGTATTTAGATTCAATTATAGAAACAGGTAATGAAATTAAAAAAGAATTATAATGAAAGAAATAGGAATATTAATTAAGAAATTTATAAACCCTCCAAAGTCTGGTAACTTATGGATTTGTGTAAAACCTGTCATGAAAACTAATAAAGAAAAAGAAAATTTTATATTTGCTACAATTGAATTATTAAATAATAAAATAAAAGTAAATGGACAAGATACAGAATACTAAAGACTTATCATTTTATAACAATGCAATTCTATTATCAGAAACAATTAATAAACAATGTGCTGATTCAAAAATAGATACTAAAGAAGCTGCAGCTTTAGACCTAATGCAAACATTAATAATAGACATCTTATTCTATGTTAATAATCTTCAAACACATATAGCTAATTGTAAAGTTCAAAACAGTAAACTCAGAGAATTAAGAAATGAAGGTCTATTAAAAATTAATGACCTGCAGGAACAAATTGAAAGTTTTGATGAAAACCTTTTGTAGTTTGGTATATATTATATATATTTGAAGTATATTACTAATTAAGGTAATATTAAAAACAAACAAATTATGAATAAATTAACTTTAGAAAATGTAGAAAATGGAGTCACAACTTCTTTTGCACATTTAAATTTAAAAACAGAAGAAACAACTTTTAAAATACAAACTGCAGGAATGGGTTTAGCTATAAAAAGCATACATTCTACACAAGAGCTTAGAAGGTTATTAGCTTGGTTAGATGAACCATCAGGAAATAAAAGAGAAAATGGAACATTTGAAAAAGAATCTTTAACAAATGAATCAGAGATTAGAAACTTTGCAAAAGATATGTTAAAAGCAGATAAAAAACTATATGAAAT
>TARA_R110000824_G_scaffold60853_3_pt1 | contig 11991 bp, 11 predicted proteins | sample TARA_R110000824 | Tara Oceans TARA_R110000824 (sample SAMEA4397747) | marine metagenome | biome: Polar Biome; feature: [MES] marine water layer (ENVO:01000295) within the mesopelagic zone...; material: water (ENVO:00002006), including particulate matter (ENVO:01000060) such as...... | reverse complement strand
ACCTGAAAAGAAAATGAAGGTGTCTTCACCCACCATGAAATCATCAGAGCTAGATGTAAAGGTGACAACATGCCCACCGGTCATGGGTACTATCTGAGAAGCTGTCAGCGCATGTCGAGCTGCAATATGATTTACAGTTAAACGATGATCAGTTTCGTTAAATGTAAAAGTGGACTCGCCAGCAAAATCTCCTCCATCATTGTATTGAACGTATGTGTCTAATCCTCCCGGGGTGGCAGATGCATCTAATCTAATCTGTCCATTGGATGCAGATGTAATTGCCATACCTGTGCCACCCACGAGGTAAGAAAGTCCACCAGAGGTATGGTGAATCGATCCGGAGATCGTTCCTCCCGTTATTTGACTATTTCCGCCGTCGACACCATTATGAAAACTAGCACCACCCGCAAAAAGTACACCTGAAACAACAGTATCACCGCCAAAGACTGCAGTTCCCTTCGTGGAAGTGCCTTGAGATCCAATTGAACCAGAGACCCAGACATGTGCGTCATTTCCTAAGCCGGTTGAGCCGGCTGTATCACCAAATGCAGCAGCAGGCACACCCGCGTTGGATCCAAGCGCGTAAAGAGTTCCACTAATTACTGTATCGCCACCAAAGAGTGCTACTGTTTCATCCGCGTCGCGACTAGAACGCGCCCCGGAAACGAAGAAACCAACTTCAGCTCCCAAGTCGTCTTCATGAGCACCAATTTGTAATGCTGATCCACCATGGAGTGCGCCACTAATGACTACGTCACCACCAAAGATGGATGTGCCCTTATCAGTTGTTCCTCTTCGACCTATCGCTCCTGATACATAGAATCCTAAATCAGCAAAGTTCGCTGGATTAAGTGACATACCACCAGTTTCAGACGTGGAACCTGACATGATAAAAACTTGATCAAACTTATAAGAGCCATATGTCACTGAATCGCCGGAATAACTTCCGAGATACAACTTGTTGACGGTGGATTCAACAGCTGAAAAAGCTGTCTGTCCGCCCGCATCAATATAGACATGATCATCATAGAAATATAAGCCTGTGTTGGTATCATCTAGATGAGTTAGAGCTCTACCAACTGCTATTCCGCCAAGGGTGCCACCTCCCATAACACGAGCGCGCTCGGTACCTTCCACTCTTAAGCTAATATTAGATCCTGTTAGGGAATCGATTGTGGCTACATTGAGAGTTCCCGACATGGAAACATCACCGCCGAATAGAGACGTTCCCTGCATAATCCCCGTGCTACCTGGCAGAGCCGGATTTCCGGTACCGGAGACATAAAAGGAAACATCGGGAGCCGCCGATTCGCTGGGTGCTGTGCCGGAAGTTATAAAAACTTTACCATCAGCGGTCAATCTAAGCTTCTCTACAGGATTAGCTTCATCTGCAACGGAATCTTTAACATAGAAAGACAAGGAACCCCGATTGAAACTTCCCTCATCATTGTAAATTATCGCCGCACCCATATTGTCTGTAGTGATCGTGGTAAAACCCAAACCAGCTGAACCGCCAGAAATATCACTAGTTCTTATGATAGCCTGATAGTCCTCATCGCTATGGAGATCATCAATTGGGTCGTGGGCACCTACTATATCCACGAGGCCATACGGCCAGTTAGGAGCTAAGGCGTCGACCGCAGTACTGCCGACGCCCAGGCCGGTCTCAGTAGTTAGACTGCCGCTGGTGATGACGTCGCCCCCAAAGAGTGTTGTGCCGTAGGTTAAGGCCGTTTTTCTTTGTCCCACTGAACCCGATATGAATACACCTACATCTGTTGTGGCTGTTGCAGGAACTGTGTCGGTTCCCACTATTAATGAAGGTAGTGTGGGAGGCGCCGCGAACTCTTCCAAGCCCGCTCCCAATGTTGTTGTTCCTGAGACTAAAAAGTCTCCCTGCATGACGGCCGTCGCGGCGTCGTAGTGAGCTGTGCCTCTGATGCCTATTGATCCGGACGCAGTAAAAAACGCATCAGCACCCGCTGCTGTGCTTCTTCCGAGCATGATATCCGCAGAAGTTCCACCACCGGAAGAGTCAATAAAAAGAGCATGTGTAGAATTAACTGTCGCAACTCTAAAGTCGTTGTCCGCGTGATTGGCCTCATTAATAATGACGCCGGCGTTCAGCACAGTGAGAGCTTCACCGTTGACACCGGCGATCTGTGTCTCAAACGCTGTTGGTCCCTTGTTAATGTAGAGTGTGTTGGAACCTGCATCCAGAAAAATTGCTTGGTCTTCACCAACCGATTCCACCCGAAAATCATTTTCTGCGCCGCCCTCACCGGTTTCGTTAACAACTAAACCTTCGAAAATAGTTGCACTCTGAGATACAACTAAAGAGCCTGATACTGAAAGGCTTCCTGTAGTTGTTTCTTCCACTTCCACAACAATTCTTTCTGCCCGAAGTGTTCCAGAAATTGTTACATCACCCTCAAAGACCGAACCACCATGTGCAGTTAAAGTTCCCGACGTGACAATGCTCCCACCAAATAAACTGGTATGATTCGGGCTTCCAGTTACGAATAAAAAGACTTCTGCACCCACCCCGGCCAGAAGTGTGCTGTCATCAATTGGTTCTCCGGAGAAGAGTGGAGAATTAGATGCGCTAGCGATAATAATACTGGGCTTCCCGGAGCGAGAACCCGATGCGATTATTTGCGTCGTTCTAATTTGATCTGTTCTAAAATCTCTTGCCATGAGTCCGTATCCTAGCTGTAGTTAGAGCCCAAAAGAAACACATAATCCGTAACGAGTGATCCGGTGACATATGCACTGAGGCTTGATGTGACTGCTGTAATCGTTGGTGTGTTTGTCTGGCCCTCATTATAAAAATTGTTGTTACCATACCCGGGCTGTAATGGCCACAGTGTGGACCCTCTGTGTTGTTTAAAACACCTTATGGGTTCTCCTTTAGAATCAACGATAGGCTGCTCAGAACCTATTGAGTCATCATATACATTTTGTACAATATTCTGGCCACCATCAGCAGTTTGTTCTGCTGAGTGAGTCGTTCCGGAAACGTGTAGTAAAAATTTAGAAAGTCTCACTAACCCACCTTTATCGAAAAAATATCGACGTAACCCGTGATATTGGTACTAGTCATAATCGTAACACTGTTCGCATGTACTGCCGACACCCATACAACTGTGTTTACACCACCATCTGATTCAGTGCCTGTATCTCTGAGTGTTGCGACAGTTTGATATTCTGTGTCTAAAAAGGGTACCTCGTATGTCAATGTTCCAGTATCAGCATTTTCTAGATAAATTGAGCCGAGCTCTATTGCAAGATGTGCGTCACCCATGTAAGTCATTCTTTTCGGGGCGCGCACCATTGGATATCTTTTTGCATATCGATTTCTATCGAATAGCTTTCCTCTTAATGTCGACATAGTGCACCTCTGGCACTAAATATCCCCTTAGAGAATTTCTAAAGCAAATGAGAGGCTTCTGACGCAATTGTCGATCTTATTCCCACAGGAAGATTTACATGAGCTGTATGAAGGGACTCGCGTAGTTTTTTTGTCACTAAAGAAAGGCCATTTGTGTGTTTGTTAATATATGGTGTATCAATTTGGTCTGTATCACCCATTAAAACTATTTTTGATCCTTCACCAACTCTTGTAATCACTGTTTTTAGCTCATGAATTGTGGCGTTTTGTGCTTCATCAAGAATAATATATGAATTAGTAAATGTTCTTCCGCGTATAAAACTCATTGGAGCTATTTCAATAAGACCGTTTACTCTCATCATATCAAACGCACTTTTATCTTTAAAGTGATTCCGAAGATTATCAGTAACAGGCCCCATCCAGGGCATCATTTTTTCGTTCATATCACCGGGCAAGTATCCTATTTCTTTCCCAACAGGTTGCAAATTTCTTGTTATTACTATTCTTTCGTATCTATTTTGCTGAACTTCAGAAATTCCAGCAATTAGACTTAGAAAAGTTTTTCCGGAACCAGCTAAGCCTGTCATTGTCACTAGCGGGATATTTGAATTTTGCAAGGCCCACATGGCGAATTTTTGCTCTTTATTTTTTCCCATGACACCCAGAGAGTTTCCTCCAAGTCTGATGTCAGCATCAGGAACATGAATCAGTTGTTTTTCAAACGCATCGTAGACGCAAAGGGCAGATTGCCCAACCTGGCTTTTCAAAACAATAAATGTGTTTGGACTTATATCACTGTCAAAAGAAACCCTTTTTTCTCTATAAAGAGCATCAATCATTCCTTCTTTGGGTTCCATTTCGACCAAACCATTCCAGCTGCCTTCCGGAACATCAACGTAGTCTGTATAGTAATCTTCAGATTCCAAACCAACAGCATCACATTTTACACGGAGATTGATATCCTTAGAAACTACGACAACTTTTGCAGAAGGGTTCTCAGACTTCATCTGTAAGCTTTCCAGTAAAATCCTATTGTCACCATTGTTCGCGTTTAGAGGAAATCCCTGCGGGATCTCTGGGTAGGTCAGACGTATCATTAGAGTCGAACCCTTATCGTTATTGATTGGAACTCCCTTGTCTAACCTACCATTTGATCTAAGATCATCTAAAAGTCTGTTCACATATCGGGCATTTTCGCCTAAGGAGCTGGGTTTATCTTTGAATCTATCGAGTTCGTCTAGAACCACTAGCGGCAGAATAATATCACAATTCACAAAATTTTCTATTGACATTTTGTCATATAACATGACACTCGTATCCAAAAACACTGTTTTTCTTTTTAGCATTGAAAAATTACCTCGTAGTAGTTACCTTTACAATTATATAAGTAACGAGAAGCTTAGTTTATGAAAAAGAGAGATAAAAAAATAGAAGAAGAAGAAAAAGAGAAAGATCCGATCAAGAAAAAAATGAGAGAGGCATCATTACAAGAAATTGGTAATCAATTAGGACTCACAAGAATGAGAATTTGTCAACTTGAGAAAATAATACTTACCAAAATTAGAGAAAGCAGAAAGTTAGAAGAGTTTAAATAAAAAAAAGGTTTCGGGAAACCCGAAACCTTTCAAATATAGCTATAGCTATTTTTTACTTTACAGCTTTTTCTTCAGCAATTGTCAACTTAACGAGATCAGCTGACCTTCCCTTTAGAATACGAAGAGCTCGCCGCGCGCGAACGCCCGCGGCTGCATTTCCCTTTGCATTCTTGACAACATCTATTTCTGCTGCGTCGACGAGGGCTTTTACTTCTGCCCATGCTTCTAAAATTGTGCTATTTGACTCACTCATAAAATTCTCCTAAGTGTAAATTTTTGTTTTGGGACCCTCGTCCGTAGCGATTTTTGCACGCGCTTCTTCTTCAAACTTTTCGCTCTCTTCAAGAAACGTATTAATCTTGTTCATAACCTGAACGTCTTCTAATTCTAGTGCTAGAAGCCTAATAATGTAAATAATTTGTGTCTGTGTTACACCAAAGTTCATAATTTCTTTGACGATTTCTCTGGATTTTAGACGACTCAATACATTTTTTCTCTCTTTCGCACTCATGGGCGTATTGTCATTTGTCTCTTTCATTCGATGGTATCCTGGCGGCTAAAAGAGTCTACACGAAATTTTTGTGGCCCTAATATCTTCAATACTTTTCCTGTTGTGAGACCATCTTCTGTTTCTTTAGAAAGAATAATTGTTTGCTCCCAAAGATCATGATCTAAAATATGACGCGCTAGCTGATAATCAGACACATCAAGTGAGTAGTTTTCAAAAAGCTCACTGAGCTGATTAGGAAGAGAAATTGCAACATCAGAGGGTTTTTCAACAACTGCTGACTCATCTTTTCCTGCAATAATTTCTGATTTGCATAAATCATAAATTTTGTGAACTGTTTCACAGTTATTACATTGCACATGTGATGGTACCACTGTATCTGACTCGTCAATTTTACTAAAAGCAACGAATCTGTGATACACCGGATCTGATCTGTCTCTATATTGAGGCAGTATACAGTGACACTCAATTATATGTTTTGCCCAGCCCACTAATCTTTTCTACAAGATGCTCAAAACAGTAGACACTACTGCATCCATATGTTTGGTTGCGATGCCGTTAATTTGTCTTTTTAAACCAGCGAGATCTTGATCATCTAATTTTTCTCCAACATTTTCCACTACAGCAGTAAGAATTTGTTGTGCCATGACGTCACCCCGATCAATAATAGATCGGCATACTTCAGATTGAGATGTAACTTTTTTAGCCATTGAAAACTCCTCTTCAGGTATATGTGACGACCGCACCCAGGTTTTGTAAAATTTTGTCAAGACTAGCAGTCGTTCTTTCAGCCACACTATAAGTCGACGCAGGTGCATAAATTATATGATCTCCATATTTCAAAGTGGATATTCCAGAGCGCGATGTAAAACGTATTACTGCCAATAAAAATCTTACTCTATCAATCGAGATACCCTTTAGGCTCTGCAAATCTTTCCCAAAAGAAATATTTATTTTTCTTTGAGTAGATACAAGACTTTTGTCAAAATGAATTTTGTCTCTTGCAATTGCTACTTTTATTTTTTCTCTATTTTTTAATTTCGATATTTCACTACCGATAACAGACGAAGCACACGCCACCCCAATTTTCTCTAGATCAAGAAAATTTTTGCAACACCAGTCTTCATCAATAACAAACGGAATACACATAAGCTTTTTTTCATAGTTGGCTAACAGTGTATTTGCGACATCTGGTAAAAAGCCTCGAGCAGCTATTATCAAATTCTGGCCGGATGTTTTTTCAACTAAACTATGAATTTGGGACATATTTTCTACGATCCCATCAATAGCAACTACATAAGACATGTCATGAATTGAAAAATCTTCTGGCAACTTAGATGAAAATAAATTTTCAATATGCCCATATTGACATGTTCCTGTCACAGCTTCAATTTTTGTTCCAAATGCCTCTGATTCTTTAAGAACTACTTCGACACCACAGCCACCCATAGAAAATATTTCATTTGCTATTTTACGAGAGAGACCAGAGGGCATCCAGCAGTCTATAATTTTTCTAATATCTTCTTCAAAGACATTTCTTTTTTTAGAGATAACTTCAACTTTGTCGACAAACATCATACAAGAAATGATACCAGAAGATCCCAGAAGCTGCTCTGATGAAAGGAAAGCATTGATTATGATGTTTCGCATGGCCTTATCTAGAGAAGTCTTTCTAGACCACTCTGATAACATCCTACAAAATTCCACTTTTGTACATGTAACTGCCTTATCATCATAGTATATTACACTAGCGTGCGACAAACACTTGTTAATGATTTCTGATAGCTCTTTTTTTGCCCTTACTAGAGAGTCATTGATGTGCTTTTTTTTATAAAGCGTAGAGCTAGTGAATGTTTTCTTTCTTGAAGAACGACGGATCGAAGTTCCCGTTCCCTGATTCGACAATTTTTTTGATAAATTCGCTGAGTGAGTCATACAGTTTCTCTTTCTTGGTTGTCTGGTTAAAACTAACTGTAAACCTAATGATTGCACCCAGACAGCCCAAAACCACCAAGACAATAGAGAAGGCTGTGTTGTGTGGAAAAATAAAAGCACTACATGCAATTAAAATTTCAGAAGCGTACCCTTTCATTAGCTGTCTCTCCATAAGTTGTTACTGGCATACGTAAGAATTTCTTCTGCGCTGCTCTCGTTATATCCATACTCGTCGATCATTACTTTGACCATTTCATTATATTTCTTTTTCTGATCTTTATCACGAGTTTTTGATCTGGTAACAATTCTAGAAATGTCACGAACAGAATTGATTAGATATGATTCAATTGCCTCTTTGAGGGGTTCGTAAGACCTAAAGTCTACTCTTTCTGACCTTCTCATTTTTGCAAACATATAAGCAGTCACATCTGATCTGAAGCCGTCTTTTGAAGAGCCTGTGACACCAATTTGTTCTTCTATGGAAGCCATGAATCTCTCATCGGGCTTTCTTTCTTCTTTTGTGACTCTATCTTTCATTTTTTGTTTAGTTGTGTAAGCCTCAGCATTATCTAAATACGTGTCGAACAATGACTGTGCTTGCTCCTCATAAGCAGAAATAAATGCCTTTGCTATTTCTGTGTCGAGCATCTTAAGATATTCTTCTCTTACAACTTTTCCGATCAATTCCAGGCATCGTTGCTTGAATTCTTCATCAGCAATCTGCTCTTTGACACACATCGTTAACGACTCTATAAGTGATACCGGAGTTATCATATTTTTGTCGCTTTTTGTTAGTGCAGAGTCTAATGCCTTAGTAATAAATCTAGTAGACACACCAGACATACCCTCTCTTCTAGCTTCTTCTTTTAGATCTTTTATATCAATTTTCTTGACTCTGCCTTTCTCGACAACTTCTTCCCCGTTATAGATTTTCATTTTAGTGACCAAATCACACTTTGCAGACTGCTTAAGTCTAGACATAATACTAAACATAGAAGCAACTCTAAGTGTGTGTGGTGCAATGTGAGCATCAAAGTCTGAGAGATTTAGCATTTTTTTATAAATTTTAATTTCTTGATCTAGCTCTAGACAATAGGGAACATCAATCTTTACAACCCTGTCTAGAATTGCCTCATTAGTATGTTCACTTTGAAATCTATTCCACTCTGCCTCATTACAATGTGCTACAATTACTCCATCAAAATGAAGCATGTCACTTTTTCCAGGTGAGGGAATTCTTTTTTCTTGAGTAGCTGTAATAATTGTATGTAAAAATTCAATCTCATTTTTGAATACTTCTACTAACTCAACTATGCCTCGATTACCAACATTGAAGGCACCGTTTAGGGAGAGGGCCCTAGGATCGTCTTCCGCATATTTGTCAAGCTTTGAAATATCGACGGAACCGATAAGAACTGACACGTCCTGACTGTTAGCATCCATGGGAGGAACTGAGGCCACGCCACGCCGACCGCGCTGGGAATATGTCGTCTCTACAACCTCAAAATCCTCATATACACCGTCCAGATGGTTTAAAAGAATGTGGCGTGCAACTGGACTGATATCGCCGTGTATTCTAACATTGAGTTCTTTTTCAAATGTGTCTCTTAGCGCTCTTGGAACTAATTGAAGAGGTTCTCCTCTGTGTGGATCATTCTTAAGATGATAATACACATCGCCCTCTAGAGACTCTTTGATGTGTTCGGTGAGGGCTGATTTTCCTGCACCAACAGGGCCCATAAGAAGAAGAACCTGCCTGCTCTCCTCACCGTTATGAGAAGCGCTGTACAAGAAACTCATGAGCTTTTCAATAACTCGTTCCATTCCAAAAAAATGATCTTCAAAATACTTGTAGATTTTGATTGAATCATTCTCAAAAATTCGACTCTTTCTAGGATTACTATCAGGCATTTTTTCAATACCTATTTTAGAAATAGCATCACAAAGTCTTTTATGTGAAGACTTTACTAAGCTAGGATCTTTTGAGACTAACTCTAGATAATCTCTAAAAGTACCCTTAAATTTCTTTTTCTTGGAACCTTCTTCTCTTTGTTCCTTTATTGCATCTATTAACTTATTTACAGACATATCATAAAACTCCAGCGCTTGGCCATCTTATCAAACACAAGAAGACTATAAAATCAAATCTCCCAAGGTTCACCTTCTATTATAGTATTTAGAACCACATTTTTACCCCATAAACATTTTGCATGTTCAACAGTTCGATCTGCGTAGTCGAGCTCTAGGTCTCGACCTTCATGATCGTGTCGAAGCATTAAAGTACCATCCATGTCGATGTCTTCAACTTTAATGACAGGTAAACGAGAATCAGCAATTGAACTGCACATGTGATTTTTTACTTTTTTCCAACCTTCTTCATCTGATATTTCATCAATTGTGTATGATTCCTTTTTTTCACTCCAACTAAATAAATTCAACTCATGACAGAGTTCTTCTGTTAAATACTGTCTAATGAAGCTTATATCGTTGCCTGATTCTCTGGCAATAAAACATTCTTCTAGACCGTGATTTTCTTTTATGCTTTGAAAAATTACAAATCCCAAGTGATACGGATTTAGGCCCCCAATATGGGGTCTTATTACAGCATTGTGCATGCGCAAAAATGGGATATGATGTTTATCAGAGAGCTGCAGATCATGACAGATTGTATAATGCCAATAAGATGCCCAGCCCTCGTTCATTATTTTAGTTTGAATTTGAGGCATAAAGTAGTATGCCTCGTCTCTGACAATTTCGATAATATCTCTTTTCCAATCAGGCATTCGAGCATGCTCTGAAATGAATCCCATGATATCATGATCGGATTCTAGAGGAGGACTATCTAGATCAATAGTTACTAAATTACCGTCTGTGTCGTGTGATCGTAAGCCCTTGTAGTATTCAACGAGCTCTTTGTGTGTTTTTCTTTGAGTGCCATCTCGATAAATTTGATATTGTAGAGCATGGCATGCATCAATAGTTTCTTCGACTTTTTCTATTCCGATGTAGGGATCTTCAACATATTCTTGAATTCTTTTTTTTGCTTGACGGAAGCGACCGATAACCGATTCTGGTCTTGTGTGTTTAAACATTCGATTATTCTTGAAAAAGTCTGAATGTCCCACACAATGTGCCATGATAAGAACTTGCAAATAAAGAGGATTTTCACGCATCAAGTAGGCAATGGAAGGGTTAGAGTTGATAATAAGCTCGTAAGGTAGTCCTTCAACACCTGCATTGTAAGACTGATGTGTGCGTTCAAACGTTTTACCGTAAGACCAATGATCATAGTGAGTAGGCATACCATGGTATGACATATGTCCTATCATCGAATAATAATCACACACTTCATAATTTATGGGATACCAGTCTAAGCCGTATCCCTTTGCAATCTCAATAATTCGATCGTCCCACTCTTTTAGATTCTCAACAGTCCAAGTCATGATTCACTCCTGTAATTACCAAACATAACTTTAAAAGCTGCCCAAACATCTTCTTTATCTTTGATTTCAACACACTTCATAGATCGATCTATTAATTGTTTCAAGTGGTTTGAAAGTTTACCTTCTTGAAACCAGTTGGACTGAATGTCACCTGGCACGATTTCACAATAACCAAATAACTGGCACGCCTCTTTTAGTTTGCTGGCTGCCGAAAGCATATCATTTGTATCATATGGAAAATTATCACCGTCAGACGCATGAAATGCGTAGACATTCCAAGAAGACGGATGGTATCTTTGGGATATTACTGAAAGTGCTTCATTGTATGCTGCTGAAACGATTGTCCCTCCCGAAGATCCTCGAGTAAAAAATTGTTCTTCACTCACCTCTCTGGCTTCCATGTCGTGAGAAATAAAAATAATCTCTGTTTTGTCGTATTTGGATCTTATAAACTGGTATAAAAGAAAAAAGAAGCTTCTGGCTAAAAATTTCTTAGGTTTAGACATAGAACCTGACACATCCATCATCATAATGATAACAGCATTTGTGTTTTCTTTCATTTTGTTTTTATAATGTCGGTATGTTAGATCATCGCTGTGAAATGATCCGGACAGGTCATCTTCTTCTTCCTGCACATCTCTTCTCTGGACTGCCTTGAGTCTTTTGATTCTATTGATGGCAGTTTTTTTCTTGTCTAGTCTGGGAATAATTCCCTGAGGCCGATACCCGGTTCTTTTTAGCTTTTCTGATTTACTTTGAGTAAAAGCCTTTCTTTCCATATCTGGCAATTCAAGATCATCAAACAAGTATCTTGCTAGTTCTTCAAGAGAAATTTCAATTTCGTAAAACTCATCGCCTTTCTTGTCTCCTGCTTTTTGAGGGTCACCGTCATTGCCTTTATTTTTCTCTTTGATAATTTGATCCCGAGCAATATCTTTACCCGGCGCTGAACCTACATTCTTGCTAGATGGGCCACCGCCATAAATAAATTTATACTCTTTAATTCCTCTTACAGGGATTCTAAATTTTTTCTTTCCGTCCTGTCCTATTATAGACTCGTCCGCAACAATGTCATGAATACCCTCTCTAATAGCTTTCTCAATCTTGTGCTTATGACGA
>TARA_R110000824_G_scaffold35423_1_pt1 | contig 11997 bp, 1 predicted proteins | sample TARA_R110000824 | Tara Oceans TARA_R110000824 (sample SAMEA4397747) | marine metagenome | biome: Polar Biome; feature: [MES] marine water layer (ENVO:01000295) within the mesopelagic zone...; material: water (ENVO:00002006), including particulate matter (ENVO:01000060) such as...... | reverse complement strand
TGAATCCTAAAAATGCAACCGGAAGAATCGGGGCTTTGTTAACAAATCACCCAGGATCGCCGGCCGGCTCAGGTTATGGTCGTCTCAGCGGTTCTATTGACGAATTTAGATACTGGAAGACGAAAAGAACAGGAAAAGAAATTGGCCAAAATTGGCGCTCCCAAGTTCGTGGAGGCGTCAACAGCGACATTTCTAACACGACTTTGGGAGTATACTACAAATTTAACGAAGGTATAACGGGAGATACAGCTACTGATAGCACCGTTTTAGATTACGCTGGCCGGGTAACAAATGGTACATGGACAGGTTACACCGCCAACTCAAGGAACACGGGCTCAGCTATGGTCTCGGCATCTGCGGCCACAAGCGAATTCCTTGATCCAATTATTAGAACGAATCACCCAGATTATATTTCTTTAGAGAGTGAATTAATAGAATCTGGTTCATCTCATGACTATCAGAACAACACTGCCTTTTTAAATTTAATGCCGAGTTGGATGGTACAAGAGAGCAACGAAACTGAAAATTTTGATCTCCAATATCTTTCTCATATTGCCGGTACATACTTTGATAAGCTGCGTCATCAAATCAAAGATTTGCCGAAACTAAGACATCAGACACATACAAGCGGCACTTTTAAACCCATCTCTTTCGCGGAACACCTGCCACAATCATTAGGGTTATATTCTCCAGAAATTTTTATAGATTCTACTGTTCTTGAAAAATTCATGAACAAAAATGCCGATAGGGAATTTGAAAATGATTTAGCAGAAGCAAAGAACTTAATTTACCAAAATTTATACAATAACCTCACAGAGATATATAAAGCGAAAGGTACCGAAAAATCAATAAGAAATGTTTTAAGATGCTTTAACATAGACGATAAATTATTAACGCTTAGAATAAATTCTAATAATTCTGAATTTATACTTAGAAATAACTTAGAATTAAATTTGCTAAATAAAAATTGTATTAACTTTAATACAACCCCCAACTCTTCGGCAGTAGTCTATCAAAGGTCCGCTTCATACGGGGATTTGATACCGACTATCGTTTCGGGTTCAATCACTGGTAGTATCTCACAATATGTATATGGTTTTACTCACGAAGCAAATGTTATATTACCTTACTTCGATTCACGCGCCGAAGGCCGCCGCCGCCTCGGGATGGACAAACAGATGTCCTTATTTGGTACTGTTACTGTCGACAACGCTGTCGCTGATTCTAAGACGGGTGTTAGTACAACAGCTGTCGCGGCATATAAAGATTATGGTAATTTTAAATTTTATTCAGTAAAAGACTCACCAGAGGCTCGGAATGCCTATTTCAAATTATCGGTATATAATCCCTGGACTACTTCTTCTATAGATCTGACAAGTCCTGTGTTTTATGATGTTTATAATAACGAACCATGGAATTTATCTGTCAGGGTAAGGCATACAGATTACCCATTAGCTGGACTTGTTTTAATGAACACGGGTTCGACCACCCATGACCTCGCCCATCGAGCAGCCACAGACCGGTATGAAATTATATTTACGGGCTATAATGCTAAAACTACTGATTTGTTTAATTCCTTTGAGGTCTCAACAACCGTTTCTGGCTCAACTGGCCGCAAATTTATTGAATCAAGAAAGCGTGTCTATGTCGGCGCCGACAATGTAAATGTCACAGGGGATACGAATTATAAAAGCGACGCCCTGATATCGTCTACTGCCTACTGGATGAAACCACTTGAGAACACAGACCTGCAACAACATGCTCTAGACCTAGAAAACATAGGCTTATCGGGCTCGTTACAGGATCTCTCTGGTCTTGACAATCGGACGCCACTAGCGGAGACTTTAAACCAGAATGCTCTAGCCTTAAATTGGAATTTTAGAAATGTTACAGGCTCAGATTCTACCGGCAAATTCGTTGTTCAAGATTTTAGTTCTGGTTCTATAACAAAAATAAACAGTTATGGCTGGCTAGGCGGAATCTCAGGCCGTCAATACACCGGCTATGGTCATGGTTTTGAGGCCTCATCTACTAATCCAGTTAAGAAACAAAAAGTAAATACATTCAGATTTGTAGATCCTGAAAGACCTGTCTCTTCTGACATGGTTCAAATTTTTGAGGACATCGATGAACTCACCCCCAATTTGAGGAAAGAAGAAATAGTTCCAAATTATATATACTCTTTAGAGAAGAGCATATATGAGGCTATCACACAAGAAATACTTGATTTTTTTGCAGGAGCAATAGATTTCAATACAGTGGTGGGCGCCGCGCCGAATACTTACCGACCCCGTTATAAAGATTTAGAAAAACTTCGTCAAACCTTTTTTGAAAGAGTCACAGAAGTCGCAACAGTAGAAAAATATACTGAATATTATAAATGGTTTGACGATGCAATCACAACAATAATTTCGCAATTGGTACCGGCCTCTTCAGAATATATAAATGATATTCAAAATGTTATTGAGAGCCATGTACTCGAAAGAAATAAATATCAAAACAGACTTAATATAATTGATTCTAATAAGTTTGAGCTATCAATTCCGGAAGCTGCACCGGACGCCGACGGCGGAGGTGGTGGATTCGATCCAGTTGAGTCTGGGACACCGAAAGAGTCCAGTCCTCGTGCAACAAATACTCATTTGGGTTTCTGGAAGAAAATAGCAGATCGAACTTCTCCTGAGATAACTTCGGGCGACGCTATAATTGATGCTCAGAGAAACACATTCAAAGACATTATCTATTCAAAGCCAGTGGCTTCTAGTAGCTTGGCAATGCCCACTTTGGTGGCATCTGATGGCACCACTAAATATACGCGTCCGAACGCCAGCAGAAGAAGGCTAGCCGGCTTCCAGCAATTAAGCACGACGATTAACGAAGGTCATTTTGGAGACCCTAGGCTTCAAAATAGCCCTACTCGCGCAATAAAAGGTGGTGTAAATTTTGATATCAATAAAAGCCTAGAATATGCATATTCCGCAGTAAAGCCCGGCGGTCCGATTAATACCGAAGACAGTGTATTTGTTCCTGAAAATGTATTACTTGGATTTGTTAGTGAATCCGTTGGGTTGCCATATACAATTATATCAAGGCGCCCATCTGAACAAATAGTCAAAAGGAAAAAAACCTTCAAGGTGCAACATGGCCGCGACTGGGAAGATGGCATCGGATATAAAAATACTAAATCGTCATTTTCATTTCCGTTTAATGTTATAAGCGCTAGCGTTGAGGTCAACTCTGGATACAACGCGCAAGTTGTGGAAAGAGTAGATAGATATTTACAAATCACCAATGTGCACAATGACGCATATGGAGATCAACTAGAGATCCCAATGCAGGGCCCCTTCACTAACAATGTTGTCGGCGGCCACCAATCTCGACACATTGACTTTAACGAAGGGACAGACGAACAAAATAATAGGCCCGAAGCCTGGCGCATTATGCTGGGTACATGTGACGCAATACCGAATGGCGCCATCGGCCTCGTAGGCCCCGATTATCCGCCGGCCAATTATGAGCCAATCGGCGACGCGCGCCCCTATCCGTTCCCCACACATCAGAAAGCATATTTATATCGCGACTTCATAGCAAAAAGACCGGTTAATATCAAAAATATTAACCAAGTGAAGAATAACAAAACCGTCCCGGGCAACTATGATCAGCAATACCAAGTGATACATTCTTTCGGTGCAACCGCCAATCCACGCGCCTTCGTCGATAGTCAGCCAACGATGCCGGCACAAGTAGGCGGAGTCACAAACAATAGTACAACCAATATTAGAACAGTATTGGACATCCATCGAGGTGAACAATCACATTTCCAAGTCGTAGATGATTATAGTATAAGCTATTTGGATTCCAATACAAATAACAAATCAGTTATTACAACAAGATTTTCTGCTCCGGGCGGCATCGAAGTAATGTCTCGAGGCTACCAAGATATCAGAGCCTCTGAGTATTCTCCGTATAATTCCCTACCCTATAGAAACCTAACAGTGCAGAAGCCCTCTCAAGGCCCCTCTGGCAGCATTTCGGAAGCCACCGGTAGCTCACCCTCCACAATGCGCGTCAGCGACATCCACGGCAAGGACTACGGCCTTTATTCACATACTGCTCGTCATGCTAACCGCTTTGGTCGCGACTCTGTATTCGTTGCCTCACCAGGTGTAAGTTATACAGAGTTACCGGCCTTCCACAAGACCAACAGGAACAGAAGACAGGTTATTACATCTACAAATACAGATAATACTTTATTCGCGTCAAGCTCTAAGTATGATAATTTAAATGTCCAGCACCCGATTCCAAGATCTGATAGGCAGTATCTGTGGCTTTCGAGATCTGTATTAGATGTAGACGATATTAAATATGCCAGCTACCAAAGAACAACAGTACAATCACGCATGCCATATCGTTCTTCTTCCGCCGGCTTACAGGAATATTGGGTATTTGCCAGTGCTTCAAATGCCACAACTGGCAGCCTTGTACAACCCACTTATGGTTTGAATATTATTATCAGAGATCCGTTTTCAAGCAGTACTCATACTCTGGGTTTCCCCGACGGTACTGATGTCGAGAATTACACAAACACAGAACTGGTCGGGAATACGCCTAACAGCAATTATTTAAATCAACTCCTTACAAGTCGAAGAGGAACCTACGGCTGGGGTTGGAACAAATTACACCAAAATGATAATAGGATATTAGTTTCCGAAAGAAAAGCAAACCAACTTGTAATTGCGACCGGTAGCGATATAGGCCTGACTACTTTCGATCTCCGACCGGTCTCTTTGAAAGGGAGAGAATCATATATTAATTTTGAGGTTACTGTCCCACACGGTCCCAAACTCTCGAGAGAAAATGTATCTTTGAAGTTTACAAATACAAATGAAAGGATCTTTTTTAATCAGAAAGCCTTAAACAATCACGCAAATATAAATTTAGAACAAGTTAATCAACCATATAAAGATGCATTAAAAGTTTCTCGATTGGCCGGCTCCACTTTAAATTGGTTTTTATACAAACAAAATCTTTTTCCATCTATCAAAAATGAGTTTAGTTCTACGACAACCAAGAGATTTGGGTTTGATAATTTATATTGGAGGACCTCTAATACCGACCGAATTACATTAGGAAGTAGCATAAGCAATTCCCTGGGTATGGTAGTGAGCCAAAGCTCTTGGGTCCTAGATGCCCCGGTTAACTTTTTAACAAGGTCAACTGTTTATTCTTATGAGACTACTCTGCCTGCTGGTTACCCCTATCCTGCACCGGCAATCACCGGCGCCGGTGCCTTCAATATGAACGGTACCCAAGCCGGCGAATTACAGAACACATATTTTAGCTATTATACTATTCGCGTCGACGGCATGAAAGCAGCATTTTTGAAACCTGGAGCCCTGTATGCTAGAAAACACGAGCTTGGTTCTCCAAACTCGGTTGTCTCACCAGCAGGTGTTAGAATTGCTGAAACAGGTTCTTGGACAGGATCCTTCGACTTAGACGAGCAGATTGTGCCTCTTGCTGGCGAAGCCGTCTGGGAAGCCCCAACTCAAGCCGGCATTGTCTTATTTAGTGGTTCCTCAGATCTTAAAGGTGCCGGCCCCGGCCCAGTTAGCGTGTATTCTGCGACTGCTTCTGCTCCTTGGTATAACGATTATGATGAATTCGCTGCCGATGCAAAACTGATCGCAAAAGGATTTGCAGTCGTACCAGAATATCGAATGAGCGAGCATGTTGAAGATTACTATAATTATGGAATCAACAATAAATCAAAACAAAACATGTTAGAAATTGTAGGAACCTCCGACAACAGCTCAAACAGAAATTTTTATAAAGATTACTCTAATTCTGATTTCCTTGAAAACTTCTTAGGAATTAAGAAGAATAGTTTGCTGAACGCAAAAGAAATAAAAATGACATGTAATGCAGCCATTAAATATAATGCGTACAAGGGCTTCTACCCAGCTCAACGAACGGTTGACCTTGTACAACAATTTGGAAGATCTTTTAATAATTCTTATATTGTTTCTTTCTCGGGTTCGACAGCCGGCTGGTCGACTGTCACAAATGATAGCCTTGATATAAAAAACACCTCTGGCGGGTATCTAAAGCCACTGTTTGACCCAATCTTTTCTCCTGGCATTTTATATAACTCTATAAAATCAGGACTTGCGGTTGATTATCCAATTATCTCAGACCATGGTAAACGCACTCGCACATGGTACGGCACAGCGAATTCTGCATCAACGAATAACTGGGCCCTCACTATCACCAACAGCGTTGGAAGCGCCTTAACCGGCGGTTATAGCGGCGGTACTATCTGGGATAAACGGATCCCATTTGAAGCAATTATCAATCCTAGAAAATATCTTGCGAATATCAACTTAATTGATATGGAAAGTCACCCCTCGATGAGCCTCGACTATAGTGCCCTTGGCTCCGTCGTAGGCTTCGATCTTGAACAATCGACGGGTTCCTATCTCGATAATGGTGATGATATATATTCCCTCATGGCACAAAATTTCTTTGGTGCTAGCGCCGAATTCTTTTTGGATGATGGTCAAGTATCTCGATTAGAAGGAAGCACAGTTACAAACGATCTGCAATTTACAAAAGACGCGGCATTTAAGGATTCAAGACCAATTTATGCTGCCCGGATCAAACTTCGCAAGTCCCATAACGGTAATAGAGTGTATAGCAAAGAGTATGATTCTTATGGTAAGACTAATGCAACCAGCTACTATTCTGCAAATGGCGCCCAAACTACAATAAATGGCACGCAGTCATTAGGTCAATATCCATTACCACAAGATCCAGCCTACGGCCCAAACTTTAAAGAAACTTTTACGATGTACAGCCGTCCCACCGCTTTCGGACCCTCCTGCCCGGGCCGCCCAACTGGCTCGAGATCAGATGTCCTTCCTTTTGATAAGGCGGCAAGAGATAGTTTTAGCGGCCACAACCCAGCATTTACTCCCCCCTATTATGACGGAGAAGCTTGGGTCGACCTCATATTCAGACCAGCAATCACTGATAAAAGTAGCGCTGATTTTGATCCTGTTCCCCAAATATATGATTTAAACCGCATCCTTAATGAAACAAAAGCAATATCATGGCGTTTTGATGCAGGAGAACGAAAGGCCGTTAATGCCTTAACGGCCTCAATGCCCGTTTTAATACCAGTAGAACAAATACATAATATTGGAATGTCAGTAGCAGAAACCCCGGCCTTTGATCGCACCGTTCCCTCTATTTACGATGGGTACCGTATTAACGCGAATTCAATGCAAGTGACATCAAGTATTAACATTTTCGGTACCCAACGCGTATTAGAACAAAAGCTTGATAAATTTGGAGAGGTTGTATCAACGACCAACAAAACTGTTGGTAATAAGTGGGTCATCCAACCCAAATGGGAGACCCCCATGATGAACTTTAATGACCATGGTGTACACGGTATCACCGCCGCTAGCGGTACACTAACGCTGCCTATATATGGCTCCGCGTCTGTACCTCGAGGTATGTGGCACCAATTTGGCACAATACCATCCTCGCCAGAAACTGGCATTTTTATGGAAATCACCGATATCCCCGTTGAGTGGCTTAAGAACCATTATAAAGTTATTGGAGACGAAAGTACTGCATACAATGGCGAAGCGACCGGTAGCAGCAATGAAGCTATCCGTACTAACTTATATAAGAATATTAAGTCCTTAAGCAGCTTATGTGGATTTGATAGAACGAATTCAACTAAGAAATTAGGCCAACTTAAAGATAGTATGACTGTTCACGAAGCAGTCGTCGCAATACCGTATATCCTGGAAGAAATCGATTCACGCGAGATCGACAGTATTTCCACTGAATCTACGATAAAGCAGCAAAGAAAGAAATTTGTATCAATACCAAAACGACGGTTTGGCTCAATTAGAGAAGAAAAGGCCGGCTCTGCTCAAGGTGACAGTTTAGTTTCTGCCGGTGAATCGCTAAGAAAATTAAAACAAGCCATGGAAAAATTTGTTTTTCCCCCTGAATTTGATTTCCTTAATAATAGAAAAGCCGATCCGATTGCCATGTATGTGTTTGAATTCAAATATGAATTCGACAGAGATGATTTATCCTATATGTGGCAGAACCTAGCACCAAGAGAACACAAAAAACTTGAATTCCAGAAAGCCTCAATTGCTCACAATCTAGCAAACAACGAGCTTATAAATGAAGAAGTTCTTATGAACCAAAACTTAAGATGGATGGTCTTCAAAGTTAAACAGAGAGCAAAAGTAGAATACTCAGATTTATTGGTCGATCAGGCGAATGCTTCGACTAAACAAATTGAAGAAAAAACTACGAAACCTAAAAAATACAAGTTTGGTTTTAATTGGCCCTATGATTACTTATCTTTCGTAGAACTAATTAAAATGGATGTAGATATTCTGCTGAAGAAAGATAAATAATGGCACAATTTTTAGATAAAAAAGAAAGAGTTATAGACTTTCAACTAACTCCATATGGAAAGCATAGACTTTCAGTTGGGCAACTCCGCCCCTCCTACTATGCTTTCTTTGATACCGGCATTGTTTATGATAGCAAATACGCCGGCTTCGAAGAATCACAAAGTAAAGTTCATGAAAGAATTAAAACTGAAACTCAATTTATAGAAGGCATCTTACTTTTTGAAGAGGCTGAAAATTCGGTACCGCCCGGCTCCTTTATTGGTCACTCTGATCTCCTTGGTTTTGTCAGGGACGGAACTGGTCGAGAGTACCTTGTGGGTACCCCGGGTTATGATGGTGCTATGTCGGCTTTCCGTAGAGCTTTCGCCGACGGCGATTCTACTGTTTCCGACACAGACTTACTCGATCTGTTTTTGGCAACCCCGGCCGGCTCCCGGTACTCCGGAATGTATAATGGAACTTCATTATTCGATCTAGATGTCAGCCCCGCGCGGCAAATACCAAAACCAGAAATTTTGTCATTTGAATCAGCGATTGGAGATGCTAGATTTGAGGGAGATAACACACAAGCATCGCCGGCATGGAAAATTGTTTCATGCCAAGGTGAAATGAGCAATATAAGAACGAGAGATACATCAGCATATGCGTTAACCGCAGCCGATAATGATAACGAATTAATAGAATTTAATATCCCTCAAATTGATGTAGACTCCTATTATACTTTACTTTTAAGTCCCCCTTCCGAGTTATTAGAACAAGAACAGATTTCTGAGTTTGTGAGCGAGACAAGACCCTTCAAAGGCGGCAACACCATAAAACTTGTCAGAGATGATATCGTGATATATGGAGAAGAGGTTAACACTGAATTATTGACGGAAAACTTTGATATTGATATTTATGAGATGATCGAGAACACTGGAGCCACAGTTAGCGCCACCGGCACCATTACAGTAACCAACCAGCTAGATGCTGGTGACACCCTTACTATTTCTGACGGGACCAATTCGGCAACATTCGAATTCGTCGCCGAGGGCGACACCGATACTGCCGCGCCCGGTCATATTGCAGTCGTAATACCTAGTTTTTATAAGATATTAGATTCCGACTCAGGCAGAAAAGGTTCTTACTTAAATTTAATTTCTGCAATTAACCAAGATAATGGGTCAAAAGACCTTGGGTATCCTACCGACGCGTACACTGGCACGCGAGCCGACGGCACCGACTTTGATTACACATTAAGGGGCCGGTGCAAACACTCATTGGGTGATCCCCCCACTTGTTATAAGGGCAATCATAACCTAGTCGTGAATATCGATCTTTCCCAAATTGCCACCATCACCACAGACACCGCTCCGTTTACAGCCACAATTGTCAATAACAACAATCTTACTTCTGTGGATCCAAATAAAGCAATGATATTATCAGACGCGGATTCTGATATGTCCGTGACTGGCTTCGGCATAGCCTCCGGAGGCACCGATGGATATACCAAAAAGGGCCTTCAACTTGAGCGTAAATATTTTAAAAATATTAAACCACAAATAGTCGATGGCCTTATGACTGCCTCTACACCCGGCGCCTTCCAACCAGCAGATATAACCCCAGACGCCGTAGAATATTTCTTTGATGTCTTAACAGACAGCAAAGTAAATGGTAAGATAGCTTGTAGTTGTGCAAACACATTTAATAAAAATTCATATTATATTGATGTTGACTTTGACTGCACCGAAGAAGAATTTGAAAGTATTTACTACGACATTTATGGAAGTGCTACAGCACCAGAAATATGTGATTTGCCTTCTGTCAGCGCTAATGAATTGCGCGATTCTGCCGGTGGCACTGACGCCGATCTTTGTGAGGATGAATAAAGATGGGTAACATTAATTTAAGTGTTGACGGCTCGACTGCTTTTGGTGGTGCCCTTCCGAGTGTCTTCATAGAGGGCATTGAAATAGATGATAGCTACTACTCAGGCACACACCCGCTGGCCAGCAGTATTGAAATAACAGCAAAATTGAATATCAAGTTTACGAAACCTTCGTATATCGAGCAAGCCGGCGTAGAAAAATTTATTAGCGACCACTTGGGAGATTTAAAATTATATGCTTGGCTGTCTTGGTTTGACGAAACCTGGTCCACTGGCCGCGGCGCCGAGATCTCTGCGGATACCGGCTCCACCGGCTCCACAAATTTTAATTCTATGTTAGAAAATGGATCCCTAAATCTAAAAGAATTTTTAGCCCACCGAGAAGCCGCCAATAGCGATGTTCTGACCGGGTACCTGCCCGATACCACGGTCGGATGGAAAGCGGCTCTAGTCATCGATCTTGGAGACTTAATTGCCACGGGAAACTATTATAATTCTGTGCTCACGATGTCAGAGGCTCACGATTCTCGAGGCAATGAAATAGTTCAAATTTCTAATATTGAAGTAACCTTGGGATATGTTGCCCACCCGCTGTACACACGCTCTCACCCCCCCATCAGTAGTATAGAAAAAATGTTTCTAATAACCGCCGTCGGCCACAATATACCGGAATTAGAAGAAGTAAGTTATCTAGAAGGCGACGGCGAGACGGGTACCCTCCCTAGAAATTCTCTCAATAATTTTTTTGGAAACATCACATATACCCATCTTTTAAAAAATGATAAGATACCAAGTCAATTTTATCAGATGTATACCTTTGCTGACGGCTCCCCTTTCTATGGAGCACCCCTTCAAGCTCTTGATGGTACTTATCATGCCACCGACTCATATGACTTTGAGAGCGTTAAAGCATCCTTCCAAAATTTAATTTCTGAATATTCTGATATTCGAACAAGAGATAATACTTTAGATAACAATATAAGAACCTTGGAAGCCATCATCTATGCTGAAAATAATAAAACATATGTCCTAGGCGAGATTTCGAACTACCGCTCTGTCTATCCAAATAAAGGCCAAAATTCTGAGTCCGGAAAATTTTATAGCGCCTTTATTTTAGCCATGGCAGAAGTAATGGTACAACTAAACACTCAGCCACAATTAACCGCAAAACTATTATATGATTCATTAATAATTGACAATCGCCTAGGCCGCAGCGCCAGCAGCGTTTATGTGCCACCGGTACACCCAACTCTCCTTCCCGGTAGTATTGAGGACCTCAACAATGCCTCTGAGGACTTTTTACCGAAACTGTGGTTTCAGTGCACCCGCGCAACCAAGCTCCATGCTAAACCCGGGGATTCAACCGAATTCGCAGAGGAGTATCTAGCTCCGGAGAGAAGTGGTCCCGCTCCCGATGGTTACACGATCGGTTTAGAATTTGGCGAAACTGGTGAGTACTCGACACTTATTAGCTCTTTAACTGAAACTTATAGGGCTGCAGGCCATTCCGAGGCCGCGGCAGCCGATCTCGCCTATGAAGAAGCAAGTTATATCTTGTCCGAAGGTCCCACCGATGCCGCGGCCGCCGGCGATCTATTCGATCCCGCCGACACCGTCGAATCGGGCGATTACATTACCTCCAGAGACGGGGATACTATTGTCAGGAATAATGGTCTTTTT
>TARA_R110000824_G_scaffold741_4_pt1 | contig 12013 bp, 13 predicted proteins | sample TARA_R110000824 | Tara Oceans TARA_R110000824 (sample SAMEA4397747) | marine metagenome | biome: Polar Biome; feature: [MES] marine water layer (ENVO:01000295) within the mesopelagic zone...; material: water (ENVO:00002006), including particulate matter (ENVO:01000060) such as...... | reverse complement strand
GAAGTTCCTGTTCCCGTCGTTCCTGTCCCCGTCGTCGAAGTTCCTGTCGTTCCCGTTCCGGTTGTCGAAGTTCCTGTCGTTCCCGTTCCGGTTGTCGAAGTTCCCGTCGTCCCTGTTCCGGTTGTCGAAGTTCCTGTTCCCGTCGTTCCTGTTCCCGTCGTTCCTGTTCCGGTCGTTCCTGTTCCGGTTGTTCCTGTTCCCGTTGTTCCTGTTCCCGTCGTTCCCGTTCCCGTCGTTCCTGTTCCCGTCGTCGAAGTCCCTGTCGTCCCCGTTCCAGTCGTCGAAGTTCCTGTCGTTCCTGTTCCCGTCGTTCCTGTTCCCGTCGTCGAAGTCCCTGTCGTCGAAGTTCCTGTCGTCGAAGTTCCTGTCGTTCCTGTTCCTGTCGTTCCTGTTCCTGTCGTTCCTGTTCCGGTTGTTCCTGTTCCGGTTGTTCCCGTTGTCGAAGACGAAGACGTCGAGGGAGGAGTCGTCGTCGACGTCGAGACGCACACATCGGACGAGGCCGCGTTCGATAACCGGACGAGACAGAGCTTCTCGCCTTCTCCGGACGACTCCTTGAGTAGGATCTGAGCCGAACCGTCCGCGACCGACGTGAGCTTCGAGCGATCTCCCGGAGTGATATCGGCGAACTCATCCGCCTCGTCGACGATGTCTACCAGGACTTGAACGGCTCCGGAGATCACCGCGAGGCCGACATCGTCTTCGACCAGAGGTTCGAGCAGGACCGCGAACTTCGCGACGTCTTCGCAGCGAGGCCGCCCGACGTCGAACGTCGGCGGATTCAATTTCCAGCTTGGGAGAGTGTCGTCCGACGAAGGATCGAAGAGCATCTCTCGCAGACCGACGACGTCGAACTGATTGAACGTCTCCGATCCGCCGTTCCGGACTTTGACGATGTCCGCCGTTTTCTGAATCCCTGAAGACGTCCCCTTCCTGATCGAGCCGCCGAGAGCTCCTTGATTTTTAACGTAAGCCGCCGCGTCGACGAAGTCGTTAAACGACTTCGCCGAGATGTCGAGAGCGTCTCCCGGCTTGACCTTCTTGAGTTCCGACATCGAGCCGCCTTCCTTAAATTCCGAGGAGACTCATATTTCCGAGCTCGTAAACTTGTTCGACATAGGCCGCGATCGGACGTCTCGCGAGATGTCCGGCCGCCGCGTCTTCCACCTCCCGATACCTAACCCAAAGATACTCGTGCCCCCTCTTGAGAGGGACAGTGATCGGACCGACATCAAAAGAGCTTGCGTTCGGAGATGCCGCAAATTTATAGGTGATCTCCCATGTCTCCCAGTCCTTGAGAGAACCCGTCGCACCTTTGAACAAGACTTCGCCTTGATCGAACCCCTTGAACGATCCATCATTCACCGCCCCCGTGAGGCCGAAGATTGTCGACTTGTAAGCCGCCGTGACAGTCGAGGCCGCGACGAAGTGAGTCTCTTCGAAGTTGTAAGTCGGAATGATAATGTCGACCCCCTCGACGGACGAGTCCGTCACTCCGATAGCTCCCTCGAAGTCGGGAGCCGCTGGGATCCCCGGAGCCGCCGTTCGCGAGAGTGTCGAGATCGAGTTCGACTTGTGTCCCTGTCCGCCGCCAGTGTCGAACGAGAATGATGAGTCGCCGACCTCTTTTGGCTCGAAGCGTCCCCATTTGACGGAGCCCCTCCAGGCCTCCTCGCCGAGCCTCTCAGTGATCGAGACCTCCTTCTTAATGAGACCAGAGACATAAGTCGCCGACCAGAGATCGAGATCATTCTGAGCGACGAATTCGTCGTCTGTCCCTGTGATAATATATTCGGACTCAATCGTCGAAGATTCGCTCTCGACGAGTTTCGCCCCGTTCCAGTCCTGTGCAATTGTCGTTGTCATGTTGTCCTGTTATGTAAATACCCGCGAGTTAGTGTTTTCTTTCACCGCCGAGATCACCTTCTTCGTCTCCTTAACAGTGTTCTCTGTCGCCTTCGCCGTCCTGTCCGCCGCCGAAGTTCCTCCTCCGAGGTTCATCGCCTGAAATATGTTAAACGATCCCTCGACCGAAGACTTCGAGCCCCCGGCCGCTCCGCCGAGTCCCGCGAGAGCCCCGTCGATTCCGTCGAAGATTCCGTCGAAGAGTCCCGGCTTCTCCGGCTTGTCTTTCTTGTCCTTCGCCTCTTTCTCTGTCCGCTTCGTCGCCGCCGCTTCGACGGACTTCGCGAGCTCCGCCCGAGCCGCCTCGACGGCCGCGTCGTTCTCCGAGAGATCGGCCTGAAGAGCCGCCTTCCGCGACTCGTCGGCTCTCTTTTGTTCGTCCGCGAGCTCCGACTGAATGTCCGATCGACGGCTCTCGATCGCCGAGAGAGACGCCTTCCGTTCCTGTTCTCTTTGGCCAATCTTCGCGTTTCGATCGGCCTCGACTTGTTGGTTGAGACGAGCCGTCTCGGCCGCGATCTCCTCGGACTTGTCCGCTTCGCCCGTAACTAAACTCTTCAACTTCGACCAGGCCGACTTGAAGAATCCGATCGTCGAGTTCCACCCTTTTTTTACTGCTCCGACGAAGATGTCGAAAGCGTCGAGAATCACGTCCCAGACTTTAACTCCAGCCGATTGAATAGCAGAAAACGCCTCGACCGATGTCGAGGCCGTTCCAAATACCGCGTCCGACCAAACCCCCTGAAAGTAGCCGACGAAGCTCCCCCATATCGACTTCATGCCGCCGACTAGCCTGATCCATTCCGCTTTCATGAAGAGCGTCGCGATCTTGAAAGCGAGACTCAGATCCCCGGCCGATATCGCGTCTTTGAGACCTTGCCAAGCCCCGATCGCGTCGTCTCCGAAAGCCGTGAAGGCCTCAGAGGCCGCGTCCATCGCCGCCGACCATGTATCACCAAACCATTGAACGAAGCCCGAGATCAGGCCCGAGACCTTACTCAAAACCGTCGACCAGACCTCCCCGAAAAAGTTCCCGACCTGTAAAAACGTCTTTCCGAACCAAGTCACAGCCTCCGACCATAACGACCGCAGGGATCCGACGAAGCTCGACCAGATTCCATTCATCGACGAGACGGCCGAGGAAGCCGCCGAGGTGATTGAATTCCAGATCGAGACCCCAGTCGAGACGATCGCTCGGAATGCCGAGACGATCGAGGGGACAGCCGACGAGACGGCCGAGACGACCGCTCCGAAGACAGACGAGACGATCGAGGCGATCCCGGAGAAGATCGAAGCGATCCCCGAAGCGATCGACGAGATCGCTCCGCCGAGAGCTCCGTCGAGAGCTCGGAACGTCGAGACCATGAAGTCGACGATCCCCGACCAAGCCGCCGACAGAACTGAGACGACCGACGACCAAGCCGACGACAGGCCCGAGACGAAGCCCGACCAATCCGACGACAGGCCCGAGACGATCGAAGACCAGAGCCCCGGAAGGCTCGCGACTGTTGAACGAAAGAATCCGACGAAGCTCGACCATGCCGACGAGCTTCCGGAGACGATCGCCGACCAGACGTCCGAGAAGACTGTCGAGATCGATTCCCACTCGGAGACGACGAGAGCCGCCGCTCCGACGACGAGAGCGACGACGAGCCCGATCGGAGAGAGGATCGCTCCGAAGACGGAAGCGATCGCTCCGCCGATCGAGAGGATCGCCGAAGACATCGCCGCGAGAGATGTCCCGATCAGACCGATAATCGCTCCGAGGCCCGAAGCGACCGAGCCGAAGACGACGAGAGCCGCTCCGATCCCGAGGACGATCCCCGCGACCTTGAGCCCGAGGACGACGAAGGCCGAGTTCGCCTTGATCCATGCGACCCACTTCGACAGGATCGGAGAGATCGCCTTCTGAAGTTCGAGGAAGGCCGGAACGAGAGCCGAGCCGATTTGAACGACGACCGCTCCGACTTGTCTTTTGAGCCTATTCCATGCGTCCGTGAGCTTCGCCGCGTCGGCCGCCTGATCTCCAGAGATCACAATCCCGAGCCGCTCCGCCTCGGCCGAGAGCTCCTTGAAGCCTGAAGCCATCGGAAGAAGAGCCCGACCGGCTCGGCCGAGTACCTTCATTGCGACTCCGGCTCTGATCGACGGATCTTCGATCCCTTGAAGAGCTTCGAGAAGGATCCGGATCCGCTCGTCGGGAGTCTTATCGTCGAGAGCATCCATCGACAGGCCGAGCAAACCCATCATGTCCGAGGCCGACTTACTTCCTGTCTCCAGATCGACCATGAATCGACCCATCGCTCCGAGGCCCTTCTCCAGAGTCGCCATGTCTGAGCCGGATTGTTCCGCCGCGAAGCCGAGCTTCGAGAGCATCTCGACAGAGACTCCCGTCCGCGAGCTCATCTTGTCGAGCTCGTCTCCGGCCTGTGCGAATTTCGCCGCCGCCGCTCCGAAGAGACCGGCCGCGACTCCGCCGAATGCTATAAACTTCGACCCGATATTCCGGATCGAGCTCCCCCACTTCTTCAAACGGATCGAGGCCTTCTTCAGGCCTCGAACGAGCTTCGAGTCGTCCGCGAATAGTTCGACGAAGGCCTTCCCGGCCTTGATTGATCCGCCCGCCGCCATAGATTCTACCTTTCAAATTCCGAAGTCCCGCTCGATCTCAGAGAGTCCGCGTCGATCGACGAAGACCGCCTTCAAGATCTCGACGTCGACCTTCCCGTCCGTCCGTCTCGTTCTCTTCTCCCGTTCTCTCTTGTCGTTCTCCTCCCACGGATGAAAGTCGATCGTCTTCCACGGCTTCCGCCTCTTCTTCGGATCTCGGACAGTGTTCGCGAGTGTCGATTCGATCGCCGCCGTATGAAACCAGAGACCGCGATCTCGGCCTTCGTTCATCCAGACGAGCTCTCGGAGAGTGAAGCCCCAGGGTTCGATCCCGACGAAGCCTGAGGTAAAGAAGATAAACTTCCAGACGTCGAGCTCGTCGAGCTTCCGGAGCTCATCGTCTGAGAGAGGATCTCGTCCGCCATTGCCTCGACGTCGAGATCTTCGAGACGACTCATCGCCGCCGCCGCTTGAGCCGTCGCCTTCTTCTCCGTCGCCGACCAGAGCCGATTGAAGGCCTTCTTCAGAGGAAGGCTCCGGTCCTTCGGGAAAAAATCGATAATGCCCTCGATCAAAGACTTCATCGCCTCGATCGCGACGTCTTCGTCGTCGAGTCCTTCCGCGAACTCGTCGATCGAGACGGACTTCTCGTCGAGTTGTCTCCTCAGAATCACCGTAAGGACGTCGAAGAAAACGCTCGGATCAGAAGAGATCGTCTCGATCACATCCGAGGACGGCTTGATCGCCTCCGCGAGGTTCATTCCCGTCTCTCGTTTCACCGCCGCCATCGTCCCGACGTTGATCGAGACCCGCCAGTCTCTCCCCTTCGTGTCTGTAAAACTCATCGTCCCTCTCCTTGATTAAAAAAAAACGAGACCGAGCCGACGAAGCCGACCCGATCTCGATTAAACCATTCGACCGTCAAGCCGTCGGCTCGTCGATCCGTGACCGTTCGAGGCTCCTCAGAAGAAGCGATCGATTCACCGCGACCATCGTAACCGTTGAGCCGCTTCCGCACTTCTGAAGAAAGCCTTTCGCCTTCGCCCCGAGAACCGTCTCGACATCCGATCGAAGGACGACGACCTCGGAACGATCCGAGCCTCGACAGCCTTGGACCAGAGCCCGACGGATCGACTCCGTCGCCTGTCGTTCAGACACTCGATCACCACCTTCCGCATATTTTTAGTTCAAGAGGATGTATACCAGACCGGAGTCGTGTCGTCGTTCGGAGTTGGTTTCAATGTTACGGAAACAGTTACCGTATCTTCGAGAGGCTCCGACCGACTGAAGGCCGAGACGGCCGCGATCATCCGAAGACCCTGAGATCCGGCCGTCGCCTGAGGACCGTCAAGAGCGACGACGTCGATCGACGTCCCATCGAAGAATGCCGTCTTGATTGCAGTGAAGGCCGCGTCCGATGAGTCGGCCGCGAGCTCGAACTCAATCGAGCCGTCCTTCAATGCCTGGATCGTCTCCCGCCATCCGTCGGAGCCGCGAGTCGAAGCGTCGGCTTCCCCGGCTTCGAGTGAGAGAGTAACGTCCCGAGCGTTCCCGATCGCCGACCAGGTCGGAGTCGCAAAAGTTCCCGTGTTATATGAAAGCTCGCAGTTGAGCCCGACCGTTTTCGCCATGTCTCAGACCTCCTTGAAGATTAAAGCTATTCTCTCTCAGTCGACCGGATCACCAAGATCGAGAGTGTACGTCGTCGACGTTCCTTGATCCGGCCGCTCCGCTTGTTTCGTTGTTTGTCTATCCCGAATAACGTCGAGGATCATCGAGCCCCCGGCCGGGATCGCCGCCCCTGATCCGACCAGAGCCGCCCCGATCGCGAGCTTCGCCAGTGTCCCGAGGACCGGCTTCGGTTCTTGTATGTTGTAGATCGGAGAGTCGACCGTGATGTCTCCCACTTGATCCCCCCTCTCTTCGAGGGAGTCTCCCGAGTCTCTCCGATTGAGCGTCTCCCTCAGTGTCTCATTGTGTCCGGCCTGTCGTTCGAGAAGCTCCTGTTGATGTTGAGCTCTTCGAAGTCGGAGAGCGTCCCGAGCCTTCAGGATCGACGGGATCGTCTCTCCTATGCTCATCGCCTTCCTCCTGTCCGAAGTCTCTCGCGAATGCCGCCGACATTTCCTCGACGAAGTCGCGAGACAATGCCGCCTGTTGTTTGATCCAATCGTCCACCCTATCCGCCAGGGTTCACGTTCGGTTGATCGCGAGCTGATCTCTGTTGAAGGATTTCCGAAGCGAGAGCGTCCTTCTCCAGTCTCTGAGCCGCCGCCGCTCCGACGAGTCGAGACTCGTTCAAGAATCCAAGTTGAGATTGCTCTTGAACGAACGAAGCCGCGTTATTTAGCCGGATTCCCGCATGTCCCAGAATCCGAGCGTTCTCCGCGACCGACTGGTCGAGGATCTTCGAGATCGTTCCGTCGACTGATTCCGCCATTGTTCCGCCCCTCTTTCTCGTTCGTGTCATTTTGAACCCCTCAGAAGCCGCTCGTCGAACCTGAAGACGAGAGGAGAGCCCCGAGGATACTCTTTCTCTCGGATGAGCTTCCCGGCCGAAGTCTCGATTCTAACTCCGATCGGCCGCTCTGTCCGACGTCGAAGATCATCGACAGATCGGCGGAGTCCCGCAAGATCGACGACCGGAGACTCCGGACGTGATTCGATCTCGGAGAGCCGATTCGCGAGAGCCTTCACGATTCCCCTGAGCTCGTCGAGCTCTCTCGACGACGTCTCGGCCGGACCTGAGTCCCCTCGATCCGTCTCGGCCTCCGGTGTATTCACCGCCACCCGAGGAGATCCGCAGGACCCGAGGAGAGCCTTCACCGCCGCCGCCGAGCGATACCCGACGAGACGACGTCTCTCGACTCCGTTGTGATAAACTATAAACGTCGGGACGTTCGTCACATTCGCCCTTCTCATCGCCGCGAAGTCGTCCTCGTATGTGACGAACTGAGAATTCGGGAGCCCGAGCTTCGGGAGCTCGTCTCTCTTCCACTTCAGACAAGGACCGCAAGTCGCCGACGTGAAGAAGTGAATTCGACAGGCCGCTCCGCCTCCGGCCGCGATCCCGAAGACCAGAGGAGACCGGATCGCGATCCCGGCCGCCCGACGGCCGTCTCCGACGACGAGACCGAGATGAGGATCGAAGGCCGCCCCGTGAGGAGCTTTGCAGGCGTGATGAAGACAGGACGAGCCCCCGGCCGCTCTGAAGTGTCGCAGACACTCGATCTCCAGATCGTCGGCCGTCTTGTATCCGTACCACCGACGAAGAGCCGCGAGAGTCGAGGCTCCCGACTGGTCGACCTTCACGTCTCGTATAAAATTGACGAACCGATCGCGGCCGCCCTCGTGTCCTTCGATCAGGAACGAGACGATCGCGAAGCCTTCCGAGTATAAGTTCGAGAGCTCCTGAGAGCCGCGAGGATAGTCCCGAGGACGTCCGACGAGCTCCCGGAAGGGAGTGAACCTCTTCGCCGCGATCGCGTCCCGGAGCCGCTCTCTCTGTCTCTCGTGTTCCGCCTTCGATTCGACATAGATCGCCGCCCCTTCGTCGAGCCACCGAGGGAGAGGCCGACGGAGCTCCGTCGCGAATACCGCGTGAGAGACCTCGTGAGGGATCGCCGTCGAGTCGAGCTCTTCCCGACTCCGAGCTCCGACCGACATCGTCCAGCCGAAGACCTGTCCTCGATCGAAAATCATCTTCGTCCATCCGGAAGCCGAGGCCGCCTTCCGGACAGTGATCGGACAGGGAGCCGACCAGTCCCGGAATTTCTTCCCGAACCAGAAGCTCGCGAGAGCCTCTCTCGATCGCTCCGCGACCCCGACGGCCTGAGCGTCTCCCGTGAAGTTCTGAGCCTCGACCTGAGCCCCGACCTGAGCCCCTAGCATGAGAACCGCGATTGTGAGCCTGATCTTCATCGTCTCCCCCGTTCAAGTGAATCGACATAATTCCGGAGCCCGTGATCTCGACGGCCGAGTCTCCGCGAGACTCCCCGGACTCCGTCGATGAAGCTCCGGATCGGAGACGGCCGGAATAAGATCCGGCCGCTCCGTGTATGGTAAACCGTCCGACCCGCTTGAGCGTAAACTCCGAAAGCCCGAAGGATGACCGGAGATCTCGCGACGAAGTCCGAGCCGAAAACGTGAGAGAACGTCTCCGGAATCGCTCGATCGAAGTCTGTCGCGAAGTCCCTGTCTCCGACGGCCGGAGCTCCGAACGTGTGACAGGCTCGGAACGAAGGCCCGAGTCTCTCCTTGAGCAGGAACGACATTAGAAGAGCCTCGGCTCCGCCTTTCGAATGTCCGCCGACGTCGACAAAGCCGTCGACCCCGAGCAGGCCTTCGACGACTTCCCTCGTCGGCTCATAAGTGTCGACGACTCCGGCCGCGAAGCCCCGGTGAGTCCGCCCCGGAAGACCGTCCCTCTCGACGAGTCCGATCCGGAGATCGTGGAGGAAGTCGTCCGGCTCTGAGCTCCCTCGAAAAGCGAGAGCGACGTCGGAGCCATACCGAGCGACGACGATCTCGACAGAGCCGAAGTCGATCCCGATCGCCTGATCCGCTCCCGTGAGTCTCTCGGCCGCTTCATCGCAATCGCCCGACCCGATGTCCGAATAGACACTCTCCGAGAGGAGAGCCAGCCGAAGAGCAATCTCCGGATTGTATCTCATCGAGAGACCTCTCGACGGATCGAGTCGATCGAGGCCTTCGTCGCCTCTGAGATCTCCAGAGCCTCGACGACCTGTTCGAGGACGTCGCACGCATGAACCCCCGCGCGATGAAGTCGGACCGTCGAGAAGTTCGACTCCGGATCTTCATGAAGATCGACGAGCTCCGCGAGAGTCCGAGTCCCGGCTCCGGCCGTCGCCGTGAGAGTCTGAGTCGACTCCGTGAGGCTCTTATGAGTGTCTTCGAGTGAGTCGATAAAGAGGAGATGTCTCTCCCCGACTCTCGTCAGAATCCCGTCTCCCTTCGCGAAGAGCCGCCTGAGAACGTAAGCCGCCGCGAAGCCGACGACCGTGAGGATCGCCGTCGCGAGCCCGAACCGTTCCGCGATTGTTGAAAATGTCTCCACGTCTCAGCCTTTCGGATTCACCTTCTTCCAGATCGTCGAGATACTCGACTTCTCCGCCTTGAAGGCCGGGAGCATAAACGGCCGAGCCTCGATTCTCGATCGGACTTTTCGACCTGTTCGGAGATAACTTTCCCGGACGAACTTCGAACCGGCCGCCTTCCCCTTCTTCAGAATGAGCTCTTCGACCATTGTCGAGCCGCCCTCTTCCAGAGTCTGGAGAGCTTCGGCTCCGCCCTTCCGCCCCGCGATCAGGATCGGACCGATAATCACATTCTCGCGACGTCGGTCCGCGTAAAAATAAATCGACGACCGGAGCCCCTTCTTCGTCTGAGTCCTCGGAGCTTCTCCCGGATCCGAAGTCTTCCCGGACTTCCCTCCCGGCTTGATCGAGCTCTTCGCCGTTCGTCGAACGAAGGCTCCGAACTTCGAGAGGAATCGCCTCTTCTTCGGATCCATCTTCTTTCGGACGTTCTTCGAGTCGAAGAAGGAAGCCTTGAGCCCCTTCCCGAGAGTGAACCCGATCGCTCCCGCCATTATGCGAACCCCCGATAAACGACCCGGACGACCGAGAGAGCGATTCTCTTCCTGAGGAGCTCCGGAATAAAGAGTCGAGCCTCCACCGAGAAGAAAAGCAGATCCGTCGAGTCGTCCGGAGTCGAGATCGTTCGGTTAGACACCGCCCTAAGAACTCCGAGGACTTCTTCCACCGTCGCGAGTTGTGTCTCGATGTCCGTCGATTCCGCGTCGGCTCCCGTGAGTCTCCGGCCGACTCCGACTTCAATCGCGTGATCCTCAGAGTCGTCGGTCCGAGTCGCTCGTCCGAGCTCGATCCCGGCCGGAAAGACTGAGCCCTTCGGAGATGCGAGATCATCCGGATCGAACTCGACGACGAACGTCCTTCCGAACGTGATCCCCTCCGCCAGTCCGGCCGAGTTCAGAAGTAAGACGACAGCGTCGGCCGCGTCGATTGTTGTTTGAGTTGTCACTACGTCCCCTTGTCAGGATCCGGCCGTCGTCGTCACCTTCGAGACTTCGACCGCATGAATCCGAAGCACTTGACCGGCTTTATCCCAGAGCCGAGACGTCTCTCCGTTGAGCCCGATCCCTCCCTCCATCTCGAAGACGTCGAACGTCCGAGAATAATCCGCGAACGTCTCGACGATCGTGTCTCCGCGTTCCGGACTCTCCCCGGCTCCGATGATCTCTTCGATCTTCGTTCTCTCAATAAGATAGTCCCGGACCTTCATCTTCATCGAGGAGCCGTCTTCGTCGATCGCGTCGATGAGAGTGTCTCCAGGGATCGCGAGAGCGATCGTCCCCGACGAGCCTCCCGGCCGCGAGTAAACAACCGAGACCCCCGACATCCTCTGAGCCGATCGGAATCCGATCAGTGAGCTCCGAGACTCAATCGACATCTCTCCCCCTCCAGATCAAAAGAAGAGCCCCCCCGGCCTCGACCGAGGGAGCTCGTGAATCCTCAGACCATCGATCAGGAGACGACCGCTTCAGTCGAAGTGATCGAGTCCGTCGTGATGATCGGAACCCCGAAGCTCTCGGCCGGAAACGGAGCCGGAGCCCCTGTTCCGTTCGTCGCCGTTCGGCTTTGTTGGAGTTGTTTGAGGCTCGTCCGATTCAACGCGAGGAAAGTCGGACCGCGACCCGACGGGAATTGAGACAGAAGATCAGCGATCTTGTCATCGTCTAAAGTCGCCGTCGCGTCGATGTTACAGAGACGGCCGACCGAGAAGGCTCCGCCGATCTGCATCCCGAGCCAAGCGAATATTGGAGTCGCGTAAACTGGATAGCGTCCTGTCGCTCCGTCGATGAATTGAACGATCGACTCTCCGATCTCAATATTTCCGTCCATCCCAGAGATCAAAGCCGCGTCTCGGAGATCGTTCCCCGTCCGAACAGCCCAGACCGAAGACTGGGCCGCAGCCGATGCCCCCGTCCCGTCGACGACCATCGTGTCAGCGACCGCGTCGAGACCTGCATTGTCTGCAAGTCCCGCATATCCGTTCGCGTCGTTGTCGGTCCCGTAGATCATCTGAGACTCGGCTTCGAAGAAGCCGCTTCGGAGATGTCGCATCGCCTCCCGGCCGATATAGGCCGAGGCTCCGAATCGATACTGATCCGCGATCGCCTTATCGACGACGAACGAGCAGTCGAGGAGCTTGAGAGTCACAGTCACTTCGGTGTCAGCCGACTTTGTGTTCTCCCGTCCGTCGTTCACCGTCCGGAACCCGACCGTCGGAGCTCCTGTCTGTTTCAAGTATTTGTGAGTGTCTCCGTCCGTCGGCTCGGCCGCCATTGTCCGAAGGACAGGAGCTTCGTCGAGGAGATCAGAGATTCCATAGTCCGCGTTGTTCTGGTCGTTGACCTTCGCCAGATCCGCCAGAGTCAGAAACGAGTCCGCCATTG
>TARA_R110000824_G_scaffold59858_1_pt1 | contig 12014 bp, 24 predicted proteins | sample TARA_R110000824 | Tara Oceans TARA_R110000824 (sample SAMEA4397747) | marine metagenome | biome: Polar Biome; feature: [MES] marine water layer (ENVO:01000295) within the mesopelagic zone...; material: water (ENVO:00002006), including particulate matter (ENVO:01000060) such as...... | reverse complement strand
TGCGAGTTCATCAGGTGGTTTGACGAAACGTCTATCCCAACTCCATCAGGTTACGCAACCTGTCCAATGATAGAGATTACTGGCGGTCTTGGAGCGATAAACATTAGCTCAAATATTCTCCATCCTCAACTCACTCAAGACGGAATCAAAGTCGACCCAGCGTCAACAGTTGGCGCTGGCGCTACAATCTCGGCAAATACATTTGTAGCGGCTAATCTCGGTCCTGGCGTTCTGTTTTTCCCAGATCCTACCGCTGGAGGTTACTCGAATACAGAGGTTTTAAAGTACGATGTCAGCATAAATCAGGGGTTGCCTGATAGTCAGGCTTATATCCTGCTAACCATGTCAGCGGCCGGTTCGCTCGTCCCGATGCCGCAAGCGACCCCCATTCCAATTGACCTTAATACAAATGGAGTGACCACTAACTCCCAGCGGTTCACGGCTACCTCTGGGGGTCAAATAACCTATATCGGGACGAAACCAATTTACGCCGCTTTGGTCGCTAGTCTGAGCGTCGACAAAGCTGGAGGAGGTACCGATGTCTACACCTTCTCACTTTGGGAGGACCCCGGCACAGGCACCTTTGCCCAATTGCCGAACTCTGATTACACACTAGGGTCAAATAACTCAGGTACAAACTTTTCAATCACCTATGCAACGAGTGTCTCAAATGGGTATATTTATGAGATACGGGTTGCATCTGCAACCGCAGATGATGTTCAGGTGACCGATCTGCAATGGTTTATTAAGGAATAGGGGAAACTAATGGAAAAGAAGCCACTCAAGAAGAAGCCACTCAAGAAGAAGAAGCCGCTCATCCCGAAGCTTAAGAAGCCGCTCATCCCGAAGCTCGACATGGACGAGGTGCGGAGCTTTGCTTACGACATTGTGTATGGTCTCATCCGCGAGAAGATACCGGGCGAGGACAAGCACGCTCTGGCAGTGGACAAGGTGGCTAAGTTCATTGATGAGAAGCTAGACTTTGGACCAGGGGTGGTGGGTAGCATCGCCGAAGCACTCGACGGCCCGATAGCCAGTCTACTCGTTGGAGCGATTGTTAAAGAATCTTACAACTCGATCTTCCACCCGAAGGCATGATGCTAGACCCGACAGTAGCGGACAACTCCAGACGCATAGGCGAACTCGAAGTCACCATGGGTAAAATCTCGGTGACGCTTAAGCATAATGACGAGCGCGCCCGAGAGCGCTTCGAGGTGCTGAGTACATCCGCTGTTGAGATCAAGGACATCCTGAAGGAGCGCGATAAGGAGTGCCGAGAATATCGGGGCCGTCGTGAAGAGCTCGAGCAGGAGTCCGACATCGCACGCCAGAAGTGGTTGCAGTCATTGTTCAACCCGCAGACGTTATGGATCATCTTGTCCATTACTCTGGCAGCTGTTGGCATGAAGAGCATTGACATGGCCGAGTTGATTGAGGTGACCAGTAGTGGCAGTACTTCTCCCTGAACCACTGGCTACGTGTAAGCGGCTAGGGCACAGGGTGTTCGAGCACGGGGACTACAACGTCAACATCGTAGCCATCCGCAACGACATCGACGCAACCCCCAACGCCTTCGATGACGTCATCACCATCACGTATCGACTGAACAATGCGTGGGTTAGCTTCTGGTATCCAGCGACCACGGACCCCGGCAGGTACTGGCTCATGAACCCCATGCGGGTAGAGGGGTGCGCCATCCTGGCACCAGGGCAGTACCGCTCAAGTCACCAACTCGGGCTCCACAAGGGCAAGCCAGGCCTCGTGCAGTTCGGGGAAGTGGTGGTGTTCAGAGACTCTGACGGTGACGCGCACCTGGACCCATCAGGTCCGACGACCAGTGGTCACTACGGCATTAACGTCCATCGCGCCGGAGAGAACTCGACGCAAGTAGACAAGTGGAGCGCCGGCTGCGTTGTCTTTAAATCGTCATTTCACACCGATGACTTCCTCACCATATGCGAGCATTCATCGGAACTATACGGTGACACCTTCAGCCTGACTTTGATAAAGGCGTCGGACATGCTGGTTGCATGAAGCTGCTTCGTCCGGTATAAGGGATGGACCCAACCACCGAGTACCAGATGAAATTTACGGCGGAAGAATTCAACGAACTTTCCCGGCTAGACTTGACCACGATGCAGTGGCCAGACTGGCTGTGCATTCGAGATTTCATCCTGCACCCAGGTCAAAGTCAGCGCTTCTACTCGAGCCGTTGGCACCGCAATTGGCGCTTCGTCCGTCAGGTTGTCGTCTTCTCGAAAGAGGCCGAGGGGACAGTAAGGGGACACTATGGGGACACTTCGGCCCAGTTACCCCCTGTACTATCGGCAGAAGGGGGACACTATGGGGACAGTAAGGGGACAGTCACGCCAATCTGTGAGGTCGAGCCAGTCAAGGCAGACCCCGACACCTTATACACTAAGATACTAACCCCTAAAGGGGTTAGTAATATAAGTAATGATACTTTAACGTTTGACTTCGACCAGCAGTTGCAGGACGAGACTCGCAAGAGCTTGCTAGCCAACGGAGTTTCGATGCGTTGGGGGAAAGCAACCAAGCGGCGCCTCAAGGAACTCTTGGAAGAGCATGGCCAGGAGGATGTCAAGCTGGTTCTCACCTGGTGGTCTTCCTCCTCGGAGGAGCGTCCCCGACAGCTTCGAGGTCAAGACCCATGGCCGGATGGTCAACTTAAAGTCCGCACCATCGAGACGATAGCCAACAACTTCGAGCGTTACCTGGAATTGGCGACCACCACATCAGTACCAGCAACGGCAGAAGGTAGTAACCAACCAACCAATCCCTTCATGAGGGTCGCAAGGAATTACAATGACAGTCGATGAAGTTGCAGCAGCATTTATGATATTGAGAGCCGGCGGTATTCGGTCCATGTTCAAGCACGATGACGAGATCCTTGAGGCTATGAGGGTCTGGGTTGTGGTGCTCGACGACGTTGGTGGGGAGGAACTGGTCACGGCAGCGAGGTCTTACTTGCGACAGCCAGCCAGCTACTATTGGCCAACACCGGGCCAGTTGCTTGCGCTGGTACCACGACACCAGGCCGAGTTGATCGACAGCAACGGACGATGGGGTGAGTTGCTGGCTCTGGTCCGAAAGCATGGGAGTTACACACCGCCCAGGAAGCCCGGCTCCGACGTGGGTAGCGGCGAGTGGACAGTAGACGAGGGGACATGGAGGGGTATCCAGGCATGCGGAGGTTGGAGGGAGCTTTGCATGGTCACGAGGGATACCATGGCTGCGCAGCGTGCTGCCTTCCGGAGTGCTTACGAAGTTGCTGGGGAGCGAAATCGTATGCAGATCGAACAGCGCGCTGCGTCCGCCCCTCGGCTAGAGGTGGTGAAGTGAAGATAGGTTCTCTGTTTAGTGGCATCGGTGGGCTAGAGCTCGGGCTAGAAGCAGCGCTCGATGGTCGTGTAGTCTGGCAGGTTGAAGAGGACGAGTACTGCCGGCGTGTGCTGGCGAAGCACTGGCCTGATGCCGACCGGACCATCACGGATGTGAAGCTAGCCGGGTCACACAACTTGGAGGAGGTCGACGTGATTTGCGGTGGCTTCCCATGTCAGGACATCTCAGTAGCTGGGAAGATGGAGGGGATACATGGTGAGCGCAGTGGATTATGGTTTGAGTTTCAGCGGGTACTTAGCGAGTTACGACCGAGCGTTGCAGTGTTGGAGAACGTGCCAGCTGTCACTCGGTATAGCGGAGTCATTACCGGTGGACTGGTCGAGATCGGGTACGATTGTGAGTGGCAGATACTATCCGCGAACGACATGGGAGCCCCGCATCTACGCAAGCGATGGTTCTGTATCGCCTATCTTTCCGACACCGAGCGCGACGTCCTACGGGACAAACCAGGGAGGTTGCATGGGGAGGACAGGTCCACTACGGATGTCGTTACAGACAATGGCCCGCAAGAATATGTGGCCATCGTCCCCCACGCAGCGGTCGGAGGGGCGTGGTGGGCCGCTGAACCCAGCATGGGTCGAGTGGCTGATGGGGTTCCCCGTCGGGTGGACAGACTTAGAGCCCTCGGAAACGCCGTAGTCCCGCAGTGTGCTTACGAGGTGGGCCGAAGGGTGGCAGAGGTGATGCGTGATCAGGTTTAAAGTTCACGGGCAACCAGTGGGTAAGGGTAGGGCGAGGTTCTATTGTGTGCGGGGTAGGCCTCGTGCGTACCCACATGCGGCGACGGCGGAGTACGAGCACTTGGTAGCGCTCGAAGCAGCACGGGCCTTCAGGGGCCAGCCTACGCCCATCGCCGGGCCAGTCCGGGTGGAGTTGGTAGCAGTGATGCGTCGGCCCAAGTCTCGCCAGCGCCGGAAGGACTTGGACCAGAGGGAGCAGGACATTCGGAAGCCGGACACCGACAACATCCTGAAGGCTGTGGTTGATGGTCTCGTGGTGTCGGGTGTGCTTGGTGACGACGCATGCGTGTGGAGTATGACAGCAGAGAAGTGGATGGCGGACAAGACAGAGCCGCCACATGCAGAGATAACAATACACTGGGGTGAAGCCCAGGGGGAGTAGCTATGGCTAGTGAGGTTAAGCCGGGGGTCATCGACTTTAACGGCAAGCAATATACGATGGTGCGAATGCGTATGCAGTCTTTCCGAGAGGACTGTCCGCTCAAGGATGGGTGGGGGATACGCACGGAGTTGCTGAACATGGACAAGGCGAGTGTGTGTTACAGGGCAGAGGTTGTGTCGCCGTCAGGTCTCGTGGTGGCGACTGGTCATAAGACCATATCGAACCGGAAGGATGCGCCCGAGAAGTGCGAGACCCAGGCAGTAGGGCGAGCTCTCTCGTTTGCTGGCTACGGTGGGGAGGACATGGACATCTGTTCTGCCGACGATATGCTCGAGGCGTTCTGGTCAGAGGATGATAGCGCTCGGTTCTGGATGCGGCTGGGTCAGCTTGGTGTCACGTACCAGGACTTCCTTCGGTTTGTGGAGGACCGCAAGCTGCGGGAGAAGGGCTTCATGCCGTGGCAGATCACGGGTGAGGAACGGCTACGCCTTACGAACATGTTGGTGGATATGATGGATGTAAAGGTCGAGGCCAATGGTCATTGAGCTAGCAGAGGATGAGCATGTGTGCATGGGTGAGCGCCCGTTGGGAGTGTGCTATGCCACGCAGTTTACAATGCGTGGTGTGGTCATAGGTATAGCGCTGGCTGTACCGCGTGGGGATGGGGACGTGAGTGTACAGTTCCATACCACACCAGCGGGAGCTAGTCTGCGCCCCCTGCTCGAGTCGCTAGCTAGGATGGTTGCTGCGTCAGGTCGCCAGGAATTGAGGAGGTATCAAGATGAGAGATGAAGTACTATTCTTTTTTGATTTAGAGGTGGTGCCGCGCGAAGCTCCAGTCGAGGAAATCGAGAGGCTGGGGGTGGGTAGTGCGCCAAAGAACTACAGGGATGTGGATAAGATTAAGGCCTATGAACTTCGTAAGAGCGAGGAGTTGTACCGTGCGTGGAGCTTCGATCCTATGCGTTGCCAGGTTATCGTGTGCTCGTACAGCATAGGCACACTCATCCACCAGAAGAACGGGCCACCGACGTTTGACCCAGGGGTGGTGTGCAGTCTGACTATAGATGAGCATGACATCATCGCCGACCTGGATAGGATAGCAGCTGGTCTCTTATCGGAAGTCAGGCGTACCGTCCGAGTGATAGCGCATAACGTCAAGGGGTACGATGCCCCGGTGCTTATGGCAGAGGCAGTTCGCACGGGCTCGCTCAACTTGTACCGGCTGCTCGACTTCGACAAGCCATGGGAGTCGAGGCTCTGGGATACGTGCGAGTGGTGGCGTACTCACTGCTCCACAGGCAGGCGCTCTACTGCCAAGCTTGACGCGATAGCTAAGTACCTGGGTGTCGAGAGCAAGACCGAAGGGATGGACGGCAGCATGGTGCTGGACGTGTACCGTAACGGTGGGCTTGAAGAGATAGTGAAGTACTGCGAGCAAGATGTCCGGGTTCTTTCCGCAGTTTACAGAAAAATTCTGGTAGCAATTTAACCGCACGGAGGGCAGGAAGGGTTGCCGCCAAGCTATCCGGGTAGTCCTCCGTGCAACCAACCAAGAGAGAGGTGAGTATGAGCGCATGTGTAATAGTAGTGGGTCACTTGGGGAGGGACGCGGAACTTCAGCAGCGGGACGGTAGCTCGAGTGCGCTGAAGTTCAGTGTAGCGGACACGAACTACAAGAAGGTGACCACATGGTACGAGTGTACGATGTGGGGGAAGCGAGCAGAGAAACTAGCAACCCACTTGAACAAGGGGACCAAGGTAATGATAAGAGGAGAAATTTCTCTCAACAAATACAGTGGTCGGGATGGTCAGGAGCGGGGTTCGTTGGATGTCAATGTCGATAACGTAGAGCTCTTGGGCAGCAAGCCGGAGCAGCCCGAAGCACGGTCCAGTCGACCTGATAACGACATACCGTTTTAGTGATGGGGGAGGGACCAATCGTTGGCGTGCAGTCTGCCGAGTTTAGTCTCTCCCTCATCCGTTATCATTGGGTAGTCACACCTTCACGATCGTGATGCCGCGTAGTCCCTCGGGCTTGCCGAAGACAGGATCCCAAAAACGCTTGGCCGCGTAATCCTCCGTGCCCTCCACCACAAAACGGTACTGCTTGGCGTTGCCCTTGAGTGAGTCCAGCAGCCAGTCCGCTTCTTCGGCGTCGTCCTTTGGCCACTGCAGTTGGAGCACCCCGTGTCGGCGCAAGTGTCCAGCGCGGATGTCGACGGGTTGCGTCTCCAGCCACTGGTTGATCTCGTCTGCCCACTTCCAGGGCTTCGCGAGTATCTGGTCGATTAGTTGCAGGTTTGTCTCGCCTTGGTCTATCAAGTGCCGAACGTATGCTATGACGTCTTCTGGTTTTATGTTCATGCTGTCCTCAATGCCGGCGTGATTGCCGGTCACTTACTAGGTGTGGTTGGTTTGTTTATCTGACGGCGTCTGTAGTTGGCGTCGTACTGGGCGCTGGTTAACTTGTCGACTACCTGGGCCAGGATGTCAGCCTCCTGCGGGCTGGCTCGGGTGCTATCCAGTTCAGTCAGCTCGGTCTTGCATACGCGGTAGACCTGCTCTACTTGGGGGTCGGTAAGGTATATGTTAGGCATTAGATCCTGTCGAGTACGGTTAAGATTAGGTGTATGTAGGCGAAGGAGACCACGAGTAGGGCCAGGATGAGTAGGTACGTGCGGTCAACCATCGAGTTTGCCCAGCTTTCTTAAGCTGTCCTCGCACATCGACACGACGTTGTCTGAGATACTGCCGGGCAACTCGCGTAGCAGGTCGTGTACGGTGATAGGGAAGCGGATACTGGTAGCCTGGTGGCTCGATGTCCGCGACTTGTGGCGCGCTAGCTTACCGTTCTTGCGTGCTTTGCTGGCGTAGGTCATGAGCTCATCGCATAGTAGGACGGCTTTGCTTTTGTACCGGTGGACGTGCGCCTGTAGTATTGCCTGGTTCGTTTCCTCAAACTTCTGGAGGGTGTGGAGGCTGTATGGTGGGCCGTTGGGCCACAGCTCTGGTGCCAAGGCACGCTCAAAGATCGACAGAGTCGGGATCAAGGTGATGATAACTAGGTCTCGCTCGTTCTCTTGAATGGGATAGCCCCGTAGTTCAGGTGCCCGCACTCCAGCAGGCCGGCCCACTTGGGATAGCTGGGCCGGTTCGGTTATCCTGCGCTCTAGGCGCATAGCTTCGGCAGTGAAGCCGGTGCTGTGGAGGTTGCGCTTCAGGCGTAGGACTTTGTCTCGGAATAGTCTGCTCATGGTTTCACCTTACGCCATAGCGGCGTGGTTGATTGGTTAGTTGTCAGCCCGTAGACGTGGCTGCGGTGTTTCAGTACGATACCTTCGAGACCATCGGCCAGCGCTCGCGCGTAGGCTCCGAGTTTATCCCAGCGGGGCATTAGTCGAATAGGGAAGTGGTCGGCTAGTCGGTCAATGATAGGGGCCAGCTTTGCACGGCGCTCGTCGAGGGTGCCACACACATAGGCCAGGTCGAACACATGATAGACATCCTTGTACCACTCTCCGTCTAGTACTACGCGCTCGTGGTGGGTCGCTCCATCGAGAGCTCGTGAGACCGGGGCCAACTCCGCCCCCTGCCGGGTGAAGGGCTTAACCCCTCCGGGCTCGAGCCAAGTAAGACAGCGGTAGCCGTCCAACTTAGGCTCGAGTACCCACCCCTCATCGGTGAGGAGCTTTGCATAGCCCGACGTGTGCTCTAGCAGGCGCACGGGCTTGGGTGGGTACATCCAGTCTAGCATTTTGGGAGCCCTCCCAATGCCAGTACGGGGGACTCGTCCAGTATGCTGGACAGCAACGCCTTGAGTTCTGGATCTAACTCGAGCGCACGTTGAGCGCGCAGGTTGTTGACGCCAGGCGCTGCGACAAGCTTGTGCTCGAACTTGATCCGGGCTTCAAGCTTGGCGGTAGCCTCTTCTCCGATGGTGGCCGCGACCCAATCCCGCGTCACCGGAGTCTTGGTTGACTTGGCTTTGATACCATCCCGCGACTCGAACCACGTACCAAAGTCGGCACCAAGGTGGGCCCGTAGCGCTTCCTCGGTGATACCCCCCAGGGATAGCCGACTGGGCTGCTTGACGTCGACGTGGCACCCGTCGAACTTGATCCGGGTGCCCTCGTCTGCGCCGGACTCGAAGCGGTGCCGCGCTTCCTGCACGGCGGCACCCTTAATGGTGGTCTCATGTGTTGCCAGCTGCCCCTTCAACTCTGCTATCTGCAGGCGGAGTTCGCGCGCCTCGGTGATGGCTTCGGTAGGGCCATCGGTGTTGGTTGTTGTCGGTGCTGCAGGTACCTCAATAGCTGTGCGCATAGCAAGTAGGGCTGCGATTCCGGTAAGTGGTGGGTTGGTAGTCATGGTTGATGTTCCTCGTTGTGGTTGGTTAGTTAGTTAAGTTCGAGTGCTCGTCTAAAACAGGCTATTAGCATTGCTCCTCCTCCTCTCGTCGGAGTTCTCGCCGCGCGTCGTGGGCGTCTTCCTCTTCGGCGTCTCGCCGGGAGGCTGCCATCTCGCGGTCCTCTGTGGTTTCTGTGGTCTCCTCTTCCTCTTCGGCTGTCTCGATTCTCATGCTTGCTCCTTGCGCTGGCCTGCGCTATGCTGCCAGTATGGTTTCTTCCGTGGTTGGTTGGTTCCTGTGGGCTGCGCTTGAAAGGGCGCAGCCCATTCTGTCTAGTTAGCCGCTAGTATCGCGGTCTCTATCGCGTTGTCTTGGTTGTTAGTGAACTCCCAACTAGGCGCAGGGTGGATGTCGTGGATGTCTACCGTCGTGTCTGGCGGTTGCCACCAATCGCCAGGGTCGTGGGTTATGGTGCCCGAGACCTCGAACTCTATCAAGTCCCCGTCTGGGGACTCGAGCTCTATGTGTATCACTAGCATGATGGTCCCCCGCATTCGACGCATGCACCGTCGATCAAGGTGGCCACGTCGAAGCACTCCGGACAACGTTGGCCGCCCACGGACCAACCCCTTGGCCAACGTTCATCAACATCCCAAGCTAGCTCGATAGACTGTGGCTCCTCGTGGCCGAGTCCTCTCCACTTATGCGCGTGGTCCGACCGCACAGGAGACCGCACCGATAGCACCACAGACGCGGTGGTTGCTACGCCCTCGGAGTGGAGCGAGTACGGTGCGGTGGGCATGTCCAGCTGTACGTGGACGCACTCAAGCCATGGCCAGTTCGACTTCAGGGTTTCAAGCATGTCCGCCAGGGCGGTTAGTCGTGTTCTCATATTGTGTTCTCCGTGGTTGTTAATTCTAAGATAGTCGGTTCGTCTGACTACGTCAAGAGTTTTTAGCGGGGCCGTGCTTTATACTTGGCAGAAGTTCGGTGCCGCTCGGCCATTCTATCGGCGTTGGCCGATGCTTTACGACCGACAGGCCAAGCGCTTTAGCCAGGCATTTGAGCGTGCCTATGTGGTTCGACTTGACTCCGTGCGCTGGCTTGACGAACAAGGCCATTCGGAGCGGTCCTTTGTGGGTTAGCGTGCCTGTAGTGTTGACGCTTGACCAGCCACCACCCTCGAAGGTGTCGACTGTGCCCGCGCCCTTACCGAATCGTTGCGCTATGATGCGACCGATAACGCGTTCGCCTTGTGCGCTAGCTAGCACGCTCAACACGTGGTTAAACAGGGCTCGCCGTTCGGGGTTGCGCTTGTTATATCCGGTGACTATTCCGGCGCGCTTAATCTGACTGCGCCCTTGTGCGAGGAAGTCAAGCGCTACCAGTCCGTGTTGACAGTGGAGCGCTAGCGTAGCGTCTACGCTTGTTAGTTTAGCGTGTATGTGGTTCATTTCCGCCTCAGTATGGTTTTAAGTTGGTCGATAGTGCGCCCAGTTAAGGCGCTCACTTGTCTCAGCGTCAGGTTGAACCACTCATGATCGAAGTGGTATCGGATTTCGTTATCGGTCATGCTTGCACCTCGATGTCTTGCACGAACCCGCTTGTATCATTGATACCGGCACCCTTAGCGTACAGTACAACCACGTGGCCGGCTGCATCGTCGAACCGGATATCTGTTAGGTCACCATCGACCGCAGGGTATCCCTTGTATCCGTGCTTGACTACGTGGGCCGCTTGCGTAGCGTTGCGGACTACGAGTGCAGCGTTACCGCCCCTATCAAGGTACTCCGTAGCCGTAGCCCACGAGCTAGCGCGTTCGCTTATGCTATAGGTCAAGTGGTAGTTAGCAGGGGCGTTTCGTCGAGGCGCCTTAGTGTAATCGTAGAAAGTTAACTCGGGAAACTCCTGCACAATACCTGTTTTCTCCCATAGGATATCCGTTGAACCGTTAAGGCGGATCGCTGGTCGCTTGCCTTGTCTGGTTGCCTTCTTTACGAACTTGCCAAGTTCCGATCGTAGGTCGGCCAAGAACTCCTCACGAAACAAGTGATAGCGTAGGGTTTTCTTGATACGTGCGATCTTGCTTTTGGCGTATCTCAATCGCCCAGACGAATGACCTAGGCAAGCGGCAGCACAACCAGCCGTTGCCCATGGGCACATATTTATTCCGGCTTCGCTAGCTGGGGACATGTAGACGATCGCGGTGAGCACTCCTTGCTTCAGTCCTTTGTCGACCTTTGTACTACGCCCTAATAGTTTGGCATAGTTACCACCGGCAGTGGTTCGCAACCACTCATTAAGGGGTGTGCTGCCGTCGTAGCCGGTGCGCGTTAGCACGTCTTGGATTGCGCTCGTGATTCGAGCATGGATTTGGTGTAGTGCGCTCATAGTTCAGTTCTCCGTGGGTTGGTTGGTTGGTTAGTGGATCTCGTCGTAGTTCACCGGATCGGGTTGGGGGTCGATCCAGCTATCAACACAGTCGACGCAGCGATCGTTAGTCAAGTCAGCCGCTAGTTCCTTGCATTCGGTGCAGCGCGGATAGGTTTTGCGGGAGGTACCACCGTCTAATAGGTGGACGGTAGCGCCAACGTGGGCGCATTCGGTGCACACGTTGATACTGGGCATACCGTAGTCGCGTTCATAGCCGATAGCTACGGTGTCGCAGTAGTTACAGAGCATATTATGCTCCACACGATGGCGCCTGGCTCCAGTTAGCATACTGCCAATCGCTGATTTGACCGTCCTTGCAGAGCATGTCCGTCCAATTGTTCCAGCCCTCGCGGCGAGCCGGCCAATCTGGGATTCCGTCTGCTTCGTACTCGGTCTGAATGAAGGGTAAAATTGTTTTGTTCCATTCGTTAACGGCTTGCGTCCATGTCATGACTAGGTTGTTCATATTGTGTTCCTCTGGTCGTTGGTTGGTTGCTTTCATGCCACTATCCTAGTTGGTTCGTCTGACATGTCTACAAGTTTGTGTATTTAGTTTCATAATGGTCTTGCCGCTATCGTTTACGGTTCGATCACTAGCCGATCACCCTGGTTTTTACACGCGCGCGGTACAGAGGTTCGCGTCGTACGTCGCACGCGCGGGGTAGAGGTCATCGCCGCGCTACGC
>TARA_R110000824_G_scaffold245709_1_pt1 | contig 12040 bp, 4 predicted proteins | sample TARA_R110000824 | Tara Oceans TARA_R110000824 (sample SAMEA4397747) | marine metagenome | biome: Polar Biome; feature: [MES] marine water layer (ENVO:01000295) within the mesopelagic zone...; material: water (ENVO:00002006), including particulate matter (ENVO:01000060) such as...... | reverse complement strand
CTACCAAAGCTGTTGGATGGTCTCCCTGCTGATGTGCAGAGGAAGTAGTCACTGTACAGGAGACTATCCGATATGTGCTTTTCTACTCGGTGATCAAACAGGTCAACAACCGACTGGTCCACTAGTAACCCATTCCGCTCAATTGAATACAGAGCCAGTACGGCATTGTTGTTGTACAACTGATATGATTCCCAATCCGCTTCATCGGCATTGCTCCGAAGTTCATCTATCCTGTCTGCCACCACATCACAGTATTCTTGATGCTTATACAGAGGGATCACCATGTTGATATTATTGGTCTTGTAGTGTCGATTCGTCAGCACATCTATGGCGTTAATCCGAATATCTTCCAAACTCATTGGTTTATTTCTCTGGTAGTAATTTAACAGATCCATATCATACACGTTTGGGAATGGATACACGGACAGTAAGTGCTTCTTGTGTGGAGTCAATAAGGTTCGATCCATCAGATCATCAAAGCTGCCTCGAGTCAACCCATCCAGGTGATTGAATGTTCTCATCTCGACTGCTCCGGATGGTTCTCTCACATACAGTGCTGAGAGGAAGTTGTCTTTGTGGAGTGGGTGGAGATTCGGATCAGTGAAGATCGGAATCACTATAACCGCGTCTTTCAGTGTAACCATTTATTGTGTGTTATTTATATTTATTCGGCTGTGTCATTTCCATGAATATACTGAAAAGTTTTGATATATCCAACTGAAAAGTTTGCGGTTCTTTGCCTGGTATTGGAAATTCTGCAGGATATACCATCCAGTACTTATGATAACTGACTACCCGGACATTTGAATCTTTTGGGACGTTGATTCCCTTTTGAGCACCCTCGACCCGGGTCGTGTCGAACAATGCACTTACAGTACTGACCGGTCCTGCTCCGTATTGGGTATCTCCAGATCCAGCTGCTCCTGTGACTCTTCCATTCGGCGGTGTTTTTTCCAGTCTCCCATCAGATGTACACGGAATACCTCGGCCATAGCGCTGTTCCATGAGCACTTCCGGTGTCCCTGATCTCCAGTCATCCTTTGGATGGTTGAGTGGATTCTCTGGGAGATTAAGGTTACCATCGGGGCTGTAATGTGCACCGTAAAATCCATACACCCAATCGTTGATCCACTGTGGAGCGTTTGGTCCAATATACTTAGAACACCACCTTGCAGTCAACGTTGGAAGTTGTCCCGGTGCTGTGAAGTCTTTTAGATCTGTTGTGAGTTTTCCATCCATTAGCGGACCAGTTGAAAAGTGCTCCCCTCGATGACTAACTATACGGAACTTCTTCAGCAGAGGGGATAACTTGGACCAGCCGGTACCTTCAAGATTCTGAAAGTCTATAGCATTAGGATCGACTACTAAATCCTGTCTGCGCAGATACACTGATGTTGGTTTTGTATAGCCCGGCAGTGATGCTTTTCCGGGTGGTTGCAAAAAATTATTCGCTGTTATCATCTGAGCAGATATAGAAGTAGTCCAGGTCTCCGAGGTAATCGTCTGAGTTTGTTCGTAACATCGAAAATACGTCCTACTGAACCATCGATCCGGGATGAAATCCATTCGAAAATGGCGACCACCAAAATTGCTAGCAATGCCATATATGTCAAAGATTACGTTGTACGGTGTAGGGGTCGTACGCCGCACAAAAGCCTCCAACTTGGCAGCTGTCTTTGTAACGGTCTCTATATCTTTCAACACGATCCCGTCCACACTAATCTGCTGGAATGGAGAAGCAATCGACGGTGTTGATGTGAATCTTGGTAGATTTAGCGCTTTAGCGGTTGCATATGTGAACTCTTTATCTCCAGTTGATATCTTTTGTTCTTCTAAATTCGGAACAGGATTTCCTAAACTGTTAGTCGGTCCAAACAGAACATTCATGGATGCCTTGTCTGTATCGCTGATGGTCGAGGTGTCCAGTTTTGTGGGGGTTAAAAATGGACTATCCGAGTTAAAGGGGATATCATCGTGCCCATTCACAGGGCTCCACCATTGAATGTCTTGCCGGTCTAATAGATCTGCCTGCTCGAGTAAATTTGTCGTAAGGTACTTATCCAGAGCTTCGCTGACCGGTAAGATTCCACGGAAAGGTTCGTCTGGACTGTTCATTCCCTGGCCGGCTATGGACGTAGCTAGTTGGTATTCAGTCACTTCATCTGATGGGGTCTGAAACTGGAAATTTAAATTCTTTACGATGGAATTCTTTGAATATGGACTGAACACGAACAGATCATTTAAATTTTTTGGTCCGGGCGGTGATGGTGGATCCGTATCAATGATAGTCACTCCGGAGTTGAAAGAATTATTGTTAGCTGTCCGGAAATGATATGCTCCAGAACCGTAATCATTCAAGTCATTTAACACCCGTCGTAATGCATCTGAAAGATCGGTAGCAACACTGAAGGCATTTTTTAACACCTGAGTGTTTACGAACAATTCTCGGATTGGAATGAGTTGCTGAATAACTTCATTTCCGTCCGCAACTGGAGTGGTTGCATCCCTACCACGGAGTGCAGCTTTGAATCGTTGATCGACTTCGTTCGTCGGATCCAATTCCAAGTCCTTCATCATATCCGGATACGCTTTCCATGCATAACTGAATCTATCTTTTGATTCTTTCACAGTGACGGTTTCTTCCGGAAGATCGATTGGTTGACCGGCTGTCCAGTGGATCCATCCTTGATGTGGTCCCGGTTGGGGCACCGACAGGGATCTCAACAGTCGATCGGTTTGGGTTTTTTCTCCCGATTCAAATTTAGCAATTCGTGTGCGTTGTTCCAATGCGGTCATGATCGCGACGTTCTCACGATCTACCATGATCGTCGATTCGTTATTAAGGTAACTCATTCTAGCCGCTCCAAATGCTTCAAATGCCCATTTAGAGACCTCTTTTAGGAATCCTCCATCAATATTATCCGCCGCCGCAATGTATTCCGAATATCGATCCGTCGCGACAATTTTCTTACCGAGCCAGTTTGTCAGCGGAACACCGTCCACTTTCTGCTCTTTAGGATCATAGTCTACCATCTCACCAGAACCAGCATCTTTGACTCTGATGCGGTTTGGTTGCATAACTCTTTCCGTTATGGGTACCCAACCCCCCGGGAAGGGAGCTCGGGGATCAAGACTCCATTTCCATTCTCCTACATGCTCCTGAATTTCATCAAGGGCGATTCCCACTTCCGATATAATTTGTCTGTAAAAGATCCGTGGATAGAACCATCCTTGAAGTTTATTCCGGAATCCACCCTGCCGGTCTTGTCCCCAATACGCTCCAGGGTTACATTCAGATGATTCAAAACGCCACCAATAGATCTTAGGAGGGGGCGCGTCTGCTTTGTGGGGGATGTCTTCTTCACTTATCATGATGTTACCGGAGAAAAGACCCGGGTCATCGACGTATAATCTGTGATCAGGTCCACCTACATCGGTGTGATCTATCAATCGAGGTAGATCAATCATAGTATCACCGATGATATTCGTACCGTTCCATTCATCTGGTTGCTGTTCCACAAAATACCCCACCTGTTTTTGTTTAAAAACTGTCCCGTCTGACCACTGAGAGTATGTATATGAATTTTCATTAATGTCCTCTAGAGGTACTAGTGCATCAAACGTCCCAGGTTCCGTCCCCGTATCAGGCCAGAACCAGCCGGCACTCACCTGAGCTGGCTTTGTATCTCCTCCTCCTGGTGTACCATATAAGGAAGAATCCGGATTAGTAATTGTCGGGTAATAAATTGATTCATTCATGCTGTCCCAGGACAATCTGGGAAGTGTAATCACATAAGGTGGATCCTTCTTAGTAGTTACGGCTATATAAGTCTCTTCAGCCTTCGCTAGAGAGTCGCCCGTCCAGGGAAATGCAATTTTGTACCATAGACCATCATTGAAAATACGAGGTTCGATAATCGTATACTCGGCATCAGTTGGTGCTGTTCCGATTATATTCCCCCCATTTGCGACCGGTTGAGTTGCATTCATCTCCGGTCTTGTATCTGTTGTTACTGCATACGATCCATTCGTCCGAACTATTCTGGGGTCACTTGGAATGTCATTTTGGGACTGTGCCGCTCCATCTGAATAGATGTGAAATCTTGTTATGCCGGGCTGAAGCCGATCTCGTGACTCCATATGCTGCTGTTTCGTCCAAGGAGTGTGAGCTTCATCGCCACTCTTTGGTTGACCTTGATGTTTAGGTTTTTTTGCTGGGGGGAGTATTCCCCAATCGTCCGGATAGAGTAGTTTTAAATTATTGTAATCGGTTTCACTGGACTGTCTCCTGTACAGGGACTCATCAAATTTTGTGAATGCTCCGTTGCTGTTGAAATTCTGCCCTCCCTTCAATTTGGCGGGACTTGAGCCAAACTGAATGAGCAGTTCGTCTTCTATTACACCTATAGAGAGAAAATCTACATTCCCGCCTGCAAGACCAGGGTTTTTCCGGACGAAGACGTCTGCTGTGGAATAGTCCACAACTGGATATATCCTGAGAGCTCCGTTTTCCAAAATACCGGCTTTGGTGGCTGGTGGGGTATTTTTTGGGTCCCGAAGTGATCCCAACGGAAAATTTTCAAAAGCAGTCTTTGCAACTGCTTCATGACCGGTCTGCGTAATCGCCATGGCTAATTTTGAGTTAAACACCTGATCCACCTGAGCGGAGAATTTTTTCCCGGGACTCTCACTGGACTTGTCAGTAGATACGAAGGACTGCTGCATTAAATTCTGATTGGCGCCATGCAACTGCATAGTGCACTCTATGGATCCATCTGGTCGGTATGTAGCATTGAAATCATTAACCTGCCCCATGATGGTTTCCATGTCACCGTTTGCTTCTGTGACGAATCCATCTTTTTGTCCTTCCACATCTCTTCCAAATAAAACCTCATATATACTCTTCCCTCTTTTCAGTCCAGACATGAGTTTTGGATCCATTAAGACGAGAGGATCGTACAGCAAAGCCGTATCCCAGGCTACATCAACGATCACATTTGCTCGGTGAGTTAGGAAGTACCTACTGTAGATGTTGTTGAAGTCATGAATATTATTCACCAAAAAGGTCACAGTGGTAAATTTATTAATTGCGACAGAGTACTCATCTCCCGGATCTGGCATCCGGATCGTCACGCTGGTGATCCCGGATGGTGGGGCTAAAAATTCATTCGGTATGGCCTGCGAGTGTTGTGGTTTGGGAAAGAGTCCCTGAGTATCTATCGACCCGGGTGCGATCGGGTCGTTAATCGGTTCAGGGCTTGTTGTGCTTAATTGGTGATTGCCCAGCTGGTAGATCTTTATCGGACTGATAGGGTCCCATTTGGATTTTGTTTTTTCCTCGTTTTCCTCTGTAGTATACTTAACGTTATCCGTCCGTTCCATTAATCGTACCGCGGTCCACATCCGAGCCACCGGTGTCCTGCTGGACAGGTCTGCATCTCCGTTAAAGTTTTGTTCTGAGCCCCCGAGGGCTTCTTGAACCGTCATCGTGGAAGCATCTTGGTCATCTCCGTTCCGGACCGGAAAGGGAAATTGGATACTCTGATTAGGTTCTAGTGAGTGAGCTGCTAATAACTGACGGGCTGTCAGTTTGGCTTTAATCCGTTTGGGGAGATCCGAACCAAAACTCGCGTCATCAAAAAACGGCTGGGTTTCTTTTGCCATAAAATTAGTCTCTTATGTGCCGGCTATGTCGTTGTAACTGATTGGGATCCTCATTAGTGTCCCGGCTGGTATGTTCATTGCCACCATTCCGTTGGCTCGAGCAATAAACCACCACAGTGCTGGATTTCCATAATACTGATATGCCAGATTATCCAGTCGATCACCTTCCTGAGAGATCACCTGAATGTCACTGTTCTGGATTGGTATCATATCATAGATGGTAGTCTGGAATTTCCGAACTGTGCCGCGGCGATCCGGATATCTATCTGACATTTGGATCTTTTTTACTGATGTGCTGCTATATCGGCTCATGCTAATCCTGTGTTACCAGCATGCCGGCTACCTTCTTCGCGTTGGCTTCAGCAAGTTTTCTCACTTCATCCACAGGCACACCGTAATGTTCAGCCATTTGTGCGGATCTGGGTGCAGTGAGAGTTCCATAGAAGGTTGTCTCATAATTTGGAGCTGCATCATGGATGACTCTGTATGAGATTGTGGCGTCGATCAATTTAGGTACTCGTTTACCCGATCGGTGTTCCCATGGAGAGCTATCCGGATAACTGTATGAGATGGATTCAATGAATCCCAGTACTCCTTGATTGTCGCGGTTTCCAAACAGTTCACCAAGTCGGAATCTCGTCAGTGGGGGTTTCATTCGAGTTTTCCCTCCCATGTTTCCATCCGGTTGGTATTGTGGATAGCACAGAGATGTCAAACTATTCAGTTTTGAGTAGATCGCATCTAATTGGGCTTCTGACATGGCGAACAACCTGAGTGTGAAATTTAATTGACGATCTCCTCTCTGGTATATGTATACGGGTTCGCTTCGACCGATGTAATTCTCTGGGTTCCATGATCCGTTGACATTCTCGGATAAACCCTGAACGTATCCACGAAAAATGATAAACTCATTCTTTCTCAGGTCCTTAAAGTAGAAGGGATATCCAGTTTGTGGACTTTCTACATTCAATGGTACTTTTACAGTAACTGGTTGGAGTGTATGGATGTCTCCTTTTCCTTCAAGAAATCCTGGATAGAAGCTGTTCGACATCCATTGACCGGTTGTTGATCCATCAGCAACATTCGTCTGCTTATATTTTCCGTAGTATTGTGAATCACCAGGTCCGGATGGGATCTGATCATAGGGGAGTAGTGGAATCCTCGTACCTTTTGGGTTAGCTACTGAATCATCTCTTGGGTCGATTGGCGGTCTTATCATTCTTCCGACGTCTCCTGCTCTGACTGCATAGAGCCCGTCCTGTGTGCCAGGTTTTAGAGCAGTCCGCCAAATATTTTTCATCATTTTGGCCACCAGTCGGGTGTCGCTATTTGCTGGTGTTAAGGATGATTCTCCGCTAGCTAGATCGATGGCATCATCATAGGCGCCTAACAGGATATGAGTCCTATCTTGAAGTGCCGCTCCTCTAAGCTCCCCTCTCGATCCACCTGGTTCGGTTCCATCTTTCGATGGTAGCGTGTTATCCTGGTACAGTTCAAACTTCGTACCGAGTCCTCCATAACGACCATCTGTGGGTTCCGTGCCTGCATGATATGGCGGCCTTGGATATAAGTCTCTCCCACCAATTCCGTATCCGTATTCAGCAACTCGGGCACCGGTGAAGTCGGATTGTGATTGTTTTATCCCCGAATGGGGGAAAGTTGCAAGGTGGCTGAAAGTGCCTCCAATGGTCTGTGCACCGGCGGCTTCGGCCACAGCAGGCAATCCATCCATGTCTACTATGAAGGATGGACTGTTTCCAAAATGTTTGGCGGCCATTATCTGTCTGTACCCGTCTGGCTCGCTAGCTTGTTCAATGGTGTAATCGCGTTTTGTTTTCTCTCTGGATGCTCCCGGGATCCAAGATTTAGCTCTCAAGAGAGCCGACTGGGCTATCTCGGTGTACCGTCTGGCCTCTCCAGAGGCTCGTGCCTTCTGGTTTGCAGCCATACTGGTCAAGATCACCTTGAAGGGTGTTGCCACCACCTGACCGATAAAAGATGTGATGCTCCACGCGAGTTTCCCCACACCAATTGCGAGGTCTTTCGTGAAGGCCAATCCTTTTCCAATGGCCTTTATACCGGCTCGAGGTTCACCATCCTCATTCACAAATATTGATTTTACACCACTTCCAAATGCGGAAGCAATTTTTCCAATGCCGGCGGCTGACGCCTGTACGAAATCTTTTACAAATGTATAAAACGATCCCGCCGCGGATGTGATCCCTGACCCCACTGCACCGGCCAACTTGCGTGACCCCACGACAAGCCCAGATCCTGCTATTTTGGTTCTCATATTGTCTGCCCATGCGGACCAATCTATGTTTGGTTTCAATCCTGCAAATGGATTTTCAAAACCCCCATCACTGAAGAATTGATCATAGTAAGGACTCTCTGGTCGGACCATGCCCGCGAATGGATTTTGAAACCCTTTAGAAGTGAGCCAGTTTTTGCCAGCGCCAAGGCCGGCCATTAAATCTCCTCCCATACCTCCAAACGGATTGGCGACGTCAGGAAGAAAGTTGAAATCGTCGCGACTCACACCTGCAAATGGATTTCCCAGTCCGGAAAGCCAACCCTTTAAGGCGCGCCCTGCTTCTGATAAGTCTCCTAATGCACCTCCAAATGGATTTGCAGTGCCCTCAAAGGGATTTTCAAATCCATCCCTCCAATTATTCTTTTTTAAGGAGTCAGTGATTTTCTTACGAGATGCATCCTTCTGTTTCTTATCTTTGAAATATTTCGAAAGTGTTTTCCGAGATGAGTCGATATCTTCACGCATGCCTTTTTTCAAGTCTGTCCACGAGCTGGCGATTTCTTTCCCAACCGCTCCACCAAAGTTACCGGCCATATTGTACAGTCCACCAAGTCCGGACTTCAATAGTGAACCCATATCTTTTATAGTGCCCCAGACATCACTCGCCCAATTAAAGATTACGGGATCCTGATAGGAAAAATCCATATTGGGGCGCTTTTTGATTCCTTTTTTGAGCACTCTATCCTGGTATGCAAAATCTAGCGAGTACGGTATCTCAAAGTTATCATTCCTATCACTATAATGTTTCCGACCATTAAGTGGCATTGCATTCGCGTATTGTGCCTGCCATATAACCCCTCGGGAAGCGTTATCATACCCCCGACCAGTGATCCATGGTGGTGATGTTGTGGATAAAAATCCGGTTACACCATGGTCTCCAAAAGCCGCTTTTGTAAGTTGGGTCACTGAGCCTGCACCAGCGACGATTTTTTCGAACAACGTAGATGGGTATTTGTGGTTCTCATCCCCAGATGGTAGAACAAAATAGTTATTTCCCACGACCTGAAATGCTATCCCCCTGTGTTTGTTGTCAAACCGTGGTAGTCCTGATCCATCTTTTACTTCTGGTGCATCCATAGCGGTCGGAACTGCTCCGATGCCGCCGGTGGCTTCATCTCTGATGGGATACTCATACAGAGTCTCTGTGTATCGGTATCCGGACCCCTTACCCCACAGATTTGGTATCAATCCAGATACCTGTGATGTGAGGGCTACGGCTTTCGTGAATTTATTTCCCTTGAACGCGTCTGCTACTTTTCCAAAAGCACCCGCTTCCTTATCGACGATCCAAGTATCTCCAGTTATGGCATTCTTGTACATGGATCCGACTCCAAGGCCGGTCACTATGCTGTCAAACCGATCAAAATATCCTTCGTTGCCTGTAGAGTCTAGAATTTTTTCCGTTAGTGGGAATTTAACAATGCTCTGAAGTGTTTGGAGTCCCTGAAAGAATTTATCCGGATGATCGGGTCCACCTGCTTGAGTGTTACCGACACTATAGGGATTTTGTCCTAATTTCTGTGAAGATATGGGATATATTCCATCTTCCCGTCCAGGAAGGTCTCCCAACCGATCAATCATATCAGTCGGTGGGATATACCCGGATTTCGGATATAGCTGTGAATCTGTCTGACTGTTCATCCTCAGTGTGAACCCCAAGATGGGTGATTTGAGAAAATCTATAGCTCCACCGATCGGACCCATCACTCCTTCCATGAGTCCCACCATGGAGGATTCTTTGTAAGATGATTCTAACGGTGAAAACTCCGGAGTTGGTAGATTCTCCGGAAATTGGATGTCCTGAAAGACGCTCTTGAGATTCTCTAGACCCATGTTATCCTGTCACTCTGAGTGCAGGTGCACCTGGTCCAAAATATCTCTGACTCTGTATTCTAAGATTCTCGATCCCTTCGTTGGTCTTTATGGCCTGTTCTTTCAATACTTTTACATCATTGCTGTTAAAAGTTGTTCCAGCTGGCGTTCCATTGGTGGCTTGCATCTGACTTGGTTTGATTGTGTTCATTGAGTTAGCGGCTGGGGTGAAGTTTGGATTTTGTTGAAATCCTGGTACTGGTGATGGTGCATCGTCTCCCTGAGTGGCCATGAGTGCAGCGGAGGCGCCACCAATGAGTGCACCATATGGACCGAATCGGCTACCAACCAGGGCTCCACCACCAACTGCTGAATAAAATTTAAGGTTTTCCTTGTTCGCTTTGATCCACGTAGAGAACGCGTTCAGATGTCCCATCAGTGTGCTCATCTGTGTGCCCATATTCGCAATATTTTTCGCCATATTGGAGAGTTCAGTACCGTAGTCTCCACCTAACCATTCTTTAAACTTATTTCCAATTTTCGTTGCAAGAGTGTTTATCATCTCCATGCTGCTACCGGACTGAACCGCCGCATTCAAAGTGGTCAGCCACTCATTGAATGGCTTTCCTAACTTATCAGAAATTGTTATACCAACTGTGGCAATAGTCGCCTTCATTGCTTCCCAAGCCCCCATGGTCTTTACACCCAACAGATCCGTAAAGGTCTTTTGTTCTTTGATCATTCCGGATTGTCCACGTCGGATCTTAACCAGTTGGTCATATTCCATTCCAAATAATCTCGTGTATGCCTTCCTTTGATAGTAATTAGCGGTTTCAAATTTAGCACTCCCCTTGAGGATCCGCTGTAACTCTTTCGCCATGCCTGCAGAGTCATCTGCCATCTTTAGACTTCTGAGTCGATTAAGATTGAACTTTTCACCAGTAATGAGTTCTGTAGTCCTCTGTGTCTGAATAGATGATTGGATGTTCATCAGTGAGTCGGTAGAGGTCACGATATCATTGATGGAAACTCCCATCCTCCGAGCTTCAATGGCACCTCTGGCTAGATTCTTAAAATTGATGCCAGCTGATGTCGCCATCGTCCCAGAGAACCCAGCGATGTCTTTCATCACCTGATGTGGTAGAATCTTATTGGTCTTAGCTATCTGGTAGGTCTGTTCAGCGAAGTCCTCTGCGGAATCCGCTGTCATGCCACCCATCTTGATGAGCATTCCAAATAGTTTTGCTCCTTCATCGGTTGATAAACCCATTGCTGTCGCGCTATCGAGTATCTGTCCCGATAGGTTTGCTGCCTCTGTGGCTGAGATTCCAAAATCTGATGCCAGCGTATCCGTTAAGCTGGTTATGTCTGACAGATTCTTCCCGATACTGACTGCAGCGTAGTTGGAGTCCAGGAGTGCTTCTCGGAAGGGACCCAGTTGGGTTCCCATGACTCCGAAGGCAGATCCCATTTCAGTTATTCGTCCGCTAACACTGGTGAGCATCTTACCGATGGTACCCAAAATTGCTCCTATGCTGAACCAAGTTTTCAGCTGAGATTTCAGTGCGTCCTTACCCTTATTAAGCATGTTACTAAGTTTTGTCCGGATAGAGAACTGTTTGCCTTCCAACTGAACCGCTTCGTATGCATTCTTTAATTCTTCATCATTTAACATACCGACTTTCTGTTTTGCAGCCAAGATCATTCCAGCTATCGAGAATCTTGCTCTATTGAAAATGTTTTGTTTCTGTGTATATGCAAGTGCGATTTTACCATATTTGGTTCTCTGTTGAGCTTTTTTCACTATCTCACTTGATACGTTTCCAAATCCCTCCTGTAGATCTAGAACAGTTTTAGACTGTGCTGCCATGGCAGCTATCGCTTTAGTTGAATCTTCAAACCCCTTGGTGGACTCGCTGCTATTCTTGGCCAACTTTTGTATCTGTTCAACCAAATTGTTTACTTCTTTAAGAGCACTTTTTACACTTCCTGAAAACTTCTTGACCTCTTTAGTCGATGATTCGAATGCTTTACGGATGTCTTCTGGAGATTGATTAGCCATTAATATTTATCCAGTATCTGTTGGAGTGTCGTATTTTTTAGATCGATGCTCTGGCCGGTTTCTTTTTCAAATGCCTTTTCAAACCTATCAAGTGCAGCATCTTTTTTCTGGGTAACCTGCTCGAGATCCTTTTCTAATTTTTTGAGCTTCTTAGCTTTTTTCTTTAGATAAGCCTGTTCAGCTCGATC
>TARA_R110000824_G_scaffold138437_1_pt1 | contig 12050 bp, 8 predicted proteins | sample TARA_R110000824 | Tara Oceans TARA_R110000824 (sample SAMEA4397747) | marine metagenome | biome: Polar Biome; feature: [MES] marine water layer (ENVO:01000295) within the mesopelagic zone...; material: water (ENVO:00002006), including particulate matter (ENVO:01000060) such as...... | reverse complement strand
ATTTGAGAGGAGAAAAAGGAAGTAAGGAATTAGATAATTTTGTTAAATTAGCCCCTAACTTAAGAAATATAGTGTATGAATCACCTAATCCATACATTGCAGGTACTGAATATGATGAGATTGGGTTTCCTTGGGCCCCTTCACTTTCTAAGGCATTCCAAAGAATTTCAAGGAAAAGGACAGTTACGTCTTTAAATTATCCGTTTGGTTTTTATAATGAGGAAAGAGTAAATAATAAAATAATAAATAATAATAATAAGCGAACCTTTGTTATTTCGTCTGTTGATTATGATTTATCTACTGATGAGGAAATGTTTTTTGAACCAGACCTTCTTCAAGATTTTGTTTTTGAGTATCGGGTTGATGATATTGGAGATATTACAGATATGCAAGAAATTGCTGATAAAATTGTTGAGGATATTTCCGATGAAACAGGATTACTTGTTCTTGGATTCTATTTCCAAGAAAAGATGTCAGATGGAACACTTGTTGATTTAGATGCCGAATCATTTTGGGGTAATTCAGGTTCTGGTGTTTTAGTAGTCGCTCGAGATACGCAAAGAATTCTGCTTGGTTTGAGAAGTTGGGACGTAATGGAGCCCAATACTTGGGGCAATTTTGGTGGCGCTATTGGTATTTCCGATGACGGTGAACCCGAAGAGGCACTTCCTCCCGAAGATAATGCTCTAAAGGAAATGGCAGAGGAAATTAATTACACAGGGCCGATTGAAATGATTCCAAGTTTTACGTATCGGAATAATTCGTTTACTTATTATAATTATATCGGGATGGTAGATTCCGAATCACAAATTGCACTTAATCAATTCAATTGGGAGATTTCCGAATTACGATGGTTTACATTAGACGAAGTTTTATCACTACCTAATCTTCACTTCGGTATTTCGGAATTAATGCGACAAGAAAAAATGATTACTTTTAATGCGCCTGGAATTGCTGATGAAGAATACAGAACATTCTTCAAAAAAGATTTTGAACTTACTAGTGAACCTCAATTTGTTTTGTTTGAGGAGTTACCTGTTATTACTCAAGACGACATTGTTTATATGGCTACTCATCCCACGTGGGGCAATCCGATATTAGCAGAAGAGTATTGGGGTTTACATCCTAATTATTTTAAACGAGACTTACAAGGAATAGAGTTCCCTACATTTAATGCAAATATGAATGACATTAATTTTCCTTTAACTCAAAGGAATAGACACACCCCAACGATACTTAAATATTTAGAACAGTTAAAAACTTCAAACGCACCTCCTATTTTAATCTCAGGTAATGAGTTTATCGATGGAGGTCATCGTTTTTTAGCATATGAATTGGCAGGTCGACGAACTATACCTGTAGTGGATATTGGTAATTTATTGACGATAGATTTGAGAGAGTATTTAGATACAGGTGAAGGAGACTCTAAAGAGTTGATTCATCAATTTTCAGCAGAAGATAATGCCCAAAGTATCACATATGATGACTTTGGTCAACCTTACATTACACTATATCATGCAGGTACAATGGATAATCACGAACTTATTTCAATTATAGGATTAAGAACAAACTTACCTGGTTGGGACCCTAAAACTGAATTTGAAACTTACGATAATGAAGAAGGGATTTATTTTACTACTAATCTGGATAAGGCTATCAAGTGGATTGGTTGGAAATATCGTCAGGAATTTTGTGATTATGATGGAGGAGAACACTTAGATGAAACAGAGTTGATACCCTTCCCTAATGAGGTCGCAGGAGTTGTGTATGCAGTTCAATTTCCACTAATTAAACGAAGGGAGATTTTGAAATCTAAAAAATGGAATAGGGTTAAAGAACAATATGATACACAAAGTAGTTACTCTACACTTCAATTATTTCCTGAAGATTTATCTAGGGATGAGATTGTGGAGGATGCATGGGTTTCTAAACAATCAATTCCTATTGATGAATTAGAAGTCGTTGGATTTTATTCATTGCCAATTTGTTTCTCGCAAGGCTGGAACGATGGGGGTTTCGGAATAACTGAAATCACAAAATCTGAAGCCATGGACATTCATAATCGAGGATTCACGATGGAACGTGTAGAATGGAGTCCTAATTCTGGAGATTATGAACCAATTTCTGACTCTAAATACAAACCAAGATATCACCTTACATTACCTCGAGATTCAATGTACTCCTCATATAAGGGATGGTTTGCTGCTGAATCTGTTCCAATGGCAGATTGGGACAAATTAACCCCTGTTGAATTAGTAGAATTATCTCAATTTCCATCGGGTGATGACCATATGGATGGTTGGGATATGTATTTACCGCAAGATTGGCCACATCACGAGGTGCTAGACTTAGCAGGCAATGAATACTATCAAATGGAAAAGGCATATCTAGAGGCTAACGACCTAAGATACTTGGATTGGCAAGACCGACACAACCTACCCTTTTCTATCGGGGAAATTTATGCTAAGTATTTTGACTTTTGGTATATTCCAGGTGTGGCTAACACTATGTCGGGTGGTGGATATAGAGACATTTATCAATCCATCTCGGACGCCTATAGCGATGATTACTGGGAAGAAGAATCCAAGAAACGTGGATTACCCTTTAATGTCGAAATTCCACTTGATGAGGCGGCTAAGTACTTTTCACCTCTCGAGATTAACTGGGCTCGTGAATCAGGACGAGATACGATGCATGTTTATAAACAACCCATCGTCGATGCCTTTATTGATGAACACTTAGCCTTGGGGCGTGAGGTTATTATGTACGCTCCAGTTCTAGCAGCCGCCGCAGTCGATGCCAAAGTTGGCACGGATGCTTCACGTGGGGCTAGACTTGTTGATGGATGGCATCGAGACGCTTACGCTAATCTACTTTACGACCAAGACCCTTCACAAGGTGGGACACCTACTGTATTCTTTAAACCAAAGAAAGATTTTGCATCCATTATTGATTCTAAGGCGGCAGAAAGCGTTCCCATGTCCGATTGGGATACGTTGAGCCCTGCAGAATTAGCCGAGTTAAGTCATTTCCCTTCGGGAGACGACCATATGGATGGTTGGGATATGTATTTACCGCAAGATTGGCCACATTGGGACGTTCTTGAACAGGCTGAAAATGAATATTACGACATGGAAAAGAAATACAAGAAGGATAACGACATTCGACTTTTATCTCGGGATGACCGAAAAAATTTACCATACACCATGAATGAGATTTATGCTAAATATTTCGACTTTTGGTACATTCCTGCAGTAGCCAACAGTATGTCTGGTGGAGGATATGGTCAAATTTTCGATTCTATTCAAGGGGACGACCCTAATTATTGGAAACTTGAGGCTGAAAAACGTGGCTTACCTTTTAACGAAACCATTCCATTAGAAGAAGCGGCTAAATATTTTTCAAATATTGAAGATTTTCAAGGGGAATTCAAGTTATGGAGTGGTGATAAGGCAGGTAGAACTATCCAAGTTCGTGACCAAATAATCCTCAAAGTCTACATTGATGAGTATTTATCATTAGGACGTGAAGTCATATTATCCTCTCCTGTTATTGCTGCTGCTCCTGTTGATGCCGATGTTGGTGCAGATGTTTCAGAACAGGCTAATCTGCTTGACGGATGGCATCGGGACGCTTATGCGGGCTTACTTTACGACCAAGACCCATCGCAAGTTTTAGAAGGACCCCCGACAGTATTCTTTAAACCAAAGGAGGAATACCTTTGACACAATTAGTAACTAATCAATACTTTCATGCTTGGTATTTTGATTGGGATGAGGATGCTTATTTAAGTCTTGCTCGTACGAGGGCTACCTTGCAGAGATTGCAAACAAATATAGTTCAAGGATTATTTCCTCAAAAAAAGTTCCCCGTAATAAATGAATTGTATGATGAACAATTACTTTACCGAAAAAGAAAGAACCCGCGCCTAAACTCCAGTAGAACAATGGCACATCGTAGTGCATATGAACAATTAAAAACTAATTTCGAGAATCGTGCCTATAATTCAATGTATCAAAATCACATAATGAAAATAGTAGATATTTTAGATTCATTAGCCTCTCGAGTTCCAGAATCTCCTACTCAATGGGATAAGGGTGTTTATACACAAGGAAAGATTTATTTAGAATTTGGGAAAGATGAGCATACCTTCAGTTCAAGAGTTGAAGATTTGCAATTTGAGTTGTTATTTATTACTCACGAGGAATTTAATGACGAGATGAATCAACCTAACATGAGGATTAGTGGAGTTTCATTCAATCCTAACAAGTTTCAACCAAATTATGCAGCACAATATCCTTGGGATATCTACACTAGTGTAACACTTGAGGAGAATTGTGCAAATCTCCAACAAGTTTATGAATTAACCTATGAAGTTTACGTTGAATTAGTTAATCAATTAAACTATCCATTTAATATATCTTTAAATTACCCAGGAGGGATTCTATGAGTAAAATTTTAACCCCAACTGAGTTTTCCTCATGGTATGATGATGAATTATCGGGCATGGAAGTACTTGTAAGGTGCACCATTCCTATTTTGTCAGGGCTAATTTCAAAAGTTAAGTTTCCATTCTTAAATGGATGTTTTAGTGATTCAAAATTACGCGACAAAGAATCCATAGTGAGGAGTGAGTTTAGAGAGTCTAGGTCATATCGATTACGTTACAATGCCTATATTAGCGAGATAATTGGTTTTTTTTATTGGGATGGTTGGGAGGAGAATGTCGTTATTGACCCTAGTGATGTTAAATTAAGTTATGATAGGAGTTATGGTGATGGTTTTAATTTCGAAGCAGGAAAAGTTTATTTAGAAATTGGAACTGCTGCTAGAACGGATAGCAAAGGTGAGATAGGGATTGAGTCTCAAATAGAATTGTTGTTTGTAACTGATACACATGTTAATTCATATGGGCCTCAATTTTCTTTCTTTGGAGCATCTTTAAATCCTAATAAATATTTAACCAAAGATATTTACGGAAAACCCACTCCTCGGACGGCGATAGATTTTTATACTGATGCAAATGAAGAAGAGAACACTCATGTTTTAAACCATGTTTTCGAATTAACTTATGATAGTTACGTGGCTTTAGTCAAACACTTAAATAAATCGACTCGATTTTCGCTTAACTATCCTGGAGGGATTCGATGAAACCAAGTGCATTATTAAAATACTGGTCAAAAAGACCCTTGGATAAAAATCAATTTTTCGACATGATTAGTCGAGATTACAAAGTAGTAAATAATAACACAACACATCTCAAAGATTTTCTTTATCAATCTCAAGGACAAATACCTGCAGTCTTGGAACATTATGTAGACCCCATATCAAATTATAATAATACTAATTACGGTCAAATGGAATATCTTGTTTATTATAGTCATGATACTCAATGGCCATATTCACCATCGGACATTGATACCTCTTTCAATCCTCTTGCTCCTTTGGATTCAAATGCCCCTAATTTCATCACGTCAGATATGACGCGCCAACAACGAGACGTCTTGTGTAGTGGTGAGGGTGGGTGGAAGTGCGTAGGAATCTCAAATTACGGTGAAGATGGCATCGAGATAGAGTTTGAAAGATTCGTAATACGTATTTGGGAGCATAATGGTGTTGGTGCAACTGGAGAGTCATCGGAATACTCTTTACGTGCCTTCTTGCAAAATGATGTGGTATATGATAATGAGTGGCAGAATTTCAGATATGAGAAGACTCAAGAGTACATTCAATTAGAATACCGAAAGTCATCGATTCAATCTTTGAATTATCCTCCAACGGGGGATGTAGTATGACCCCGCAACAAGTTTTAAAGTATTTGGCCTATAATTTATTATCCACATTGACGGGTGACATCGCTCCCGATTATGATGATTCTACCACTTTAAACATGATTACTTCTCATTATGAATTTAAGCAAGGAGACTTAAAAGACTTAGAATTATTTTTGTCTTATCATCCAAATCAATATCCTATAGTTTTTATTCATAGCCAAGAAGATATGAGTATTAAAGCCTTAGCATACCCTCCCTTGAAAAAAAGTTTTTTTGATTCTCGTTTTCCTTTTGGTTTGCCACATTATTTTGACACATTTCCCAGAGAGGATACCAACGAAGTTCGTGGATGGAGTAAGTATGGAGGGTATCGTAGAGTTCAAAACCGTGCAAATCCTAACTTAATCACTGAACCTCCTCGTCTGTCAACTGTGAGTTTGTGGGCAAAGAGAAGAGACTCTAAATTACTAAAAAACAACATCCAAGTGTATCGAAAATGGACAGGTGAAATAGGATTAGATATTAGGTTTCAAACTCTTGCATTACAAGGAAATGTGGGTAATTATTTGTTTAATGAACTCACATATATGGATGTACAGGAATACTTCGAAAATCCTGCGAAACAGGAAGAGTTTGCAGAATGGAATACCTATGACATTACCACTCAAGACCACTTCATTCGACTCGAGTATCAACCTCTCAATATTAAAACTTTGAATTATCCTCCAAGGTAAAAGCGAAACCTTTAAGACTTAAAAGGTAATTAACTTTAGTATGGATGTTCGTACCAATTATAATTCTAATTGTCCTGCTTGCATTTCTATTCAAGCATTGATAGGCAAAGAAAAACTCGAAACAGACCCTGCCAATACTTATTGGGGTGGGGGTGCGTATCAAAAAGAAGTCGAACATTTGCAAATGGGGGTTTGGCCTTGTTCCGATTGCGAAGGTCAAGGATTTAATTGGATTACAATTCAAGAAACCCCAGTGTTCATAAGAGAAAAAGAACCTTGTGTTCCTTGTAGTAGAATGGGTAGCATTCAATTACACGCACCCTTATTAATAGGAGGAGTTCATGAAAATCTCTTAGGTCGTGCAGCCAGTTTATTGCGCGATTATAATCAAAATGGTAATTGCAATATTCTCGAAATGGGCCAAGATGAAGAGTGTTATGAATGTGGTGGCACAGGTGAGAGAGATTGTTACAACTGTGATGGTGGAACAGAGGACTGTTACCGTTGTGATGGCACTGGCGAAATAGAAGACGAAAAAGGCGAAGATGAAGTGTGTTCTGATTGCGATGGCACAGGAGAGGAAGTGTGTTCTGATTGTGAAGGTGAAAATTGGTGTGTTGAGTGTGGAGGTTCAGGTGAATTTTGGAATGAAAATCTTATTAGCGGAATAAAAGAAACTTACCAGGACGCCATTGACTATATTTATGCAAATGCAAATGATTCTCAAGTTAGAACTGCTTTAAATCAATTAGTTCAAGGTCTTGAATCGGGGCAACTTCGGACAACATCTGGTAGTGAAATGTATAATGAAGCAAATAAAAAACTTTACAATGATTTGCATGATGCACTTATTTACTACGTTATCAACACTCCGAATCGACCAGTACCTGCAGAAGATGAATCATTTAGTGCTGAAACATTCGCTGCAGATTGTTGTCGAGAGTGCGGACGAAAAGAAGGACCTTATGCGGATACTGTATTGATTGGTTGTCCCAACTGTCCTGAACTCACATGTCAACATTGTTATGATGAGACGAATCAAAGTTGTGAATTTTGTGTTAAAAAGCAGGCTGAAAACATCCCAAATGGATTAGTGGTAAAAAACTTTAAGACCACTTCTAAGATTTACTATAATCAAAATTTAGTTAGGCAATTTAAGGGGTCAAGACATCGAGAGGAGGCCGATAGCGTTGCAGAAGTATACTTTCGACGATTGAGCCTTAATCCAAATTATTTTAATTATCGTTTTAGGGCAGAAACTTTTGAATCCGAAGAAACTCCTCCGTATCACCGACATCCTCATAGAGAGATGTGCTTAGAATGCGGGAGTGGTTCTTTGATTTTGTGTAGCAATTGCGGCTCATGTAAAAAGTGTTGCCGACCTTTGAAAAGAAACCAATGTGTTGATTGTGGTAATAGATGTTGTCCTATTGATGAAAACAATGAATGGAAAATAGTTGAGGGGGGCAAGCATTGTTTTACTTGTTTAGGTGTGTATGATGCTGAATCCTTTGAAGCAGAAACTTTCGAATCCGAAGGAAAGCCGACTACAATTCAAGTGAAGCGAAGCACAAACGATGAGAAGAAACTCATGGCTGTTTTTACTTATCCAGATGGGAAAACTAAAACGACTCACTTCGGGCAACGTGGCGCAAGCGATTACACTAAACATGGCGAAAAAAAACGAATGGAGTTATATCTTGAAAGACACGCAGGTAATGCTCCGTCTTACACCACGAGTAGTCGAGAAGATTGGAAAGACCCCACAACTGCAGGTGCGTTATCTCGGTGGATTCTTTGGAACAAGCCGAGTCTAAGTGCGAGTTTCAATGACTTCAAAAAGCGATTCAATCTCAATGGAGATTTGAAAGTCAAAAAGTCGTCCGAAACCTTTGAAGATAAAGTCCAATATATTATTTTTAATACAAAACAAAGTCGGCAAATGCCTACTCACATTATTAAAGTAATGGATGAGAGATTAGATTTTAAGACTTTATGTGGTATGTACATCAAAGGAAAGGGTTGGAATAACGCAGGAGTTCCTGCAAAAATTTCTTCTAAGGATAATCCATCGGGTCTTTGTTATAAATGTGTCGAAAAAAAGTCAGAAACTTTCGAATCAGACGAAACATTTAGAGCGCCGATGAACTATCGGGAATCTTTTATCGGAACATGTCAAAACGAAGATTTGATAAATGACATTTTTGGGTCAGTGACTAATTTTGCACAGGCGATTGATGAACACGGAGACAATTTCAAATACGGTCGTTATATAATAAAGTATGACGAAGACAGTGATATACATTCGTTCTATCTAAACGACCACAAATCGAAACGACTATTACGTAAGTGGGACCCTAGTACACAAAAACATGTTTGGTATGCTGAAACCTTTGAAGCAGAAGAAGAAAATGCTAAAAAGTTGAGTGAGTATGAAAAAACTTACGGTAAGAAACAAGCCAAAATCCGTATGCGACTTAAGAAAAAGATTTACAAGGAAAAGAGCATGGGTACGAAGGCAGGTCAATGGTCGGCTCGTAAATCACAAAAGTTAAAGCGTGAATATGAGGCGGCTTGTAAAAGAGCAGATTTAAATCCTTACAAAGGTCGTAAAACTGAAAAGCAAGATAACTTAAAAGACTGGTCAGACCAAGATTGGAAGACATCTAGTGGTAAAAAATCTTCTAAAACAGGAGAGCCTTATTTCCCTGCTAAGGCTGTAGCAGCATTGAAGAAAAAGGGATTATACGCCAAAGCAAAAAGACAAAAAGCGAATGCAACTAAAGAGGGCAAACAAAACGCTCGCTATTCTGATGATATTCGCAAAGTAGTTACTAAATATCGAGCGGATGATAACTTAGAAATTGATAATACTTGGAGAGATTCAGTACAAGGTTTCGAATCAGAAGAAACATTTGGAGCAAACAACATTGGTTCTTTAAATTATCCTAGTTTATTAATGTTTAATTATTGGAACTCTAAGTTACCTAGATTAACTTATGAAGAATATGTAAATGCAAATAACTTAGGATATGGATTAGAGAAGTTACTAGAAATTAATTCTGTACCTGAGCGGTGTGAACACAAAAATACTGAGCCCGACGATGTTTTCATATTTGAAGATGATTGGCAGCCTTGGCCTGGAGAGGTGACTCAGTATTACCATGTAGAGTTAATGTGGCAATGTCCCGATTGCACTCGAGTAGGTAGTGCAAGTGCTGATTATGAAACAGAAGGCGAATTTTGGGGAACTGACCCACATATGTATGATGTTTTTTGGGAGGATAAAACCCGAATAATACCATTTCGAGGAGACCATCCCGATAATTATCGAGAACTCCCTAGTACTAACGAAAATTCTTGGTCTTCAGTTTTCGGTGCAGAAACCTTTAAATTACCCTCAAGGATGGCTTTAAAATGGTAACAAATAGAGAGTTTCAAGACGTTATCGATACACTTAAACAACAGTATGGTGATTTTACTAAAGATTCCAATTCGTTACGTACTATGTTACAGCATAATTTTCAAATTGTAGCAAAAGGTTTTATCTCTATGTGCGATATTAAAGCCGATAAATTTTATCTTTGGATTACGGCAGATGACTCAGCAACCCTCTCATTCGCCAACAACTCCATTTCTATGATGAAACTGATTCATAGTACTGGTTTTCAAATTGGTAGGGAATATGAGGATGAGGAAGGAGATGATTTTGATGATGGTAATGTTGCGGCACAAAACTTTCAGCGAGCGAAAGAATTTTATGGAACGGAACTATTTCCTAATTTAAATAGTTTTGCTCTCAGGGATATTACCTGCAATTCACAGGGTGCTACTGTGTTGTATGAAACATTAGCAATCAATACAGGTTGGCAGTTGCGACACGCTTGTCCCTTAGTTTTGCATCATCAAACTTATACATTTTATCAAAGGGGGCGGAGTTTTATGAAAAATTTGGACATCTCACCGATTACAGAGCGTTCCTGTGTTCTTTATGATGGGCCATTTCGTGGAAGAGCGCCTCCGAGTGGTGTAACTTGGAATGGTTGGGATGGGGTGAATATGGAGGAGTTTAGACTTTATGAATTATCTACTAATGATATTTTTAGTTTAAATTATCCTACAGGATTAGCCTTTATATAGGTGTTCTCCATATTTCAAATTATGACACAAAGTCGTGAACTAAACGAATGGATTAATGAGTGGAGTCAAAAAATTGATGAATGGGAAAAAGAAACTGGTAAAACATTATTGGGAGATAATATTCTAACCATTTCCCCACCAAGAGGTCGAATTGAACGTTGGTTAGATAAGCACAATCATAAAATGGAATTTCTTAGGACTTTAACATCTGCCCTCGCAGCGGCAGCAGGTTTAGCCGTCTTTTTAAAGATATTCGGTGTGATTTGAGATGGATGAAGGGTACAGACCCTATCCACCTTGTGAAAAATGTGGTGTGTATAGTATAGTGGCGAGCCCACTTGTTATCAAAGAAAATCGTGAAAGATTTCCTAATGATTATAATATCTGTAGTGGTTGTCAACATTTGACACTTGCAGGCACTAATTCGACGGTGTATTATCGGATGTATGACGAACGTATCGTTTGGGATTTTTGGGCTGCTATTAGTGGGAGTTACAAGTTCGACGAAGTTTTCGAAGAAGATGCTCTTTCTTACGCTCGCTCGATTTTTGACTGTGGTTGTTCTAGACCGTTTCCGATTTACCAACAAGATGATGATACTACGCCCGAAGAAACTTGGGGCAAATTAGATGAAACTGGTATTGCGCCACCAGGGCTTAGTATATTTTGTGGCAATTGTTCTAAAGATTCATCTGAACTTAATTGAGAAACACTTATAAGTAATGTAGTGTTGGCCGTAACATGGTTCATCCTTCTTGGTCTGATTATCCACATTTGTTGGCTGATTTAGATATGGTTAAAAATAAGAATCATACATTTAGGGGCAAACCCATTGATGTTTTAGATTTAACACTGGGAACTGATAAAAGAATTGATTGGAAATGTAGCATTTGTGAACATGAATGGCAAGTCTCTGCAAGCAATAGGACAAGTTCTCATTTCAAAGGTGGATGCCCCGCTTGTTCTAATAAGGCAATTCACAGTGATGGTAGAAATAGTATGGCGACAACTCATCCAGAGTTAGCAATTGAATACCAAGGGGATGCAACTAAAGTTGTTGCAGGAACAAACAAGAGACTTATGTGGAAATGTAGCACTTGTGAACACGAGTGGTATGCAACTGGAGTTAATCGTGCGGCTTTGCATTCGGGCTGTCCATTTTGTAATCGTGGAGGTTTGCATTCAGACGGTAGAAACTCTATGGCTGTGGCTCACCCCTATTTGGCTAAACAATATCAAGGAGATGCTACGAAAATTAGTGCTAAATCAAGTAAAAAACTTGATTGGAAATGCAGCACTTGTGAACATGAGTGGAGAACTTCAGGGTATCTTCGTGCTATTGCCGATACTGGTTGCCCTGTTTGTAATCGTGGAGGTTTGCATTCCGATGGCAGAAATAGTA
>TARA_R110000824_G_C15231122_1_pt1 | contig 12051 bp, 14 predicted proteins | sample TARA_R110000824 | Tara Oceans TARA_R110000824 (sample SAMEA4397747) | marine metagenome | biome: Polar Biome; feature: [MES] marine water layer (ENVO:01000295) within the mesopelagic zone...; material: water (ENVO:00002006), including particulate matter (ENVO:01000060) such as...... | reverse complement strand
AGGGATTTGAATAACAACGAACTATATTAAATGTAATATAAACAATGACGGATGCACCATCGCAAGAAGCCCCGAAGCAAAGGCATTGGGAATCAAGATGGGACAACCTCTGTTCCAGATCCGCGACCTGGTACGTCGGTATGACGTGATCGTCAAATCCAGCAACTATGCACTCTATGGCGATATCAGCCGACGGGTGATGACGCTCATAGCAAATGAGGCACCGGACAGCGCAATCTATTCGATAGATGAAATTTTTGTCGATTTGGACAATATGCCCATCGATCATGATCGATGGGCACTGGATCTGAAGGTGAAGATCCTGCGTGAAACCGGGATACCTGTCGGGATTGGCATCTCGAGCACAAAAACACTAGCGAAGCTCGCGAACCGCTTGGCAAAGAAATCCTCCAAAGCACAGGGCGTTGTTGTCCTCGATGATCAGAAATGGATCGACGTTGCCCTGAACCGAACCGAGGCAGCCGATGTTTGGGGAGTCGGGCGAAAGTCTGCCCTAAAGCTCGCCACCTTTGGCGTTACCACTGCTCTTCAGCTTCGCGATATGCCCGATCCGGCCGCCCGGAAAATGATGACGGTCGGCGGCCTGAAAACAGTGCGCGAACTACGTGGCATTCGCTGCATCGATCTCGATGACAGCCCAGCACAGCGCGAAACGGTGTGCGTGTCGAGATCCTTCGGAAAAGAGATTGGCGACAAGGAAAGGTTAAAAGAAGCACTGATTACATTCGCCGGCCGGGCATGTGCAAAGTTGCGCCGGCTGGATCTCGTCGCGTGCCGGATTCAGCTCTTCATTCTAAGCAACAGATTCAAAAAAGATCAACCGCAGTTCTCGCGTGGTTGCGAGCTGACAATGACGCCCGCAACGAATGACACAAGGATTGTGAGCAACCTAGTTGGCCAGAACATCAATCGGATCTGGCGCAATGATCTTGCTGTGAAAAAAGCCGGCATATTGATGCTGGATTTGTGTCGGCCATCAGATGCCCCCAGAGACCTTTTCACGGGGCATTGCCAACTGGACAATCCCTTGATGAAAGCAATTGATCAGCTTGAAGGGAGGTTTGGGAAAGAAGCTGTGACGATTGGCAGAGTGTCCAGGTCAAACGGCCCGGACTGGTTTATGACGTCCACCAATCGATCCCCATGCTATACGACGAAATGGAAAGACATTCCTGCAATTCGGTAGCTGGAAATATGAAGTCAAAGTGACATAGCTCCGCCAGTTGCTTCTAATCTCTCCGCATGTTGCTCCATTTATGGATATCAACCTGATCAATGCTCAGGAAATCAAGTCCGTTGCACTCAGAGCGGTCTTTTTGCTGTTTCGCTGGCATATCACTCAATGAGGGATAGCGTGGTGCCGGATCTGTTTTTTCCCCAAGTGCTCGCTTAGCCAATATAATTGGCCCGAGAAGCGATGCAAATCCAACGGCCATAATCAGAAGCTCAAGGTTTGTGGCAGTCATGTTATGTCCCATACTTTCCTTATTTCGAATTCTGGGCAGAGTCAGTCACCTTTGGATCAGGCTCCACTTCCAGATCATTGAGCGTCAATACCAATGCTTGATCTTCAGTCAACTCGGCATGAACTAGTCGCTTATCAACCATGTCCCACATTCCATTTACCTTACTTCGCCCTCCCATGACGCAAGCGGTGAGAACGTACCGACGACCAAGCAGATCTCAAAGTATTAATATCTGTGTCATTTAATTTTAAATCTTCCATCAGCCATCTGTCACCGAAATCAAGTATTGGGAAAATATCTCCCTTTGCATTTCTATGGACATATAAAAATTCGTTAAACTCGTACTCTGAAGGTTCATGATAAACTAGTGGCAGTCTTCTGAACTCGGAAGGGGATAACTCAAGGACACCACCACCGTAAAACCGACCATCTGTCTCAGCAAAAAGTAGTGTCAATGAGTTGTAAAATGAAAAGCAAAGTCCACGAACTGTTGCGTCGCCACGCAACCGTAGGCCATAAGCAGTGTCAGTAATGTATACATCAGCTTCATTAATACACAGTCGAGGGTACTCATGGCTTCTCTTGAAAAAAAAGGCCGGAGCTCTCTCAACAATCGGAACCTCATACCAATTTCTTCGATTGCGGCACTTATAGCGGTTTTGCAATCCACGCTTTTCACCATCTTCGATGTAATGCACAACCCTCGGGGACAAATCTTTCCGATGACCACCTATTCGAAGCATACGACATGGTTCCCGTTTAGAAATCCGATCAAACTCAGATGAGGTGAAAATCGGAAAACGCGTAGAGAAACTCCCTTTTTTCAAAACAGGAATGGTAAACTCCCTGATCGACAACTCTTTAGCTTTCGCTTCAGGCAAAATGAAGAAGTCATTGGCTGCTGTCACGATACCAGGAGAACTAGAACAGAAATCTCCGACAGTTTTTGTTTTATTTCGTATTTGACGAAGAAACGGGAGTCCCTCAGATCCGAGAAGAAAGCCATTCAACTCTAAGGCCAAGCTGCCATCTGTAGTGCTTTCCACGTAGTACTCACAACTTCTATCAAGGCTGGACATAGATGAAACACGTTGAATCAAAATACCAGAACGGCCTTTGGTTTTTTTTCTACCAACAAATATGATCGCATCTTGGTCTATCTCAGGAAATGCTTTCTCATCAGAAATGAATAAATCAATGCGAGAAAACTTCTTTGATAAGTGCATCAGAGCCTTATGCCCATACTCAACTGTAATGAGTTCATAAGGAATCACAAATGCCACAACACCATCATCAGCAACAAGCTCTGAAGAAGCGATAAGGAATGCCGCCCAACTATTTTTCAAATCTTTGAGTGGATAGCCATATTCATCAGCAAAAAACTTTAAAGAATTTTTGAAGCTTTCGGAGAAATTATGCTTTCGAATAAACGGTGGGTTCCCAATAATTAGATCGAATAAAGGTTCGCCAGCCTTAGTATTCTGACATGCCACCGTGAGAAAATCTTCGCAATAAAAAGCGGCATCGACGAGACTACTCTCGCTCTCGTTGGTCAGCTGATCAATAACATCACTGTTAATATCAACCCCCACAAAAACAAGATCCCGTTGAAGAGATCCGACTGAACGAAGGAATGCGCCGTCCCCGACACTTGGCTCAAGTACACGCAGACTACCGTGCGGAAGCAATGGAGCAACATAATCTGTCAACGCATTTGCAACGACATCAGGCGTATAAACAGCTCCTGTGAGACGAATTGTGTCTCGGCTATTTGTTGTTCGCACGAAGTTCATAGTCTTCAATCGCTAGAGTAAGAGTGATAAAATGTTCCGCCAAATTTAAATAAGCCGAAGTATGACGTTTGCCGTCATCATTTAGTTTTTCCTTGAGCTTATGAACCTCATCGCGCAAGTTACGGGCACGCCTAGCTTGCCATAGCAGCTCATGACGAAGTAGATTAAGCTTTAATCGTCGGACGATATATCTTCCGAGAGGGGTCTCCCCTACGATCCGACCGTAAGGTTCCCGCCGCAAATGCGCTTCATAATCCTCACTGCAAGGATCTATGAAACCACGCTCACCATCATTGGCTTTCGACGCATCCTCACCTATCCAGTGATCCGATTTGCTTACATTACAGAACCGGCATGAGTAGACTAAATTGTTATAGTCTAACTCCAAGTCGGGAAAACGCCTTTTGGGGGCAAAATGGTCAATGTGAAACGCTATACGATCTACTCGTAAGTCGTCATCTCCACAGTAACCGCATGAGTTAGCAAAATCCTTACGGAGATCGTTCCGGTATAGAGTATAGCGATTTTGCTCAACTACTTTGCTCCGCACAGGATGCACTGCACGAACAGGAAAAAAGTTATCACTCATCGAGGGCCTGCTTCATTTCTGCGATCAACCGCTCCGTTTCAACCATAAGCTCGTGTTGTTTTTCAGCAAAATCTCCGGAAAGCAAAGCTTTCTTAGCCTCGACAGCCACTGGCACATCCGCCCCTAAATGAGCTTCTATTTTTCCATCAAGCTCAACAATCCGCTCTATTTGCAGAGCTGAGAGTTTCGCTCGATCAATTTTCAATATGTCATCCAGCTCCTCACACCATTCCAACATGTGCTTCCGATGACGTTCAATCTGCAAGCTTATGCGCTCAAGTAAAGAACGCTCAACCTGTTCTCCTGCTTTTGTTCCTTTCGAGTATACTCGATTAACATCGTTGGAAGCATGTAGCGCGTCATTATCATATGACGTCCTAATAAAGCATGGAAAGTCAGAGCGAATGGCTAAGAAAGCGTCAACCAAATCAGTTCCGCTGTACTCGACTGGCGATGCATCGGACAGCCGAAAATCGGAAACAAGCGCATCAAAGTTCATGTTTAACAGCAAATCGAGCATGTCAGAAATCAAAGGTTCTGGTGAGAGAATCACCACATCACCAAACATTCCAGATTTCTTAGCATCAATATAAAAATCTTCTCGTGCATCCTCGTCTTCATCAACGTACACGATCATTGGCAATTCTATGTCTGGTACTGCAATTTCCATGACACCTACCTAAACAGCTGCTTCATGAGCCGGGAATTCAATTTGAATGGCAAAACCTGGTTGACCTAGTTTATGAGGCAAGAAAACACTACCACCATAGTCGTGCACCACATTGCGCAAAAGCCACATTCCAAGCCCGGTTCCCACAGCATCACCACTAGATTCTTCTTTTTTAGAAGTCGCGCCAAACATAAAAATGTCGTCTGCGACTGTAAATTCGTCGGCATCCAGCCCCGGCCCATTGTCTTTATACAGAATATTGATGCGCCCCTTATCACCGCTTCGGATGCTGATTTCTATTTCTCTGCTAGTAGAGCTTGATGGCTGGACGAGCGCCTCGACTGAATTGTTAATCAGATTATAAAATACACTATCCAGATCGATTTCGTGCGCCAACATGGTTAAGTTTGCTCCGTGTTCAATATCAGAGCGGAGCTCGATACTTTTGGACTGAAGGAATCCCTCCCAATAGGACTGCATGCCTTTCACATACTCCTTCAAATCAATGGCCCTTCTCCGCCGTTTTGCAGGGGATACTGCGGATAAGGCAAAATTGACCCATCGACTAACTTTTTCATCTTGCTGGCGTAGGCGATCTATTATTCGAAATGGGTTCTCAATTTCCCCGACCTCAGCAAGCTTTTCTTCACTAATAACTTCTCGAATAGCATCCGCAAGCCGATCCGAGCGAGAGTCGATATTCGCCTTCAGTTGCTTTAATTCATGAGTAAAGGAAATCAAGACAGTACCTAGCGTCGCCATTCCTCTCATTACCTGTATGTTATCCCGCAGTTCCTCATTCTTTTTAACCTCAGAATTATATGCCTGAGATACTTGACGTAATTCATGCTCCCCAAGCGCTTTGCCATCGTCTTTTTCAGGAAGGGCATCTTTCGCTTTTGGGAAGAGCTGTGTATCAGGTTCTATCTGCGGATCGTCTTTGCTTTTCAGAACTTTCTCAGCAATCTTTCGCCCTTCTTCAACATCTTTCGGCTCAGGATTGTCCTTGTCATAAGCCGCACTAAACTGCTGCAAAATATAAGCGCGGTCACGTTCGAATTCGCGGATTAAAGCAACCACAATTTCTCGGAAAGCGGAGAACGCCCTCTCGTTCATTATTCCTTCACGGTTGGATTGATCTGCTAGTGCTGGATTCCCGTCCTTAGAAATATGGATTGTTCCCGCTATTTGCTGCGGCGGAACCCGCCACCCCATGCGTGACGCTTGAGCTGGGTTACGTGCTGTACGCTCACCAAGTAACAACCAATCATAAGCTGGCGTTTTTGGCTCTCCGTATGGACGAACTCTGAAATTATCGCGATACAGGCGGATACCCCCGGAATTTCCAAGCCAACGTCGTCGCGCAGTAAGATCAAAGTTCTTCTGAGGAAACCGCTTAAGGTTTTCTGATGAGGGATTTGCCAGCTTAAAGTAGTAGAAGGTGAAGGAGAAATTACCTATTGAAAGGTAATCATCCAGTTCATTGTCTTTAACACCGAGCAGGTCAGCCAGCTTCTTTTCATAAGTCACGTAACCACGTTCGAAGTCAGCTTTTTGAAAAGGCGGAGCTTTCATTGGCTCCAATGTAAAGACTGTTGGCCGAATTTTATCAACGTCTATTTCCTGTCTATATAGCGTAACCTTTACGCTTCCATCTTCAACATCAGCAAACATGCAGTAATCAAACTGATCTGGCGGAAAGTTATCAATAAATCCACTGTGATCAGTCGCACGGTGATCATATATAAAAATATCAAAGTCACCTCGGTCATGAGGCGGCAGCAACGCCTCCAAGGTTTCCTTAAGACGCAAACTGTCACGTTGGTCCCACACGTCGTTCAATAAACCAATTTTAATTGCCGTCCCTGATGCAAAGTCGATTGGCTCACCCGTACTTAAGTGCTTCGGTACAGATGACGGCAGGAGGTCGCCAACTCCCTGATCTTTGTATATATCAGATAAATTTCCGGGCTCAGCCTCAAGAACCGCTTCGACGTCGGTGATAATTTTTCCAGATCCCTCGAAATCTGACCAATCAACTAGCCAGTGAGCAATATCTCCGTCCTTACTGACGGCGGAGAACATTTCGCACTCTTGCCCCAATCGGTCGAGAGCAAACCGCCCAATACCTTTTGCTCCAGTTACCACTCTGCCACCCACAGAACGGTCATTCAGCTCTTTTGCATCTGTGCCAATAACCATCCAATGGTTTTGAATCACTTCAGTTGACATGCCGTGACCGTTGTCAATGATCCATAGAGTTAGAACTTTGCGGCAAGCATCCATTAGGTTTATCTGCTCGATCATAGTTAACTCAGCCTTGGGATACCACCGACCTTCAACCTCAGTAATAATATCCTCAGAGTCAGGCAAGAACCTCCGTAGAGCTGCATACTCCTTAGTGGAAAACCACTCCGGAACAGACTCCCACCGAGGCAAGAACAAAACCGCACATACTGAAGCGTCCGCGTCATAAGCATTCTTCACAAGCTCGGTAATGGCCCCTTGCGATGTTGCAACATTTTCACGCCCAATCAATCGAGCGGCACGAGCCGAAACTTTAAAAGGAACCTTAGACATGGCAGCACCCTTGCTGGAAAGTTGTTCTGGTAAAAAATAAAGACTAAACTCTCTTAGCCATCTCGGCGATAGCCCAACGAATAAAGTTGTTCTTGGATCGACCGGATTTTTCCGCGGCCCTTTCAAGGACCTCCCATTCAGCCTGATTGAATGGGAGGCTTATGGCTTTATAATCCCGCTTCTTGCCAGGTGCTTTTGGTGGTCGCCCCATCCGGCCGGGTTTTGGTACTTCATCCACACGACTTGCAAATTCCTCAATCTTCGCGGGATCAGCGTCAGGAATTTCAGCTTTTTTAGGATCGCGGCGTTTAACCATCAAAATATCCTTTGCATGAGCGCATTGATTTCGGAAGCCGCTTTGGAGTTGTCCATTTCGACGACACCACGCCCTTCTGGCAAAGCATCCCGGTAAACTTTTCGCTCACAGATGACTTCTGCAAGCAACCCGATCTCGGGATAATCCGCCAGATATTCACGTGCCTCTTCCCGCTCGCGAATGACCGGGTTTGTGGGCACCATTGTCATGAGGCCATAAGCCTCAAGCCCTGGATTGAAATCCCGGGCTTCAACAATGATTCTTTGAAGATCGTCCAGCGTATCAAGGTCCGCATTCGAGGGCTTGAACGGAACTATGAGCTTGTGGGCTGCCGTCATGCCGGTGCGAAGTTCCCGGCTGTCTTTGCCCGGGGCGTCAACAATCACATACTCGTATCGATTATTCAGATCGATCAGAGTGTCGCGGATATTGTCGTACTTCTGGATGCAGTGGACCTTGGATAGATCGGTATTTTCATCCCGGTCCATAACCCATTTTGCAGCAGTGCTTAATGGGTCGGCATCAACCAACACAACATCATTTCCACGATTTGCGAGAGCAGCACAAACATTTACCGCCGTCGTCGATTTTCCACAACCACCCTTGCGGCTTCCAAACAAGACAATCACAGCATTGCTCCTGAATTAAATCAATACATAATCAGTATCGGTAAAATATTTTTCATGTACCTGAGTTGGCGCGTTCTCGTACCTGAGTATCTTTCGCCCCAACATGGCTTTGACGCATCTTTGCAAATCGCCGTTTAACGATGGTACGCGCATGTTCGCGATTGTCATCTGACACAGGGGCATCAACTGAACCGTCCAAACGGTAGCGAACACTTTCATCAAGGCCTATGGCCATCTGGTATCCGGTTGCACCGGTATAGCGCCTCAATGCGACCTTCAAATCAGCAAGCGAGGTTTCCGAACTTGCCATGGCACGAAAAAGGTCGTGGGCACCGATCTGGAAAGGCTTGATTTGATCGGACGATGTTTCAGGCAAGATCGCGATCTTCTCGATCAGGAGAGATTGCAGTTCCTGTGCGGCCTTCAATTCAAAGGCCCGCGCCAGGATCTTGCGCTCTGCTGACCAGAGATTGCCGCCAAACTTCCTTTTGTCGTTCACCTTCTCCTCCGCTCCTGTTATCTAAAAACTTAACTCAAACGATACTAACTAAATATTTATTTAATACTAAAATTATACTAATAAAAAACTTAAACAGTATTTATTTATATCTAATATTGTCGCTTGAGACAAGCATTAATTTGATACTGAAAAAGTATTTTTTAGTCCGCGGTTATGAGGCATTGCACCAGCCTTCGCGCATGCCGCCATCGTAGGGAAGCGCAAGTCCCTCATTGATCAAGATGTCATGTAGCCAGGCATCCCCGATTGCGACCCATGCGACAACGCGTCCGCCATAACGCCCCCACTTGGGATCACAGAACTGAACCGAAATGTTGGATTGAATTGCATGATCAAGAAGGCTGCGCACACGTTCTCGCGCTTGTATGGCCTGCCCTTTCTCTGCTTCACATTGCCCACGGATCTCCGGTGTATCAACGCCACCTACCCGAACTGACATGTCGGCAATCACAGAAGGTAGACCGGGCATTCGGATGTAGATCGTATCGCCATCATAGGCGTAGGCACCCCGACTTTCACGCAAGGGCCATTGAAAACACTCAATAGCGCTCGCCTCAAAGACGGGATGGATGGAGAATGAGATAAATATCGAACCAATATTGTATCGGTACTTTTTTAGTATTGTTGTAGTCCTTATCGCAAACCAGTCCAATATTAACATCCGGGGCCAATGCTTCTGGATGACAGACTTCGAAGTGAAAGAAAATCGGAATGCCACCGGCAAAATGTTGCCGGTTTTGATGGCTGTTATCAGTGCATCACTCATACTGTCCCCACTGTACCAACGGGCTGATATGCCACGCCATTACATGTCTCTTCACCGCAATGCACTTTGAGACCGGGTTTGCCCCAGACCTGGGCAGAGCATGACGGGCAACGATACTTGGCGCGATTTGATTTGTTTTCAGTGGTGACCTGATGAATGGCAGCCACAGCGGATTTGCGGGATAGCTCGCCAAGGTCAACGTCTTCGGGTTCTACTGGCGGGAAGCGGTCGAACCAGGACAAGGTATATTCAGTCGTCAACAGATCCGCGCACGCACGGTCAAATGGCCCATCATCTATGATGTAATGGGTCATCTGTTCACCGACACGACGCCCGCCCGGTTCACCTGTATTGCTCGGCATCAAGCCAATCTGCTCCATGAAATCAGCCCATTCATGGTTATGATAACCACGCCGCCCGGGCTTGCCGAAATGGAATTGCCATTGGTGCGCCATTTCATGAACAAGGGTGGATAGGGTCACACGAATAGGCCGGGCGACGAAATAGCTCGGATTCATGGCAATTTCATCAGTAAGCTCACCTGTGCTGCCGCAAACGAACCGTTCATAGGAGTAATAGCCAAAGGTTCGCTTGTTTCTCTGAAGCGTGATGAGGCAAGCGGGCAGCTTCCCGCCGAATATCGTCCGGTTGAAGTGATCGAAAGCGGTCTGAAGCTCGCCGTAGGTTTCGACTGTTGGCGTCGGGACACTGATGGGATGAATGTTACCCATTGCCACCTCCCAACGCAGGGAGATAGCGAATTGCCCGGTCCATGAATTGCGCTTCGGCCTTCTGCGGGCTCCAGGGCAACATGAATTCTGGATATGGCAGCACATCGCCCGGGCAGAAATCCTCGACAACCAAATGGTCCACGGCATCCCGGTATTCGGTTGCCTTCAAACGCTGATCGATATCTTCAATCTGTTCGAGGATCGCATGCGGGCATGGCCATTCAAGTCCGGCCGCCAACGTGAACTTGCGACGGATGGGCATGACGACATGGGTTTCAAACTCGACCCAAATACCAAGCTCACGCATCCGGTTCTTGATCGGCGTGATCAGATCCCCGGTTTCGTCTTCCTCAATGTCATGCAAAAGGATGTAACTTTTGACTTCCAAGGGGGCGCGGTCGCAGGCATCGACCAAATGCTGTGCAACGGTAATGTCACTCGCACCATTCCAGCGCCGCAACCGGGAAAGAGCGCGAGCTTTGGCCCGGAACATGGCAGTGCGATCAGCAAGTGTTTCAGCCTGTCGTTGAGAGTTTGAAGCCAACTCAAGCATAACCGCCCTCCTGACGTTCCAGGGCACGAAGGCTATGGCGAACCGTGTCACGCAAGCGAGCTGCTTTGAGCATGGAATACAGATAGCTGGCCGGATCTCGAACACCCTGCCGGTCAACAGCAACGACAACGGCCGCGAGCGCTGCCCATCCATGCTTGTCAAGCGCCACGCGCCAGACAGCCGGCCTGAGCTTGACCTGATTGGTCAATATCCACCGAACGGCGGAAACCACAGACTGGATTGCGGCTCCAGACGGCTCCGGCCCGACCAATTCGCAAAGTTCTGCTGCTGTGAGCTGTTTTTGAAGAGTAGGGGATGACTGAACCATCAAGAACAGGATCTCAGTATCCACATCGATGTCATTAAACGAACTGTTCGATCCATGCCCAAGCGTCGCTTGCGAAGCCCCGCTTTGTACAAGGTTCGTAGAACCGGGATTTAGCTTGTAGGATTTATGGTGGACAGATGTGTCCGCCCCCCCGGACTCTTTATGCTCTTTATGCTCTTTCTGTGTCTCTGAAACGGGTTTCTGCTGCGCTTCCATTCGCGCCAAATCATCTCGTTCCTGACGTTTGTATTCCCGTGCAGCTTCAATCTTCTCATCAAGGAAATTTTCCGCCTGGCGAAGTTCGTATAGGCGTGCCGCCACTGGTCTTAGATCGATGCCCGCATTACCAGACGCTCTTGTGTTTGTTTCGGTGTAACGTCGTATTATCCAGTGGTTGGCCTCAAGAAGAGAAAGGGCTCGGCGGATTGAGCGTTCATTCTTGCCGGTAATTTCAGCCAGCCGTCTGTTACCGGGGAACACTGTGAGCCGACCAGATCGCCACGCCTTTTCATCATAGACGTGTTCAATCAGGACAACCAGCAATCTGACGGAAAGATCTGTGAGGCAGGGTGATCGTTGTGCAATTGCGCGGGAAACAAGCCCGACAACGGAGGCCGTTGTTACTTCACGGGCACCACCAAAGCTATCTGCGAGCCGCAAAAGGTCTTCATAAGTATCTGTCCTTGCGGCGATACCCGTAAACTGGATCTCGTCCATTCTGGCGTCATTGTCAGTTATGGATTCGTTCGTCGTCATTTTTTATCGGCAAAGGCATAAAATCGCAATGTTTTGGCGCTTTTGCGCTTGACATAGCGGTCCCGTTGCCTAAACTGAAACCCATATTTCACGTGGGCAGTTTAAGCCTTTCAAATACCCGTTGGTTGCAGCCGACGGGTTTTTTGCTTTTATAAGCTATTGAAATCTTTGGGGAAATTTACCTCGTAAGTGCCGCCTCCAATTAGAGGGCGACACCTGCGAACATTTTTCTCTTGTCGGTAGAATCCTTGGAGTCTATATCTAAGACTTGCCAAGGAAGAGAAAACTGGTTGCGGGGGTAGGATTTGAACCTACGACCTTCAGGTTATGAGC
>TARA_R110000824_G_scaffold1643_4_pt1 | contig 12053 bp, 14 predicted proteins | sample TARA_R110000824 | Tara Oceans TARA_R110000824 (sample SAMEA4397747) | marine metagenome | biome: Polar Biome; feature: [MES] marine water layer (ENVO:01000295) within the mesopelagic zone...; material: water (ENVO:00002006), including particulate matter (ENVO:01000060) such as...... | reverse complement strand
ACACCTAGGTAATGTGAATATCTGCTGTTTTCTTTTTTAATCATTTTTATTTTAAGGTTATCACATGCACAAATATCATCTTCACTGTCTTCGTCGTATTCGTCGTGATAAAACGAACAATCACAAAACAAGCATGTGATTTTAATCCTCTCTGACATTAAATGATTTCATCCACCAGCCCATATTTTAAACATGTTTTTGCGTCAAACCATAAGTCGTGCTTTAAAATCTGGTTTAATTTTGTTTTGGGGATTTTTGCATGTTCTTGGTATAAGCCTTTAATTGTTTTCATTAGCAAATCATTATTTTTCATATCATCCTTTAATTCTTCATATTTACCCCACATTCCAGACGAAAGCTGATGTATTAACATAAAAGAATGTTGGTGCATCGATCTGTAATCCGCAACTATACTCATCATCGTTGCTGCGCTAGCAGCACACCCATCTATAACAGAAGTCACTGGAATTTTAGAATTCTTAATGTAATCAACTGCGGCCAGGCCAGCGAACACACTCCCGCCGTAGCTGTTGACATGCAAGTATATATTTGGAACTTCTTTCACACTTAGTGTATTACGTAATTGAGCAATATCTATTCCAAGGTTTCGTATTTCTCTGTTTAGTTGTAAAACTTTAGTTCTACTGACTTCTGAATAAAAATAAATTCTATTATCAGAGCGCTCAATTTTGTCTTCTGAATCTGCAGAGTCCGCCACTACAAGCACGTTGCTATTCTCTTCAGTATTTTTCTTTCTTTCGTTTCTTAACCAATATAAATCTTTCACGTGTCCTCCTTTAAATTTAACCGGTACCCTCGGCAGGATTCGAACCTGCGACCCTCGGCTTAGAAGGCCGATGCTCTATCCGGCTGAGCTACAAGGGCATAAATCATTTTTTTTTCTTGAAACAATAGACCCAGCAAATAGAAACTGCATTCACAAGAATCCAGCCGAGCATAACATATAGAGCTTCGATGTCCATAATTCATTTACCTCTGCCACAATAGCTCTGCAAGTTAATAACAAAACGTCGTCGCGTAGTCCCACTGACAACTGTAGGAATTAAAACACCAAGCCTCTTCACATATCCATCCATCGTTATATTCCTTAAAATAACAGCAACCTTCATCACAGAAAGAAGCCCAATACATTGATTGATAATCTGGCTCGCACACCGGACCTTCGATAACAATAGTAGATGAAACTGGATGGGGGTGCACACCAACTTCACAACCAACAACAATCCCCAATAAAATTATTAAGCTAATTAGTTTTTTCATTTTTTTCCCTCATTATAATTTTTTTAAATGCTATACATAAATCCAGCCAACTAGTTTTTGATATTCCATCTTCCAACATCATACCATCTGTGCTGGTTTTGTCAAATGTCATTTCAGTATTTTTTACAATGTTTCTGATTTCAGACTTTGTTTGCACTGAAATGCTGGGGCTATACAACTGCATCAGTTTGTAATTTTCTTTGATGACGCTTTCATTCTCTAAAATATTCTGGTATGCTTTCAAGCTTGACTCTACAAGCTTACAATATTCTTTAACCTCATCAATAGAATATGCTTTTCCCTCGGACAAAAACGGTAATCGTTTGGCTACAGTTGGCAAACCAATACCAGGTACTCCTTCTAAATTGTCGCTTTTGTCCCCAACAATGGCACGTGCCAGTGCAAAGTTTGTCGGGTGCACCCCAAACTTCTCTATAACTATCTTTTTGTTTAAAACCTCATTTTGTGTTGGCCGCAGCACAACAGTTTCATCATCAAGCAATTGAAAAAAGTCTTTATCGCTAGAAACAATTACCTTTTGCCACCCATCAAGCTGGGGCATCTGGCATGCAAAAGATATGATATCATCTGCCTCAATAAATTCAAACATTAGCTGGGTGATTGGAAAATTATTTAAGTAATCAACTAGCCTGATTTGCTGCCAAATCTTGTTCTGGAGTTCCTGTTCTTCAGTCAAATGTTTTATATCGCGGTTCAAGCGTAGAGGTTTTCTACCACCTTTATAATTTTTATTGACGGCTTTGCGACGTTGACTTCCTCCTTGGCCGTCCCAGCATACAATAATTTTATCTGGTTTTATTTCTCTGCAAAGCTTTTGTAATATTTTAAGAAATCCAGCAGTTCCACCAATGGGATCACCATTCGGCGTTAAAGTTGGATTGACTATATAGGCCCTCAAAAACTGATTGAGAGCATCAATTATCATGACTCTTTTCATTGTTTATTTATTCTTTCTTCGCAATCTTTGTTTTCTTCGTTTTGCCGAGCCTAATTTTCTTCGACGTCTAAATTTTCTATGTGGTTGTCTAAAACTCATATCTCTCCTTTATTGTTTAAAAGTAGCTGGAAAGGGATTCGAACCCTTACACCCATCCAGATAACGGATTTTAAGTCCGTTGCGTCTACCAATTCCGCCACCCAGCCAAATCACTTATCTAGGATAGCATATTTCTGCTTAGATGTAAAGAAAATTATGCAGCATGAATTATACCATAGTTGTCGGACATTTCATTCCAATCTTCATATAATTCACTAAGCGGCACATCAATATCCACTTCCGTTGTTTTAAATTCTGCTTCTGGGTTGGCGCCATATTTAAAATATGAACGGCCGCCGTCGACATATACTTGACCACATGAACAGTGTCTAAAGTCGTGAGGCGCTCTTGAATATATTTTATCGCCACAACCTAGACAGTGGACTGCCTTAAGTTTCATTTAATTTCTCCTTTTTTGATTAATTGAACTGACTTGTTCATAGAATAGTTTTTAATCGTCATCTCTTTTTTGGGCTGTGTGTTGGTGCTCCTGCACAAGAAGCGGCGTAACATGTTCTGGGAGTATTCTTTGTACAACTGTGTTTCCAAATTTCATATCATATTCACCAATGGTGCCGTCCTCTTTTAAAGAGTGCCACAACACCTTACCTACAGATTCTTTTAGTTGATATCGCCCCACCATGGCTGAACTCAGCCTTCCCTCTTTCATTCACTGGTGTTGAAGTTTTTCAAGTTCGTCATCCTCGTCATCTGTTCTTTTTTTGCCCTTGGCTTGAAGGGCTTTTTTCTTAGTCTTTTGTTTGTCACTTATTTTTTCTCGAAGTAAATAATCATTAACTTCTTCTTTGATGAGTTCCATAAGTCTTGCGGTTGTAATATTCATGGAAGATTTTCCTCCTGCATAATTATAAATAGTCCTTAATGTTTTCTTTTTCCATGCTTTTTGTGCTTATAAGTCTTTTGTTTATTATATTTTCTATACTTTTTATAGTGTTTTTTATAAAAGTGCTTATAGTTGTGATCGTGGTGGCGATAGGCAGGAGCAAAACGACGTCGGTATATCCTGCGCGGCGGGCGATAACTGTGAATATAACGTCGGTAGTGAGGCCTATCATAATACGGCACGTGTGGAGTATATATAACTCTATGTGGTTTAATTGCCTCACCGGTCGCATAACACCCTGGTGTTAAAAACAATAAACCGCCAGTTACAATATATAAAATACACATTTTTAAAATGTCCTCCTTTTTAAATATATTCACTTGCATCTTCCGTGCCATAATTAACAACATTTTTATTAAATTTAAAATTACAGCCCTGCCACCCTGCTCGTCTTGCGTGGGCGCTCAAGGGCTTTCTTGGAATAATATTATCTTTTGCAATGTTTTCTTTCAAGATTGTTCCGACTCTTTTAACCTGATCGGAGTCCTTGTCATATTCAATAAGAATTAAATTCCACTTCTTTTCTTTCTCAAGAGAGGAGACGGTTGTATTGTATTCTGCTCCAATAAAACCAACACTTCCATCGCGTTTTTCAAAAGATTTTTTGTGTGCTTTTGCTTGAAAAAGTTCGCCACAGCTAGAACATAGGTGGTCGATGGACTTTTCATTCGCTGTTAGTTTTTTTAACTTTCCTCCGCTACAAATTGGACAGTTATAATGAGCGGATATCCAAAATTCACAAGCCTCTCCATAAATTTTTGATTCCGCCTTCCAATGTGATGGGACCTTCTTAAGAGAATCTTTTAAACAAGTGCTCATTTTTTCACCTTACTTACCAGTACTAGCTGGTCTAAATAATAAATCCAAGGAGTGTTGTTCTGAATACACTGAACAACCACCTCACCTGAGCGTGGAAGGGTTTGAACTATCAATGCAAGTTCCCCCTTTATTCCATCTTGGTTGTCATCTATTTTAACCAAATCTCCAACCTTCATTGTAATAGTATACTTTTTCTTTTTAAAAAAGTCAAGAAGTTTTTTCTTCGTTATTTTCATAAAAATCTTCAGCATTACCCGTTCGTTTGTCAAACTTGAGAATAATTTCTTCATCCATTATTTCCAACACTCGATTTTTGAATTTTTCACCCTGTAGTTTTTCGGCCCATCCAGAGCCCTGAAACTTTTCGCACGTACCGTCGTCATAGCAAATCTCATACCAGGCACCGCTTTGTTTAAGGGCTAAAGAGCCTTTAATCGCATCTAACCAACTCTCCTCATCTTGTACGCCGATTTCATCACCCCACAAAATTTTAAAATTACACTGGCGACCTTGCGTGCCAAATCGAGATTTTTCAAGTTTTACCTTGACTTCTGAGCCAATTCTGTAGCCTTTGTCATCTAAAACAAAAGATGCCTTTGCTTTACGCCCTGTAAGCCACACACGCAGCGAATAAGCATAAATCATAGCTTTACCCCCTGGAGTCATATAGGGCGTTGTAAGGGCCTCTGAAGGGCTCCTAGTGATGTTCGCTTTAAGTTGGTTTAATACCAAAAATGTTGACTGACTATTCGCGATAGGAACTGTAAGTTTTGACATTCCTTTTGCAAGAATTCGCGCCTTCACAGCCATAGAGGAAAGAGGATTAAAGTCCCCTTCAATATCTGATACTGCAGGGGTTAAAGCTAATGAATCCCAGATGAAAAGCATCCTGTTTTCATTCGAGCCTAGAAGCTCTTCAATAGTTTCTAAGACAAATTCTACAGAAGTTGCTTGTACATACAAAAGATTATCCACGTTGCACCCGGCCTTCTCTAAGAAGCCAGGATCAATTGCGGATTCTGAATCGAAGTATATAACATCAATACCCATTTTTTGTGCGTTGGCTGCAACTTGCGCTGCCATATATGATTTGCCAGTTGATTCGAGGCCTGCAATTTCTATAACTTTGCCAATTGGAATTCCAGACAGCTTGCCCCGACAAATAATTGAGTCAAGCCAACGAGAACCTGTGGGTATCCAATCCTTAACAACGGTTGGGCTGTCCTCGTTAAGATTGTGCGCTACGTTCATCCCAGCCTTCTTGTTAATCAGGTTGCGCATGTCGGCAATTGAAATCTTGCCAGTCTTTTTTGTTTTAGTTCTTGTCATTATATTCCTTTTAAAAAGCACAGGCTAGCGTTATCATGGCGCCTGTAATCATGATTGAACAAATCACTTAATTTTCCTTTCTTATTGAAGAAGAAGGAGGGGAGTTACCCCCTCCTTCAAACAAATTTAACTACGAGAGCAAGTCGGCGAAAGCTTTGTCAACGGAATTCCCGCTTTCTCCACTTTCGCTATTCTTGTACTTTGTAGTTTCCGACGATACCTCTTCAGGATCTGATTCTCCTAGAAGAAATTCATCTAGCATCGCTTGAACTTCTGCGAAAGTTTTGCGACTCCCTGTGAAGAGTTCATCGAAGTCTGGAATGCTTTCCAAAAGTTCGCGACACTTTTCGGGGCCATCTGGACAAAGCGAGGAACTTCGTCGCCGGGGGGTGATGTTAGTTACTGGAAACGAAGCACCTGCTGGTTTTCCATATGTAATAGTCAGGTCAGTACCCGCTTCAGAATCTGTAATGTCCCCATATTCTGGGTTAAGTACTAGATTTAAAAGTGTTTCGTATACTTGTTTTCCGAACCCCCACACACGTACACCCAACTCTTCTTCGCCTCGTACGAGTACCGGGGCAAAAAAGCGTTGACGTGCTGAAAGCTTTTTAGCCATACGGCGACTGTCCTCGGTTCCCTCCTGCCAAAGGTTTCGTACAAAAGAATCTAAAGGACAATCATCACCAAAATTTCGTTTTGGACTAAGAAAGCCTGGGTTGTCTCCAACATTATAGTGGAACCAATAATCCTTAAAAGGATCTCCATCCTGAGTGGGAACAATCCGAATAGTTTGTTCGCCGTCTTGAGGGCGCCAAAATCCGCTGGCACCTCCCTTATTTTTAAGCGTGCCAAGACGTTCACGCATTTTTTTCAGATCAATTGACATAATTATTATTTTCTCCTTGTTAAAGTCAGTGTGATAACTCTCTCACACTGCTAATCGTTATCTATATAATATACTATTGTTTTCTTGCTGTCAAGCATTTTTTTTATTTTTTTGAATAAGTGTACTGTTCGATACGCAATACACATATGGTACTTCATAATTTGTAGAATATACCGCATAACTATTTCTCATTTTATCATGTTCAATCCCATTTTTAACTTGTTTTTTAATTTTTTTAACAAGTGTTCCGTCAGAATTTAAAATTTCTTCAGGCATAGCATAATAATATCTCTTTTCTCTTGGTGTGTCAAGGTCAAAAAACATATTTTCTTCTCCTGTCTCAAAATTTATTAAGCCAAAAGTTGATATTCGTGCCGTAAGCATAGGCTCGTGTAAGGTACTCATAATCGCATCTGATTTTTCAAAAACGTTCACCATATGAAGAGTTGAACAAATCAGTTTATTTATTTGATTAAAATATTCTCGTACGGGCACCTCTCCAACTATTTCCGATAGCTTTGTGTTGTCAACGACGTAAAGCCTCGCAAATAGGCCAGATCTGGCATACTCTTGAAAAACATTAAACAATAAATTTTCCTGAAGGGATTTATCCTTCGATAGATTATTAGCATCTGGCTTAACATACAACACATTTACCTCATTTTTCTCTTTGATTTGTTCTAAAACGCGCAAAGAAGCACCAGAAATGGACCCACAACTCGTTATGAACAAAACTTGGCCCATCACCTCCTTCAAGAGTGTCCGTTTCAAGTTTGGAAACTTATTTTCATAAGCTTCGGGGGTTTTCTGATGCTCCAATGCGCAAACACCATTAGACGTCTTAAGTCCGGTGTCTATTTTAAAGACCTTATATTGTGGATATTCTTTAAAAAGGTCAGCAATGCTGCACCCTGCTTGTCCTAAACCAATTATATTCATTTTATATACTTAATTTCTTCATTTCCCCATAGTTTTTACCAACTGATGTGTTAACCATAAAGTTTCCTAAGTCTGTATTGGAAAATGCACGTTTCAGTTTTAATAATATATCATTATCTTCTTCGGCGTAGTCTATAATGATAGAATCGTGCATACAAAAAGCAACTTTAGATTTTCTACCCTCTAACAGTGTTCGGATATTAATCAGCTGCTTAAAAAACAAGTCAGCCGCAGTTGACTGTATTAAATAGTTTAGCGCATGATATTCATCAGCTTCAATCTTTCTGTTATACATTGTATTCACACAACTTCCATCCCAGTATTTCTTTAAAAGCGATGCTTTATCATAAGCTTTGTTTGAAAGAGAATCTTCTGATTTTGGATTGTAAAGCCATGCAAATATTCTCTTCTTAGCTTCTTCTCGCGTGGTTAATCCATGGTATATATTTTTTGCATTCCACTCGTGTATATCTTCTTGTGGTTGCTCTTTTCCTGTGAGGCCAAGCAAAACTCGCAATTCGGCGGCATTAAAATCAAATTCCAGAAACCAGCCATTGTTTGGCTTTAAAATTTTTCTATAAGTTTTGTCCATCGTTAAAATGGGAAAAGAATTTGGTTTGGTTGCAAGTCTCCCCGTCTTTGTTTTAAAAGGATCATAATTTACATACGGCAAATTATTTTTATTATTTGATATAAATTTTCTCACTTTAAATTCATGTCTTCGATTTTTTAATGCTGAGTAGTCGACATTTAATTTTGTATTTTTAATTTCTGTCAATATTTTTATTAGGTGAAACATAAGATCATAATTTTTAGATTTTTCATAATTGCAAAATACAAAATCACATATCTTATTTTTGATTTGAGCCAAGTCTTTCAAGAAAAATTTAGGCACCATATCATAAAAACAATGATCATTCAAATCTAATTTTGCCTCACCGCAGGCCCTATAAAAAGCAGTTAATCTGTCTTTAATTGCTTCCCATTCTTTTACGTGGTGTTGTGGACAAATCTCATCCAGTGTTTTTCCGCCACAATAAATTTGTGCGTATTCAACATCGTTTTCGTCTTTTAAAGATTCTGAGTATGACCATGTTTTTGTCATTTTTTCGGGGCGGGCCTTTAGATACAGCCTGTGATTTGCATAAATAACGCTGCAATGTTCTTTATCGTCAAAGGTTTGGAATAGCATAGCTTATACTATAACACATTTTACTAAAAAATCAAAACATTTTTGTAAATACCTCGAACGGACCTAGCTTCGCAAGAACTTCAGCTATTTCTTGGCTGCTCATTAATGATGCATATATGTTTTGATTTGATTGGGTGATAGACTCTTCCCGTGTTTCTCCCGTGCCTTTGTAAATCTTATCTAGACCTTTCATTCTTTTTTTAATGATTTTATTGATATATTTCATAGCAAGAAGAATGTCCTCATTAAGAGAGTGTATATGTGGTGGGGCGCCCGATGTTCCAAAATATTTCTCGCAATCCGGATAACAATCACTTTGTGCGGATTGTACCACCCAGCTAATTATTTGGTGCGCGTGGATGATATCTGTGCTTTCCGGATGATGTGCTTCTAAAGCCCAGCCGTTGCCGTTTTTATCAACTTCATATAAGTGCGCATGATCAGCATTTTTTGTTGTAACTCCAGATAAATTATAATTCCCTGTACTGTTGGTAGAATTTAAAGTTGATAAGTCCATTATCTTTTTTAAGTGTTTATTATATTGAAGTGGTTTGAATTTTATACTACTCTCTGCTAGTCTGATGTCAAAGTAGACTTTAAGCCAAAAATATTCGTTGTACAGTTTATTAAATTTTTCTTGTGATATGGTCTCTAATTTTATTTCTTTGGTAACATATTTTTCTTCTAAACCTGAGCGGCACAAGACTCTCTTTTTCACGGTCGGATATTGCACGTAATAGCTCGTATAAAAATTATATATATTTTTTCTAAATTCTTCTATTTCTTCTAAATAAGATGTTTTATAATAAGTCTCAAAAAATTTATTGAATTTAAATACCCTAGACTGGCATGTTCTAAATGAGTCTCCAACACATAACGCTTGCCCATTATGCACTTCAGGGGCTTTAGCGTTGTAAAATTGTTTTAGTTCCCACAGACTTTTTGTTTCCTCCACAACTTGAGCAGCCACAGCGTCAAGTTCTACGTTTGCTTGTTCCAAGTAACTTTGTAATTCCTCCTTGGTCCATGCGGCTTCCATTGAAAGGTCGACCTCCTTGTAGTTCGGATTTGGAAACCATTTCGACACGCCCATGTTACTTTCTACAAAAACGCCGGGCTCGATCTCAACTTGCACTGGTACCAGTTCCACCATTTCTATAAAAAATTCCTCAGAAAGATTAGAAGCATCAGGTAGTGTTGCCCTTATCTCATCTTCTTTTGTTTTTATAATAACATTTTGTCTTTTATTTATTATGTTTCTTTCGTATGCAAGCCGCATATATTCGCGCATTTTAAACGATCTAACATCTGCAACCAATCTCCAAGGCACATTTCTGTCTACCATAAACCCAAATCTTCTTGCAAGTATCCTATAAACATTAAAATTGGGGTCCAACAAAAATTTATGTTTTCTTTCATCATCATCGTATTGTCGCAGGTCAATCTCGACGCACAAGCCTGTTGTCACGGGAGACGCGTTGGAAGAATCAACTATACCATCCTTAGTAAATGGAGCTTCCGATGCAACACTCTTCACATAAGAAAGAAAAGAATTAGTAAATTCAGCGATATTTGTCACTTTTGCTCTTTGTTTCGCAGTACCTGACGAAAGAGTTTGAGAAACAAAAAGTAAATAATGCATTTCTTTCTGTAAATTGTCCAAGTCTTTAAGGTCGGCGAACCCTTTCTTGGCTTCAAATTTCCCTATGGCACCTGCAGAAGAAAGCGCACTTGCCCTTACCAAAGATTGTACGTTTGCCTTTAAATCATTAAAAGCATCAGCAACAAAATCAAACACGAGCACCTCGCCGTCGGTGCCAATATTTGTCATTCTTTCGCGTCTAGGGGTTACAAAATTTCCATTTAAATCAATTTTTCCATACAAGGGGTTTTCATTAACAAAATCAAAAGGCTTGTCCATAAAAGGCAAATTTTCGCTTGGATATACTTTCTCATAATAATATTTTTTTTCCCTGTAGAGTTCAGTAGAGCTTTCTATCGAATTCTTTGCCGTTGGGGCTCTTCCAGCATTAAATAGTTCTTCAATTGATGCCATTATATAGCCTCTTGTTTTTAAAATGATCGTACATTGTTAATACTTCGTTCCTTCTGTCATTCTGGAGTTCCTGATCTATCTTTGTGCGGGGGCAAATCACTGCCCGGCGTGGCCTTATCCTTATCCCAGCTTCTTCCACTCGTCTTTCCCCATCGTTTATTAAAATCGTCCATGGTTTTCTCGGAGAATAATATATTGATGTATGTAGTGTCAATTAAACCGGACTTGTCATCCGCACAGCTTCCAAAAGTTTCCCAAACTGCAGTAATGTTTGTCACGTGCGAGGGGTCTCCGCCAGAATTAACTGCATGAGTAGTATCAATAACCCTATAAAATCCGCCAATTCCAAGGTCTTTCCATTCTTCATAAGTGGCGGATCCGTCCTTTGTGGGGTCCACAAAAAACAACATGCCTGGCTTAAAGATATTATTTCCATACATGCTGCAGCTAAATCTATAAACGTCTCTTAAAGCCATACCTCCTGTTCGTGTTATTTGTCCCATAGCTCGGGCCTCTCTCAAATATGTTATATTCTCTTTCTTAAAGGTTGCACCTCTCGCAATGGAAGGAATTTTTCCCAAGTGCAAATAGTACACACCGTTCTTTATGTTTTCTTTTTCATTTTCCGCCCTAAGTCTTGTGGGTGAATAATTGTTCACGTAAATAAACATGTAATTAAATTGTTCGTGAAGCGGAGTTCCTGGTGCGACTGAAGTTAAATTTTTTGTACTACCTTCTGGGAATTTCGTGGAATATCTCCATTTTGAATTCACGACAATCGAATCCTGGATCCAGTGGAATGGGTGTGGTCCTCCAAAATGAGTGGGGTAATATTTTCCAGCCCAAGGGGGGGATGTAACACCCTTACCCAAGGAAGCAGCGGACGGGTAAAAAGGCGGGATCCATTGTTTTTTCTGTAAGCCGCTGGCATTTGTGGGTAAGTCAATCTCCCTCATTTCGCTAGTAAACGTCACTGTGCCAACTTGTTGATTTCCCTCCAGTGCGTCCTCAACACATCGGGATCCTAAAGCTGGTAGAATTAAATCCTCAATAATATCTTTTATAAAATCACTCAACAAATATCTCTCTCTTGAACTCACCATAACCTTTCTTGCGATGAACCCAATTAAAGATTTTATAGAAATAGGCACCCAAGCTAAATTAAAAAGCGCGCTCTTTGTATTTATAGAAGAACCCATTGGCGAATCCTCCAATAAAGGTCCAAGTAAAATACCAATTCTATTTTTGAAGAGGCCGTAGTCCGGATAAGAAGCAATTGCAATTGCAACATCGATTATGTCCCCCAAGTTGGTAAAATAAACGACGGCTCCGGAGCCATCCACTTCCGAGGGTCTAGACAACTGGTCGCCTTTAAGAACGTTTTTCAATTTTTCTGCCATGCCTTCGGCTGTATTCTCTTTTGTGTTGTAGCCAGTGGCTTTCTGGATACTGGCGGACATTTTTTTTGCCGCATCGTTAACTTTATTGAACGATGATTTATAGCTTGAGTGCGGGTGCGCAACGGCAACCGTTCCAGGAGTGAAAGCAGAAAACTTATCTTTCGCTTTTATCTCTTGCCTTCGTCTA
>TARA_R110000824_G_scaffold64236_1_pt1 | contig 12056 bp, 13 predicted proteins | sample TARA_R110000824 | Tara Oceans TARA_R110000824 (sample SAMEA4397747) | marine metagenome | biome: Polar Biome; feature: [MES] marine water layer (ENVO:01000295) within the mesopelagic zone...; material: water (ENVO:00002006), including particulate matter (ENVO:01000060) such as...... | reverse complement strand
CCCAGACATAAGGGGCAACCAAGCAACTCAGCCCAAAATTCACTTCTAAACATCAACCACACATTCCAGTCCTCCCACGAATAAACTTCAGCCTCTTTTTTAATAAAAGGTTTAAATAAATGAAGAGGCAAGGAGGTGAAGAACCATGTGCAGATAAACCAGCAGTTGATCAGCGCGCCAAGAATATATAATAATATTAAATCACTCACGCGTCTAAACATCCACTGCTGCTATGCCATCCCACGCCCCCGCACGAACCTAGAGGACCTTCTGGGCCGCAATAGCACCCTGAACACCATGTACAAATCGTCACGTCTAAATAATAGCCAGAGGGGTGACTATATTCCCCTAGCGGGGTACAACCTGTCCATGTATAAAACTTATCTCTGGGAGGGTAACCCAATGTTTCCCAATGCCCCGAAGCCCTATTGTATACAATTTGAGTACTATCTAAATCCCACTCTTGGTCGTCGCAGGCGTGATAATAACAATTTCCCGTATCTCCTTCATACGTATATTTATTAACGCAACCATCCTGATCTAGCAACACAGAGCAAGGGATTTTCTGAGGGGCCCCCGACGCACAGACGCACTTATGATAGGTACACTCTCCGCTGCCACAAGTATAACAATGCTCGCCCGAAACAATTACACTGCTGCAACTTACCCCTGTGCAGCAATTTCCGTCCCCATCCTTAACAAAATTATAAATAAAATTAGTCATCTTGAAATGTTATTATACACTCCAGTTGTCCCATAATTCCATTATAAAGTACGAACCCATTTAATCGCAAGCATTTTTCTTCGAAGATAATATTTCTATGCCACAAGGAGAACTCTAAGTCTTTTCCTCGTATTAATAATTTATCTACTTCAAGGTGGCGCAACGTAACCCCTTCAGCCTCCAAACCATTAAAGGCTGACAAAGTACTCTGAAGAACTTTTAGGTCCCCTTTCACGACTGAATAAAGATGGAAGCCATCTCCTCAAGGGACACTTCTTGAATGACTTCATCCTCAAAAAGATCATAGATCTGCTCTTCGGTGAAGCCTTCTAGTTGGGCCCATTTGTATTTCGCGGTATTTTGACAATAGCATTTTAACTTTCCCCCTTTTTTTGTAAGACCAATACTTCCGTAGTTCCCGTACTCAGTGCCAACGATAACTACCTCTATGCTAGTTTCAGAAACTGGACGGCGCTGGTAGAATTTAACACCGTTGCGCTCGCAATGTTGCGAAACAAAAGCTGTTGCAAGCTCTAAAGAAAGCGAGGGGCTACTTGCCATAGAGAGCGTTAAATAGAGACTTAGACTTTTTCCTTAGATCTGCTCGGTTAGACTGTCGTGCATTTAATTCTTCCTGACGCTCTTTCTGCAAGGCTTCGGCCTCCTCTAGTTTGCGGCGAGTCTCTGATTCCATAGTTGAAAGCTCTTGGCTTTTCAGCTTATCAGCCTCCTCTTGGTCTGCTGTTCCCCTAGCACAAATCAGTAATAAGACTCTTTGTTCGGGATCATCATTGACTAGATCTTCGCTATAATCCACCAAATCCATCCACTGGGCCTTGTCTAGCGATACGTAATTCGAGCCAGCTTTGACCTGTTCAGGCAAAGAGGTAGAAGTAACTAAAGCGTATTCCAGATTCATTTTGCCGTCTAGATAAGGAGATCAGGAACTTCTTGGTTCTCGACTTCTGTAGTAGAAGCAGGAGCCTCTGGGGTAGCTTCGGCCGCTGATGCGGTTGAGGATGCGGTCGTGGACGATGATGCATCTTGCGACTCTGCGGGCTCAGACTCGTAAACGATAAAATCAGGAGCGCGCTCATTCTTTTCGCGATTCTTATTGGTAAAAATAACTACCTTCACCTCTTTCTCTACTCCAAATTCACCAATCTTAATCTTACCTGTCAGGTAATTTTGGTTGCGGCCTTGTCGTTTCCAGAGAGCACCAAGCTCCCTAGACTTCCATTTGCTTTCTGCGTTTTGTTCGTTTTTTTCGTCGCTCATAATTTTTTAATGTTAGATGTTGTGTAAATTTTCAATCGCCTTAATAAAATCTTCTTTAGCTTTGGGGCAATTTAATTTTGAATAGCTCTTTTTTAGCCTGCGATAAACCTTTTTAGACGTTGCGTCTTGAGGGTTTATTAATTTTCGTAGTCTCTTAGAAGATCTTTGATTCATTATTTGTATAGTATATGATAAAAACATTTAAAAGTCAAGGAGTATTTTATATTAAGTGTATATATTTTTATGCCCCTTATTATTGACGCCGCTTTAACGGAGCCACCAAGCGAAATAGCGTGCTTTAGGGATGTAACATTATACGCAGCTTGCTTTATAGGAAAAAGAATTGTGCTAGAATGCAAAGACGACATGAAGGATATTTACTGGAAATGGCTCAAACAATACGGAGCCTTTGATTACGTTGATGACATAATTGAACCTTTTAGCGAAAGTGATATCTCTATAAGAGCCAAAAGGGGCAATATTACAGTGCCTTCGATTGATAGCACCAGCCTAGGATTTATTCTTCAGCGTTTGGAGCAGTTGCGCTATCTGCGTTAGGAACCTCACCTGGGGCGCCGAATAAACTTTCCACAGTATCCTTTAAGCCCTTAAGCTCTGAAACCTCCTTAAGGCGCACCTTAATTTCCTCTGAAATGGAACCGTGCTCCCCTATGCCTACGGGATTACTAAGAAGGTTTTCTAAATCCATTAACTTTTGATCCAAAAGACCAGCGATTTCTCCGTAAATTCCTTGAATGTATTTCTGTCTCATTTTAGATGTCTATATATTGTTCTAGATATGATTGTAAGTCCTCCGCAAACTCGTAAAGCGACGGAAGGTTGTAAATATTTTTGATAGTATGAAAAAACTTGCCGTCTGAAACGATTATTACGGAACTAGCAGCATAGCTTTCTTCTCCGTATCGTTTGATGTATAAATCACGCAAAGAGTCGATGACCTTTTCTGATTCTTGATTAAAACCAAAGCTGAAGCCTAATTTTTTATTAGATACTACAGCGATCATGCGGGTTTAAGAATAAAAAACCAGTAACATAAAGTTAGGGTGAGGTAAAGGATTGCGTCAGTCATGGAGGTATGATACTATAAAATCTAATCAAAGTCAAGTTAATAATCATGTTAATTGGTGGAGGTGGCGGGAGTCGAACCCGCGTCCTTATATGAATCTATTAATCGCGTCACTCACAAGTTTAGCCTATTTTTTTATGTTGCTTCAGGCTCAACATTCAATTTCATTTATTGGTCTCCGAATACTCAGCGAACTACAGTTTATGAATATGAATAACTTTTTCTGCTTTTGCAGATGATGACCTTTCCCTTAACTATCTGCGTCAAAAAAGGAAAGGGGCAACCCTCAGGCTGCAACAGCGACAAGCTTTTCGGCTTTAACCTTCGCAGGGCGCACTTCAGAAGCGCGGCCCTTTAAAGGAGAAAAGCGATTAACTAAATCGCGCACAAGTTTATTTTTTGCACTTGTAACAATTGGGCTTATAAAGGAGCCAGCCCACTCCTACTTGCAACGAGAAACTTTTCCAATAAGTCGAATCCTTACACCCCCTTTCTAAATACACCTACTGCTTAGTGGAGGCCTTTTTCTTGGCCTTTTTAGCTGGAGCAGGCTCTTCTACCGCTTCAGGCTCTGGATTAAAACGAGCGATTAACTGAGCTCGTTGTTCATCAGTTATTTCTGTTAACTGCTGCTGGGCAACCGCTTCCGCAAACCCCTTGACCAAGTCTAAAATCTTGTGAAAAGGCATTGTATTCAACAATTCAGTAATTAATGCGTTTTGTAATTCTTTATCTGTCATATTTTATATTATAGTTTTTAAGTTAAATTTCTACTGCTGTTACAGTTTTGAAGGACGACAAATCTTTACCTCCTGCATAGGAGATGGCGGACTGCAAATCTTCTTTTATTTCTTGATATTTTTCTTTGTATTTCATAGCGCTAGAGGGAATTTCAAGGAGGATGCCCTCGACGTGCTTTTTTTCACCCTTATTATACTCACTAGCGGAGCCAAAGTATTTTTTATGAGTTTTTCCGTTTACCACCGTAGACGGAGCGGGACTATCCACGCATTGACTAAATAAAGACCCTATCATTACCATTGACGCTCCTCCAACGAGAGCCTTTGCTATATCTCCATGACAACGAATTCCTCCATCCGCAATCAAGGGAATTTCTGGATTTTCATCGGCACACCTCTTTATAGAGGTAAACATTGGATAAGTAAAACCTGTTTTATCTTTGGTGATACAGACTTGCCCCTGTCCGATCCCAACCTTTACGCAATCGGCGCCCCACATTACTAAGTCTTTAACGGCTTGGGGCGTCGCGACATTTCCCGCTATAATAAAAACATTAGGAAAGATATCTCGCACATGACGCAACATATTTTTAACTAAAATTGAATGGCCGTGCGCCACATCGATAGTAATGCAATCAATTCTTAATTTCTCCTCGGCAAGTTTAATTAATTCCTGATAATCAGGAAGCTTTACCCCCACACTAATGGAGATTAAGGGCCACTTATTTTGATTAGCTTCTCGAGAAAATTCTAAATTAGAAGGGCCAAATCGATGCATGACATAAAAAAGATTATTATTACTAATCCATTGTGCCTGCTCTATGGCGATGACCGCCTTCATGTTGGCTGGCACCACAGGTAAGTCGAAGCTTAAATAGCGGCCCGTAGTATGAGGCGACGTTAGGGTTGTGGTTGTGCAGGCGTCGCTTCTTGACTTTAAAGAAGAACACTCTGGAACTAATACAATATCTGAATACTTTAAGGCGCGCATTATCTAAATTCTTTTCTTAGTAACCTCCAACGGTCAGAGTCAATTTCCTTGCTACCACTATCTATAGCATACAGCATTTCGATGATTTCGTCAAGCGAATTATAAATATATTTGTGGGGAAACATACCTAGCATCCATAGGGGAGTCTTGCATTTCCCTCCTTGCATACTTACAAAGACGGGTTTTTTCATACGAACGGCAGTTACAATCTCTTCGGCGCTCCCCCAACTTGCAACATCAGGTACCAAGTGAGCTATAATAAAGTCTGAACGGTCTACTAAATTTAAATCATAAGACCTAATTATTTTCATACGCTCCGTAACACGGTCGTATTGTTTGGTTTTCATCCACACATCCATTTCTTCGCGAGTAGCCTCATCTTCCGCGACGTCTTTAATGAAAGGTTTTTTATAAGGATCAAAGCAGGTTATTCCCAGCTTCAAGAGCTTTTGGGTAACCTCTTGTCGCCAATCCCTTCCCTCTAGGTATTGCATGTGCCCCACTAAATAAGTCTTTGTTTTATCCAATAGATTTTTCATAATGAATATACTATAGCAGGTTTTTACAAAAAAGTAAAGAAAAAAGCGCCACAGGTTGGCATTCTGAATTCCGAGCAAACGAAATGATGTAATGAAACCCGTGGCGCCATAGGGATGGTGAACTGAAGCCCAAGTAAATGGGTTGACAATGTGAATCCCTACTCTTTTTCCTGAAGCATATCTTTAAAAAGCATAAATAACTCCTTTATTGCCGCACAGTATTGCTTGCGATATTTTAAAAAAGCCTCTCGCTCTTCATTCGAAAATGTCCCCATATTTCGATAGCTGTTCGTCTTTTTTGTGAAAGCGAAACCCTCATTTGCCTTAGCCATGCGGGTCGCGTAGCCTCTTAATCCGTGATGGTAAAAATTACTCCGCGCCACCCCTCCCTTAAGATGAAAAGGTGTCATACAAAAAACATATCCCCTTATAAATTTCCAGCCTGGAAACGTATTAGTCATGCTTCTTTGGCGCCAGTTACCATCAGGAAGACGCAAGGCCGCAAGCACAGAGTAAACTTGAACCATGTTGATTGCGTTCTTATTAACTTCCCCTTTGGTTCCGTGCTTGCTACTGCTTTTGTAAAGAGTGTTATAACCAAAAATATCTTGCGCTTCAGGAGATAGACGAGACCTGATAATTTCCGCGTTATCTCCAAGCCACTCGGCGTTTTTATCATCAGGGTCTTTATAATTGGTGCTTCGCGCATAGTTGAGTAGTGTGTCGTTAACCTTTTTCCACTCATTACCCTCCTCCCTTAAAAGATCTTCCTCAAAAGAGGTTGGGGGCTTCATTAGGCTCGCTCGCTTGCCCTGCGGCTCTTTAAATAAAAAATTAAAAATAGCTATGGTATCCGCCTCGTCCGACTTCTCAATATGATTTTTACCATCCTTATCGGTCTTGTAACCATGGACTAGGACGGAGGCGCGAGGAGTTGATTTTTGAGGAAAGAATTTTAAGGTTATTCCCGCCTCCCTAAAGCGCTCATACCAGCCAAGAAGGACTTTCTCCTCAAAAGGCTGCGCCTTAGAAGCGATCCTTCGTGGACAACCAAAGTGAGAATATTCCCCTATGACGGTATCTCCCCGCTGCAACTCATCGGGCAACGCTAGGATATCCTCATGGCTAATACTGCGTACTATTTCACCATCATAGATAACTGCTTGGTTTTTTCCGCAGTCTATAACATATTTTTTATTTTTTTTCATGTTTTATTGAGTTTTGTAATCCCACTGAAGGGATTGATTAGTATCAAGGCCACACTATACTATAATAAGCCAGGGATGTCAAACTATTTTTTAAATTAATTTATTCGGGATCGCCCTTTATCCTTAACACTTCCCAACGTACTTGGTTGTTCTTTATTTGATCCCTTATTCTTCGCTGGTTTTTATTTAATTGGCTTTTACCAGTCTTGACTTCCATGAATATCACCTCATCTTCTTCAAAAATAATAAAATCAATTGGCGATGCAAGAAATCGAGCCTGCTTGCGGTTGTATTTAAATTCTTTTAATAATGGCATGAAGTGCTCCGCTATCTGACCAGTTCTGACCTCAGAGCTCTTTTTCTGTGATAATAATTTATTGAGTTGCTCTTGGTATCCATTAATACTCCGCCGCCATAAGAGTAAGATTAAGACGCAAAGATGCAACACCAACAGGAAAAAAGGGAGCAACATTATCTTATGTAAAGAGAATTATTTTTAAAACCCACAGAGAGTTTGCCTAGCCCTTCTTGTGAAAGAATTTTAGTGGCCAAAGGGGTTTCTAGGTGGTCTTGAAAAAGTCTTCGAAGAGGGCGAGCGCCCGACTTTTCTTCGAGCGCTTTTTCTGCCAAATGCTTAATGGCTGCAGGGGATACTCGAAGAGAAATCCCTTTTCCCCTCAAGGTGTGCTTGAGTACTTTTAGGTTTAATCGACATACCTCTTGAAGGTCATCAAGAGTCAACTCATCAAAAAGCGTGATCTCGTCTAGGCGATTAATAAATTCAGGCTTAAAGAATTTCTTGGCCTCCTTAATAACCTCGGCCTTATTAAGATCTATATCGGTAGCCTGACCAAAAGAGATGCTTCGCTTAGCTAGGATTTCAGCCCCAAAATTTCCCGTTGCAATAACAATACAATTTTTGAAGCTAGCTTCTTTGCCAAAGCTATCTGTTAAGCGACCCTCTTCAAGGATTTGAAGCAATAATAAAATGACATCGGGGTGGGCCTTTTCTAGCTCGTCAAACAAAACTACAGAGTAAGGTTTACGGCGGATTTTCTCGGTGAGTTGCCCCGCTTCTTCGTATCCCACATAACCTGGCGCAGCGCCAATTAAGCGGCTAGCGTTTATTTTTTCCGAATACTCCGACATATCAAGATGAATAAAATTTTCTTTATCCCCAAACATTTCTTCGGCCAATATTTTAGCTAAATATGTTTTGCCGACACCTGTGGGGCCCAAAAATAAAAACGAACCGAGGGGGCGATCGGGACTGCTTAATCCTGCGTGGTTGCGCAAAATAGTATTAGCTAAGGGCTCAACTGCATGGGCCTGACCAATGACTTTGGCGGCCAACGCGCTGCGCAAACTTAAGATTTTTTCTTTAGCTGTGGCGGTAATTTTGCCTAAAGGAATTCCGAGCTTTTCTGAAATAATTGAATAAAGATCTTCTGCGGCGACGGGAATAACTTGATCCCCAATTTGAAGCGACCATGCATCCATAACTTCTTTGTATTTATTTAAAAGCCTTTCTGGGCTCTCCTTGATAGCAGCGGCCTCCTCAGAGTCAGGGTGATCCATTAGGACTTGCAGTTTTTGCTCCAACTTTTTAGCTTTGCTTGGTCTGTGGACATGCTTGATTTTGCATTTAGAGCCTGCGTGATCTAGCAAGTCGAGAGCTTTGTCGGGGAGGTTTTTATCGTGGATGTATTTAACAGACAAATCCACCGCTTTCTGCGGGATGTCTTTAGCGTACTCGACCCCATGATATTCGGCATAAATATCTATAACTCCTTTTAAAATATCAACACACTCCTGTGGGGAAGGAGGGTCCACCGTTATGGCTTGAAAGCGGCGAGCTAGGGCCCCGTCTTTTTCTATATTTTTTTTGTACTCTTTAAAGGTTGTCGCGCCTATGCAATTAACTTCACCCCTTGAAAGGGCAGGCTTCAGGATATTGGCCGCATCCATACTGCCCTCTGCGCTTCCTGCTCCCACGAGAGTATGGAGCTCGTCGATAAAAAGAATAATGTGAGGATTAGCCTGAGCTTCCTTGAGAACATTTTTTAAACGCTCTTCAAATTGCCCCCGATATTTAGTCCCCGCAACCATAGACGCTAAGTCTAACCCGTAAATAATATTAGGCAGTAAAAAATCAGGAGCGGTTCCATCGGAAATTTTCTGAGCCAAACCCTCTATTAATGCAGTTTTGCCCACTCCAGCCTCTCCTAGTAAAAGAGGGTTATTTTTGTTCTTTCTGCATAGTACTTCGGTAATTTGAATAATTTCAGCCTCCTTCCCTATTAATTTATCAAACTTTCCCTGTATCGCTAAGGCGTTATAGTTCACCCCGAATTGCTCTAAACTCTCCAGAGACTTAGTCGGCTTTTGGGGCGCAGCTGCATAGGGCGTCTCCACAACCTCTTCTAGGTCATAAAAAGTGGTTGAATCTGTGAAGTAAAGCTTTATTTTGGAACAAATTTCTTTGAGGGATATATTTAAGGTTTGCAAAACTACAACAATATCTGGCTTGTTGAGAATGCTAATGCCTAGAAATAAATGCTCTGTTCCAATATAGTTATGGTCAAATTCTGCCGAAACCGTTTGTCCGTGCTCGATGATATCATTTATCTCTTTAGCGAACTTAGGGGTGGGGCGGTCATCTAACTTTTTAGCATTATTTATTTTTAACACCTTTTCCCTTAGGGAGTCATTGTCGATATCGTAAGTTTGCAGGATTTCATAAAGCGCGCCCCCTCCCTGAGAAAAAAGAGCTATTAATAGGTGCTCCGCTTTGACTTTGACATCACCAATAGAAAAGGCGATATCTTTAGATAGTTGGAGCGCTTGTTGTGCGCGCGGAGTAAAGTTTGGTTTAGTATCTGATCCCATTGTTAATATATTTTTACACTATTTTAAATCACTAAGTTTCATATAAATTGCTTGGTCCATAATAGATATTCTATCTGCAAACAAAATATCCTCCCCTTTTTGGCCCACTACCACCGCTATATTTCCTTTTTCGGCAATGCCGCCATTCGCTGCCACAAAATCATCTAGTTTATTCACTTGTCGCCAGCCTTGAGCAGTCTTCATGCGACCATTAGTCATCATACAGGGAATAAAGCCTTTTTCGTCCGAAATCACTAGCTTCATGTAATCATTATTGTTTTTGCTTTTTCTTTTAAAGCAGTCTTCCACTACTCCTACAAATTTAGCCGAGTCCCGCAAGTCCATCCCGTCAAAATAAAGAGCATCTTTTAACTCTGTAGGCGACACCTGGAATACATCGCGCAAATTTTGACTATAACTATAACCCAATAACTGAGTTTCAAAATACCAATTGGCAAATTTTTCATGCCTTTTATTTTTATTGTAAATCTCTTTGTATTTGGAATACTTCTTTTTGAAAGTTTCAAAACGTGACTCTTTGATAAGGATCCTGCCATCATCGCCCAGGGATTGCGTTTTAACTGCGTCCACAATGCTCTCAAGAATATCCCAGTTATACTTGGACCCAAGGGCTATAAAATTTCTTTTTTCTCGATCTGTTAAGATGTTAAACGCCTGCGCTTCCAGTACTAAACGGCACCTATTTGCTTTCTCGCTAGAGAGGGCTCCTGCCTGAATTAAGGCCGAAAGTATTCCTATATTCAAACCACAACTTTTGGCCGTTAGAAAAATATCATACTTATTGCTTACCTCGCACTCGCGAAAAGCGTTGAGAGCCTCTAGGGATTTATCGCTGATACCTTTGATGCTGTTAAGCCCATAACGGATATCCTTACCCTCAATCGCGAAGTCCATCCCTGACTTCACTATGTCGGGAGGTAATAAATGGATACCAAAAAACGGCAGCTCCTTCGCTATGGCAGAAATTTCTTCTTGGGGGCTCGGCTCAAATTGCGTCATCTTCAGCAAGCTTAAGAAGAATTCTTGGGGATGCGTAAATTTTAAATGGGTCGTCCATGCGGCTAGAGTAGCATAAGCAATGGAATGACTCTTGTTGAAGGAGTAATTGGCGCTGTCCTCCGCTACCTTCCAGAGGATGTCTGCCACCTCGGAGTCTAAGCTCTTTTCTATGACTTTCTGGCGGATTTTCTCCTTCCATTCTCCCATTTTTTCCACCTTTTTCTTTCCGACGATCCGTCTTAATTGTTCGGCCTCATCTAAGGTGAAACCTACTTTAACAGCCATTTTCATTAGCTGTTCTTGGTATAAAGGTATTCCTGCGGTATAAGAAAGGATGTCGTCAAAAAAAGCGTGAACCCCTTGAAACTCTCCTGTGCGCCTATATTCTGTGTAATTGGGAAGAAAATCTAAAGCCCCAGGACGAGCAATAGCAACCACCGCACTTAACTCTTCTAAATTACGGGGGTTAATTTTTTGACATACCTTTTTATCGGTTTCCGCTTCTATTTGAAAAAGACCATGAGGGAGCTTTAAGTTATTGAGATGTTCGTAAAGCTCATTACTATCCAAATCAATATCTTCGGGGTCAATTTGAAGCCGATCACATGTATTATATACTACGCTTAAAGTCCTGAGGCCTAAGATATCAAATTTAACCATTAATTCTGCAACCCAATTCATATCATAACCTGTAACTAATGCTCCATCGGAATTTTTTTGCAGCGGGCATAAGGAGCTCAACTCTTGCTGGGAAATCGCAATACCCGAAGGGTGAACTCCTGTGTTTTTGTTTAAACCCTGCAACTTAAGGGCGGTTTTAAAAATTATAGGATTCTCATTTACCCACTCATTGAATTTTTCGCTTTCTTCCGTAGCTTCTTGGAGTCGCATCACCTTTCCGAATACTTTTGGAATATGATCGCTCACGACATTAACATCTTGTTCGCTTAATTCTCCCACTAATTTACCACATTCTTTGATACATAGTTTCCCACTCAAGGTGTTAAGAGTTAAAATTTTAGCTGTCCTGTTGGGGTAGCGACTTTCAATGTATTGAACTACACTCTGTCTATGCTCATAGGCTATATCATTGTCTACATCTGCCAACAGGCTTCCATCTAAATAGGTGATACCTTCTCGCTCGATCTTGCGTGCTCTACTTTGAGAAACAAACCTTTCAAAAAATAAGTCATATTTTACAGGGTCAATTTTGGTGACCTCTAATAAAAATAAAACTAAAGATCCTGCGGCGGACCCTCTCCCTGGGCCTGTGGGAATACTGTTTTCGTGGCAAAAATTTAAGACGTCCCAGTTTAATAAAATATAATCTACAAACCCTAAGTCCCGAAGAATACCCAACTCTTCTTTAGCTCTATCATAATAAACTTTTTTATTCTCAAGCTTGTTAATGCCTTTATCTCGAATTCCCTTTAGGCATAGTTCGCGCAAAAAATCGAAGTTAGATATATCCTCATTTAGTCCAAGCTCTTTATGGAATCTTTTTTCAATTTGAATCTGTGGGAGTAGTACCCCTGGAGGGACGCAGTACTCATAACTTTCAAACTCTTTATTGAAGTCGC
>TARA_R110000824_G_scaffold49838_23_pt1 | contig 12056 bp, 14 predicted proteins | sample TARA_R110000824 | Tara Oceans TARA_R110000824 (sample SAMEA4397747) | marine metagenome | biome: Polar Biome; feature: [MES] marine water layer (ENVO:01000295) within the mesopelagic zone...; material: water (ENVO:00002006), including particulate matter (ENVO:01000060) such... | reverse complement strand
CTGATTGTCTCCTCTTTCCACCTCTCATTTCTTCCTGGTACCTCACTCCAATGAACTTCTATTGGCTTATATAAATTTTTCTTCTCTTGAGCATCACACCACAACTTATAAAAATGATTCATTCCATAAGGAGTGCTGACAATAACAATCTTTGTGGTCTCACCAGAAGAAATAGTAGGATACACTGAACTGAAAAATTCGTCTGCAATATTTCTAGGAACAAATGCAAATTCATCAAGAAGAATCATATTAAAAGATCCCCCTCGAATTGCGCTCGATGATGTAGAAGATGCAACAATTTTTGATCCATTCTCTAATTGAATATCACCTCGATTCCAAATCTTAATACCTTGTTGCAAAAAGCTAGGAAGGTTTTCATAGGCTAATTGAAGTCTGCCTAGAATTTCTCGGGCTAATGATCCCTTGTTCGCAAGGATGGCAATGTTCACATCTTCATTAAAGAGAACAAAGTGCAGAAAGTATGCCACAACTGTTGTCGTTTTACCAGACTGTCGCGGAAGTTTCGCAATTGTGAATCGATTGTCGTGAATGGTATTTACAATTGTTCTTTGAAATTCATATAAATTAAAGGGAATAAGCCCCTGATCCACATTAACAATTTTAATATAATTTTCTATAAAATATAAAGGATCTTCCGCACACTTAACATACTCTTTAATTTGTTCTTCCGTGAAATCCTGAGGAACATTAGTCCCCTTAAGTAATGGATTTCCTAAATAGCTTTCATTACTCGGTGCCATCTAATTTACCTTTAAGTAATTTTTGGAGTTCGTGGGTGCTTCCAATAAAAAGAGCATTGGTGACACTTTTAGGTCCTTTATCATCAGGCTTTTTAAGCCCCTTAATGTCTTTTTGTAAATCAATAAGCTGCCTATTAACATCGGCTACATTTTTAAGAATCTGCCCAACAACTTCATATGCTCTGGGATGATCGCTCTCTTTAGCCAATTCTAAAATACCATCAAGAGCTTTTGATCCCTTTTCGATGATCCCCTTCAAATTCTTTCTAGTATATTCATAATCTTGATCTGCATCTTTTTCAATATCTTCCAAATCTTTTACGATTTCAGGAAGAACCTGCACGTCATTTTTTTCTGTCATAACAATTATTCATCTACTCCTGTTGTTAAGTTTCTTCTCGTTCCGGCATCTAGGAACGTAACAGTTTTAATAATACCATAGTCGTCATTTGCATTGATAAAATCTACACTAATTGATAAGTTGCTATTACTAGTTGGCAGACCATTTGCAGTTAAGCCTGGTTCTAAAGTAACCCTAGAGGCAGTTGTTGCAGCTTGGCTCCCCCCCGTCTGTATGGATCCGTCATCATGCTCACCTGGAATATAATACTGCATACTATATTGAGATGTGGTGTTTGGTAGATAAGTGAAGTTAGGTGCCACATTTGCAACCTTAGTTGTACCATTATATGATATGACCTTAACTTGATCTCCCTTGGAGGCGCCTGCCGTAATCTCCAAGTTTGCTCCTCTATAATAATGCCAAATACTAGACGAATTTGCAGCCAATCTAATTTGATTGTTTCCAAAATTATACATCTGGCCATTTGTGTTTATACTTAATGCATTTCCCGTAAGAATAGAATAGCTAGAAGGAATAAAGAAATCAATATAGGCTTTTTTGATCAGAGAAGATTTAGAATCAACCGGTCCAAACAATTGCCCCTTCAAAGTAAAATCGAGAGTCCAAATAAGTGTGCGGCGCTCATCAAAGGAACCCTCATAGTTATCATCTTTTGAAATGCCATTCAATATGATGGGCACATCAACTTTAATGCCAACATCAGTCATGCTTTTTATAGACAATGTAAATTCTGGAGTAAAGAAAGGAAGGATTTGCTCTACAACACTAGTAGCATCATTTGTATTTCTAGTATATAAATGCAAAGAAAATCCAAAATCATATGGAACCGGAGCATAAACAGAAGACACAGTATTCCATTCTCCTGATCCAGCTTGGACAAGCCTTTGTGTGGTCCCCAGCTTCCTTTCGCCAGCATAGTTCATTGTTGTCATCTCAAAACTCATGCGAGGAAGAGTAATTGCAACACTCTTAGAAATTGTAGGATCTTGATTCAAACGGGCAAGAAATCTTTCTTGTGGTGCATATGCCAAAGGAACGCGAACATATTTATCTGGATTACTCACAAGGCTGCCGACCGGGCTCGACTCCACGGTGCGATCAGGATTTCTTCTAATGATTGAAATGTCGTTAAAAATGGTACCGAAGGCTACCACATAATCTCGTATTGTATTGTGGCCAAATGTTTTTCCTAGCATTAGAACGTACCGAACGGATTAGAATCACTAAAGTCTAGAATGCTATCAGCCTCAGATTCTATATTAACATTATCATCGCCAGCTTTGTTTGGCTGATCTGTCTCGGGGGGTTCCCCCCCGGTGGTCTCGTCTGTGGCATAAGAATGTGAGGCTTCCAGATTATCAAGCGCATCGGGCCCGCCAGTTTCCAACGCATTATCAAATTCTTCACTATTATAAGTAAATGACTCACAACGAAGATCGTACACAGGAAGAGTTCCAAGAGGCAAAAACATTGACTCATGTTCTACAAATTTAATTTCAAACAAGTGACCAGTTAATTTTCTTGCTAATGGAAACCAAATTAAATCGCCTTCCCTAGGACGATCATATATGGTTGCCGCAGTACTTCGATCAAATCTCTGAATCGATAAAGTAAGTGTCATTTGGTCTCGAATTTCTAATCCAAAACGAGACAAAAAATCTCCCTCTCCCTCAAATCCTTCAACATTTTTAACATACATTTCAAATTCCCAAGATTGATCAAATTTGGAAAGAACATCTTCTCCATATATTGCATCCTCTGCAACTAATTTGCGAGGAAGCCACTTAACATTTGTGCCGTAAAATTTAATAGCTTCTTCTATAAGATCGTTAACTAAATTTTGTTCTCGGCTACTTGCATAATTAGTAGGTTGTTGAATATATTGATTTGTTGGCATAACTTAATATCCTCTTTACTATGCCATCATAAAGTCTACAGGAAGCTCGTACTTGAGAGACATTTCTTCGCGTAATGCTGCTAATTCTGTTTTTGCATCTTCTAGAATTGCTCTACCATTAAGCGTTATTCCCCCAGGCAACTGAACACCTTCAAACTTTGAAAGATTCATTCCCCATTGTTCTTTAAACAATGCTGTTGTATACTGCTTCAAAAAATAATCGTTATAAACATCTGGGTATACTGCCGGATCGAGGATCTTAAATGCTTCAATAACAAGAAATTCTCCTAGCACCGCATCAATTGGCCAATCCCAATCTACATTTAATCTATTTTTATGCTTACTAAAACGAACTGGAACGTGACCAGTTAATAATTCCTCAATAAGTGCAATATTTTTCATTCTCATTTCATAAGTTAGTAGTTGATATCCGCCAAGATATGTACCAAATGTAGTAAGATCGCTCAATCTCATTTGATAACGAATATCCCACATTCCAATACTAGAAGTTGTGGGTCTAAAAATTTTTGTAATTCCTATATACGCATCTGCGGAAGCGCCGGATCCGCCCGGTTCTGTCGACCAGCCTTCCGACGGAACACTAATATATTCATTATCAATATCAGTCTGGGTTATTTCATGTTTTTCATATACCTTTTCTACTGCATCAAAATGATACTCTTGAAAAAACTGCAAGGCTTCATCAACACGATCATCTTTTTGATCATCATCAAGATTAATATCAATGACTGGATATCCCAATTTTCGTACACACCACTCAATGAGTGTTGCTTTGCTGCTCGGTATGGCCATTTAATAATTCCCTTTTCTATGATTACATTGTTACCTGGGGAGTAACAGTTATTGTTCCTTCGTGAGTTCGTTTTACTAGAATATTTCCTCCTGCTATTTCTGGAATTGTCGATAGTGGAGAAGGAGTAGTTACTGATACGTCATTTGCTTCTTCTAATTGAATACCATCAACATAAACATAACTGCCTCTGACAGGTAAATCATAATTATTAGGAAAATATGGAGAAAAAGATAATATTATGCTAGTATGAGTATTAGACCCTACTAATTGTTGATTTCGGTGTAATAACGAGTCATTGGTTGTACGAGCAACCCAATTGTCTGTTCCATTTGGAAGAGTTAAAGGCTTGTCCAAATAAACCCAGGGAGCATTTTGATTTATTGATTTAATTTTAGCAGTATTTGATACGGGAAATTCGGGAGCACCTTTTGAATAGGAGATAGTAACTGTGTCTCCAACTTTCCATTGACTTATCCGATTATCGTGCTCCGCTCCTGATATAAAACCAGTATTACTTTCTCCTCTTCCATCCCAATTAGGATGATATCCATCAAAAGGAGCGAGATTTGCACCATAATATGCATGATAAATATAATTTCTAAATTGAAGTTTCGTTTCAGTTCCGAATCCTCCCACCTCACTATAAGAAACATGATTATTTCCTGCAATTGTATATTGCAGCCAATTATTAGACTGAAAAGGAGTTTCGGTTCTTAAATCAATCACCGTACTTATTCTAGACCATTGTCCTGGTGGTTCGCTAGGTTGAGTAACTTCTACTGAATGGGGTCCAGTTGAGACAGCAAGTTGCTGTGCTCCATTTCCAAACCAGGATGGGGTTGTATTAGGAGATGCAATTGAATTTGCAGTATAGGCTTGTAGTTGAATTGGAAAGCCTTCACCATTGCCGCCTTCACTAGTAAAAATGTACATTGAATATATCCATCGTTTTCCTTTTGGAATTTCTATACCAAATTTACCAAAGTGTCTCGAATCTAATGGATGTGTATTTGCTGCTGCAACGACGGCACTTGTAATTAATGTACCATTTCCTGCGTGATAATGGCCATTACCATGGGGCTGTGTATTTGCAAATATTATTTCACTATATCCAATACTGCTGCCGTCACCACTCTGGAGAACCTTTAAACTTTTACTTCCAATATAAACCGGAAATTCTGAAAGCGACAGCGTTACATTATTTGGACCAGCAATGTAATATGGCCTAGTATCAGAAAATGCCACATTTGCAATTGAATTTGTTGTAATCGTATAATCATTTGCGGACACACTAAATCGCGAAATTCCTTCTGGAACGTAGTTACGAGAGGCCGTGACATTTGAAGTAACTGTGTTAGAGATACCTGCAATTTTTACATCATAAAGATAAGATCCTGCAGCAATATTGGCTGTCGTATCATCATTCATATGAATTTGAATAATGCCATTTGTAGGAGCGGTACCTACATCAACATTCATGGTTGCTAAAACAGGAGAACCAAAGTTTTTTCTAATTTCAGATTCTCCGACGACATAGTTTGAAAGATCAAGAATTTCGGTCGAGGTTGAATTTGTAGTGGCTACTAAATTTTGCGTAAAAGTAGCTCCTTGGTCTACAATAAGATTTAATTGTTTTCCTGGCATATTAATATAACCCTTTATGGGAAAATAGGTTTCTTTCTATTTATATGCAAATGAAAAGCTATTCAAAAACAACTTCGTCGTCAACAGTTTCTACAAGTTCTGTGAACGTGTTTTGGCTCATTTTTCGCAAATTCTTAGATTCGACAACATCGACAACAGAATCACGATTTGCATTAAGGGCAACATCTCTTTGGTCTTCGCTTAATAACGATTGCTTCCATTTTTCTAAGTAATCGCGATCTTTGGGCATCACAGAAATGACCAACGAATTTGCTGTTTCTGCTACAGTTCCTGATTCCATATCTTGAATGCGAAACATCATAATAGGGGTCACACCATTACGATGAAAATTCCAATGCCCTGTGCTATTTGTGGTGAAGGTTTTGAAGCTCCCCTCAAGATTGAATGATGTGAATGGAGCTGGAAAGACTCTTTTTCCTTCCTCTGTTGTGACACACGTTACTTCTGCTTCTGTTTCATCAGTTGCAATAATGACTAATATATGATCTTGTGTTGTTACTGTCTTTAGATTTCTCATGATTAAATTGCTCCAAGAACTTTCGTCTCTAAATCCGAAAGCGAAAAGGTTACAGGAGAAGTCATTCCAGTATAAGATAATTGAGGTGTAAGTCTTTCTGCTGGCAAGTTAACAGCCAATTCAATTAAATTAGAGGATGAAGTTTTCAATTGTGTCAGCGTCGATGCCGTAGGAAACAACTCACCCATTGATGTGTCATCATTTAAAAGAAATGCACAGAAAGCAATGGACTCACCATAAGATTCCATTGTAATCTGAGTGTTTGGAGCAATTGTATGAACTCCTATAGAACTTTTTGCATCAGAATCAATAGAAACTTTACCTCTTCCGACAACAACCGAATATGATTTACTTAAAGACCAATTGTATGTAATTTGTTCCCCTGCTGTACTAAACATATTCATAATGTAAAAACTATGGTTGTCCTTTGCCACATATATATTTGCCATAATGTTATCCTTCACCCGAGTTAATTATAATAATAGAATTAGCTGTCGTTTTCTTCCTATAAGTTAAAACTTTATGTCTTGCTTTTTCTTCGATCCATTCTGTATTAGCCGTCCCATCAAGATTCAATTGAAGCCCAATATTTGCATTGTCCACAACTATGTTATTTCCATCCTTTATTGTAGCAACACAAACACCATCTGACGTGTCTGTACTATGTATCTTAATTGAAATAGCCATAGTTAGTACTCAGCATCCCTTCCTTTTATAGTGCCTGCGGTGCTATAATTAATGAAAGTAAAATCTCTTCCTGTTGTGACTGAAGGTGAAAGGGGAACTTTTACTACGAGAGTTCCACCTAAACCTCCAGCACCACCATTGGCTTCAGTTCCTGCGGTTCCAGATGTGCCAAAAGTTCCTCCTGCTCCGCCGGCGCCTCCGGCAGATGTACTTCCTCCTCCGCCGCCTCCTCCTCCATAGATTTGTCCTCCAACATAATTTTTAACAACAACTTCTGGTTGTTCTATATGCTTTAGGCCATCAATAAAATCATACCAAAAAGGAGATCCACCAGCCCTTCCTGCTTCTGCATTTCGATTTACGCCAGCTTCGTCTGCATCATCTTCTCCTGCTCCTCCTGCACCGGCCGACGCGAAAGTTCCCTTTGCGCCCGAGGCGCCTTGGGGGGCGCCGCCCATTACCCCATACTTTCCTCCTGCTCCTATATATGTAGTTCCAGCAGACCCATATGTTTTAGGATGCCCACTAGGAACAGGATGAAGGCCTCTTCCGCCACCGCCACCACCACCGGAAACATCCTTGTTAATCCTTCCTGCTGTCCCACCCCATCCACCAGAACCACAAATAACTCCATAATTGTTTATGGTAATACGAAGATGCCGAAGTGCATCTGGAGTCCAAAAATTTGTAATAAGTCTAATACGAAGAGAAGGAAATGTAAGTCCATATGCAAAAAAAGCATTGCCGATAGCCTGGCCAGCAGGAACATCTAATTCAATATCATAATGGGCACTAATTTTACCATCTAAATCTCGTATAAATGGATCAGTCGAAGTGGGAAGTGGGCCCACATCACCAGACACATAAAAATCTTCAGGGAATATAATATTATAATAATTTCCATCTGCATTTAATCGAGATGCAGTTTGCATATCCCCGCCGGCAGAAATGGCAAGACAATTAAGCCTTAATGGTATGCGCTTAAAATTCTGGTGAGTAGAATTTATCCCAAGAGAGCCTAGTCGCATGGCGCTCTCTCCCTAATATAACCCAACCAAACTACTCGCAGTTGTATTGGCGTGCTTAGATTCAAAGTGGGGAGGAATTCCCGATTGAAAACCGGGGTCTCCAGAACTCTGGGGAGCTGTATTCCAAACAGCAGACATTCTTATTGGAAGAATAGTTCCTGCAGGAACACTCACAAATAATACATTTGCGGCTGTATAAGTTGTGTCGCCATTTCCGACAGGTCGACACCAAACATTTCCAGTCTGTCCAACATATAACGCTCTTATTGACGTACCTAAAATTCCACCCGGAAAATCATTAGGTTCGATAGTATAGGCAAATGTTGCTGGACTATCTAAGTCTGATGGATATGTAGTAAATGGATCATCAAAATTTCTTGACATTGTACTTGTTCCATGCAAATTTCATCTATTGTTATTTATAATTATTCTTTAGGAAATTTATCCCTAATCTCTTTGATTGTTTGATACCAAGTATTCGCTGCTGTTGTATTCGCACTAATATGCCCATTATCAATATCATGCCATAGCATATCTAATTGTAGATCCAAAGGAAGGGAATAGTAACCAAAATATTTTCTCTTCGTTACATATCCAGCCTTGCCTTGGCCATCATTGTCTATAAAAAATTTAGGCATTTCTAATTTCTCCTATCATCATCCTACGTTTGCATCCCCAGCCCAAGCATCTACCCATAAAGGAATATAATGATCAGAGGGATAATATCCATACTTCCTAAAAGAGACTGTAACATTAACATTTGATCCTGAGATTCCATTTGCAGTAAACTCTAAAGTAGGATCAGAACCATCAGAAACATATTTTTGATTAAAAGGATTCCCAACAGTAACTTCTGTTTCGTCCGGAATATCCGAAAAAATAATATTATCTGTTCCATTTGCAATAAGGGGGTTATTTGGACCGTGAGTCACTCCAATAGAAAAGTGTTGCCTAGGTGCAACGCTGCTGAAGGCACCATTATCATCTAGTACTACATATGTTCCACGAAGATTAACAGGCGTCTCACTTACAAAATGAGGAATATTTCTATTTTCATAAAAAGTTAATTGCGCGCGCGAAACATTCTCTACTGTATATCCAATCAATCCAGATGTAGAATCATATACATATAATGTTCTATTCATTTAAACTTCCCCACTTTCCTGCTTCTTGATTTAACACGATATATCTTACCTTTAAAATAGTATGTGAACTTTGCATTCCCATTCCCCAATAGTATCCATAGCAAGTATGATCTGGAGGATCTCCGGTTTGGGGCTCATTTATATATGGAAATCCATAATCATCACTTGCAATATTTCCTGTGACATGACCTATCTGATTATTACTTATCCCATTATGAAAGTTTAAATATGCAGGCTGTTCACCACAATTATCATGATCGGCACCATATCCCAAACCAAGATCATTAATAACTACTTCTTCATCTGCTCCAGCGTTTATTGTCTTATTTATTCTATGCTCACCAATACAATTTGGCCATGATCTTGCACCTGTATGATAATTAAACCATTCTAAGCTAGTTGCGTTTTGTGCATTGGGGCCCACATAAGAAAAGGTTGGAGTGAAATAAGCATTGATAGATAGCCAAGTCGTATTGCACCCCCAACGAACACCTGATGCAAAGTTTGGCTGTGATTGCGCGGTCCAGTCTGCAACAGGAAGTTTAGGATTTTGCAAAATATGAGAAAGCCCTTGGTATCGAAACCATTCTGTGTCCACACTTGCACACTCATAAGAATTTCTTGTATTTGCAAACCATAAATTTGCATATACATGATGTCCTCTCGCTTCTGCGGAAGGATCTTCTCCAAACCCGTCATTTCCTCCAGTCTCTTGATATGTATTTGCATAGTAAGGATGATACGCACCAACACTATTAGCCCAAGCCATAAAAATTAAAACTTCTGGAATATCAATGTGATCAGGCTTGGAAATAAAAGGAATATCTACTCGTTGCACTCCATATCCATACGTCCAGGTATCGATAGTAGTATTGGGGCTTCCTTTGGGCCTTCCCGGATCAATAGTGGCTATACCTGTCTGTAAAACTCTAGATGTTGTTTTAATATCAGCAGATGTGCTAAATGATAAATTTCCTCCCCATGTATTTGCATCAACCACATTTTGTCCCGGGCGAGAAACAAACAATGAAGATCCAAGTTCTGTATTAGAATGCTGTCCCAATAAAACTCTTTGCATTATATAACTCCGTCCGTTGTGGCGCCTGGCTCTTTAAATAAAGTCCAATATACACCATGATCTTCTGCTTGTCCATTTGTAAACTTTATGTCAACTGTATTTCCAGATAGAGTATTTGCATAAACTATTGTTTGAATAACTTGGGCCCCATAAATTCCAGACCATCCATTTGATATATTAATTGATGGCCAATTTGTGGTATGCGTTCCATCAACATCCTGATGAGAAACCCAAACCATCATAGGAGAATTAGCAGAAGGATGAATATCTGCAAAAATTCCAGTATATACAGTCACATTTCCCGAATTCATTATCTGACCAATTCTAGGAGCCAATCCAAAATAATCCATTCCCAACGAATTAGCTTTAGGAACAATTGCATATCCACTAGATAACACCTGAAGCTGGCCAGAACTAGTGCTATCAAAAATCAATGATGCATCATTGCAGTTAAGGACATCGGCTCCTGGCTGCGACACAAACAACCCAAATTCATCGGACCTATTATACCATTTGTTTGTTGTATTTGCGGGGGCCCTTCCCAAAATAACTCGATGCTTTGATGACATTTTAATCTAATCCAGCAGGTATTCTATAGACATAATATCTATAGTAAGGTGCGTTTTCTGGTTGTGTTGCAATATAGTTATGGTGAGAATACATATGAGAAGCATTACGATTTGCTCTATTAGCTCGCCACAGGTTTACTGCTGTGTCTCCAGGTGCCGAAGGTGTTGTGCCTTTTTGCCCTGTAGAAGATGGAAAATTATTTGAACGAAAATAAGCTATGTCTGCTCCTACATAATGATATAGAGGAATACTATTCCATTTTGTTCCTATTCCCGGGCTTGCAATTTCAAAATCTAATTCACCTTGAGTAGAATATACATTTGTGGTGGGTACAACTCCAGATGGATAGAAAATACCATTTGCAAGTCCACCTTTTCTATTAATTCTTGCATCAGTAGCAGTTCCTGATCCCGTTCCCACTATATTTCTCATTTCATTATCACATATAACTTCATACCATCTAGATGTTTTATTAATAAATTCATTAGTGCCATTATAAGTTCCCATTTCAGGACCCTCGGGTGTCAAATCCTCAGCAGCCCCATAAGTTTGAAGCGCCGCAGCAGTCCCACCCCAACCTGAGGGAACATTCACAGCAAAAGGTTGACCACCAAGCTGCCATCTGTGATTCCAATTCCAAGGTGTTTCAGCCTGAAATGTGGCGTTTGGCCTTTCTTGGAGTTGTGTAATCTCTGGCTCCCCATGAGGAATATATGCTGTCATATGTTTTATAGCCCTTGGAGATCCACATGGCCATTTTTCATTTCCATACCACCAATCTGAAGAAATTGTACCAGAAGGTACTAACCCATGAGGATAATGATGAGGCGTTCCTATATTTTCTGTATTTGCATATTGAATTGGATTACCGGCAGATCCTAAGAAATGATTTTTGCCTTTCTCCCATAAATGGCTTCCATAATTTCCAGGATCATTACTACTGTTAACTCCCTTCCCATAGTGATCATGAGTATTCGCATATGTCGCATCCAATCGACTCATTCCATATGCACCCCATCCTGGTCTCCAACTTTCAATCATCCATTTACTTTTTGTAGGAGCCTCGCCTTCATGATCTGGTTTCTCAGTATTAAAAGCAGCAGCGCCAGAAGCCCAATAGGAAAGTCTGGCAGACAAATTTTCCACATCATGAATCATATGATTTGTCATCCATTCATTACTTTCTCTAGCCATGCCATGACGAATGTGAAGATCAAAATGGTCTTTAGAAATTCTCGCAGAAGCAAATGTTCTCTTTGCGTGCAAATAGGCTGAATACCAATCATGCGTATGATATGTTGCATCATCGACATCTGCACTAAAAAATTGATAAACAGGATCTTGCTTTGATGTATACTCTCTTGCTCCTCCGGGGTGGGCAATTCTTGCAGGAATTCCATCCACATTACCACCCTCAAGATGTCTTCCAATATTGCTAGGTTGTTCTGTACTTGTATTTGCATCATATCGATGAAAAACTACAACAGGGATATAAGGAAGTTCAGGAAAATTTACTCTGCCTGTTGGTTG
>TARA_R110000824_G_scaffold46305_5_pt1 | contig 12068 bp, 25 predicted proteins | sample TARA_R110000824 | Tara Oceans TARA_R110000824 (sample SAMEA4397747) | marine metagenome | biome: Polar Biome; feature: [MES] marine water layer (ENVO:01000295) within the mesopelagic zone...; material: water (ENVO:00002006), including particulate matter (ENVO:01000060) such as...... | reverse complement strand
CCCTTGATACCAAAATACTTTTTCACATTGGTTACTTTCCAACCGCGAGTCGGTATCACACCATGATTACAATACAATGTCAAATCACGCTTACTGACAATAAGGTTGTAAATTGCACCACCCATCGGAGAGCCATTAACCGTCATAATTTGTTCGCCCCTCTCAAGTGCTTCTGCATTTCCTCGCAATTCATCCATGAAAGGTGAATCCAAATCATAAGGCTTTTTCGCAGTCATTCAACCACCGCCTCTTCATCTTCGCAACAAGTGGGTAATTCCCCTTGACCTTCCCAATCCACTAAGAAATCTCCTAATTCGCCTTCATCATCAAACAAAAGCGTAGCGTAAATGTGGTCGCCGGCACATTTGTAAAGCACAATGTTAGCCTCTCCCTCTTTCGTAGCCACGCTTAAATCGCTTGGTTCTCTTTCGTAAAGACCCCTCTCTTCGCAAACACCACATTGGGTTGCGCTTTCGGTAAATCTAATGTCCAATTTCAATCCATCATATTCTATTTTCATATCATCACTTCCTTTTTCCTCTTGTAATTTACCCTAACACCATAGGGCTTATAACTCTTTCCATGCCCCATTAACGGAAGCATCATTCATCCACCTCAAGCATACTCTTTGAAAATCCATTCTTCACAATCTCATACTTTTCTTCGCTTGGGTTCTCGCTCAATTCTCTAAGTAAATACTCTATCGCCTGTTCGGATGCTGTGCTAAACTTTCCGGTGATAAACTGATTATACACCCACCTCTCATAGTGGGGCGACCAACGCCGTATTACGATTACCTTCTTCATTCTTAGACTACTCATTGTTCATCACCGCCTTTTTTGGTTCCCAAAACCTTTTCCAACGCTAACGCCCTGTGATTTATCCCATCACCAAGAATACAACCGCATTCTTTGTCGCCGGCTTTAATGTGTTCGCATGGCTCAAATCCTTCAAAGTGTTGTCGGCCCGATGCCGAGCGCGACCAAGCGTGACAATTACCTTCATGCCCCGCTTCGCGGCCGCACCCATACCTGCCATCATCCCATCGTTGGGTCTTTTCATACTTCGGGCATCGTTCCCATTCGCCGCTCATATTTGTCCAAGCCCCCTCAAAAACTCTCCGTTGTCGTCAAGAGCGAAGTATTCTTCGGCCAAATCTAAAGCCTGTGTAATGTTATCACAACCAACGAATGTTGGGCCGCCACATGAAGGATATTTGAACCAAGTATGCTTACAGCCTAATTTACCTTCGTGATATTGAACCCCCCAATGGTGATGGGTTTTTGTCTTTCGTATTGGCGTGATTATTACAACCCCAACCATACCGTCATGCTTTACAATTTTCATTGCTCTCATTGCTTCACCTCTTTTTTTGTATTCCATCCACTTCCAGTAATGGTTACAGCACTACCGACCGGAATATCTATCCAAAACTCTAACATTTGAACAATTTGTTGGCGTGACATATTAGCGTAAATCCAAACGCATATATCCTTTTTACCATAATCCCAACGAAGCCTATTCAAAGGTTTTCCCCTCATCCGGCGTATATTCAAGGTATGAAATCCTGTTTCAGCCATTATTCATCACCCGCCTTTTTGTCCTCAACCTTTTTGTCCTCAACGCCGAAGAAATCCGGCATAAGTAATTCCGCCGCCTTCTGTGATTTGGCCGCCGCTTTGAATATGAAATCAACCCCACCATCCTTCGCATCACGAATCTTTTTCATCCAATTTGCGAGATATGCCGCGTGATTTTCCAAGCCCTCTTCTGCCATTTTATTTGGTATGGATATGGCCGCACAAAGCAATGCCGCACCCATCTCCGCCACTAATTCTTCGTGGGCATAATCCTCACTACCGAACATACCGGACATATCACGATTGAGTCGGCCCGGATTTCCTGTCCAATGAGTCAATTCGTGAAGAATGGTTGAGAGTCGCCCCTCAATGCTCTTGAAATCATCACGAACCGGCACTTGAACGAAGTCTTGGCCCACCGTATAGAACGCCTTTGACCCCTTTTCTCGGAAATCAACACCGTTCAGTTTGATAATCTCATCCACTTCGTTTTCAGCCTTGATTCTTCGCTTACCCTTGAGAGTCTTTGTCGCCTTTGGTTTTGGCAACGGTGGCAACCCTGTTTGGTCGCGATTGAATACATTGAACCAATCCATCATAGGTATTTTCTTGAAAGAATCGGGGTCGTCTTTGTCGGGGAATACAAGCATATTCCAATAGATAACTACTGTTGACTGTTGAGCCTTTTTGATACCATACCACTTGGTCGTTTTCTTATAACGCTTACCGTCTTTGGTTTCAGCCCATTCCCAATCACCGTTCTTAAGCGCGTGTGAAGTAGCAATCTTTTTCCATTGATTGAAGGTTCCCCATTCATTTGATTTGTAACCGTTGTTCATTGCTTCGGTCATTAACCACCAAACATTGATGCCGCGATATGGCTTTTTAGCGGCCACACGCATAGGCAAACCACCAACGCCGCCTTCCCACGGCTTCTCCCACGGTCTGACGCCCTTTTTCATTTGCTCAATCAATGCGTTTGCGACCTGCTCTTTGATTTGCGCCCTTCGCTCTCGCTTATTGTATTTCGGCTTTTTGCTCTTTGTCTTTGTGCCGGCCTTTGCCGCGCCCTTTCGGGTCTTTGTCTGTGTTTTTGTCTTTGTCATATCATCACTTCCTCTTATATATTTACATTATACCCATACTATTTAACCTTTACTGAACCCCATTAACGGAAGCATCAGCATCAAAATCAACGCCGCAACATTCGCCGCATCGTGCTTCATTTGCCTCTTCATCATACCACCCATCCACGCCGTCTAATTCGGGCATAAACTTGAGCCGCAAACTGCGACCCGTTCCATCATTCATTTGTAGTAATTCGTAACGGATAGAGTTTTCAATTCGCTTTGGTAATTTGCGGTTGTGGAATCGTGACATATTTATCGCATCTATATCCTCTTCGGGTGTCCACGCAGTAAAAATAACATGAAATATAGTATCTGGCACTTTAATATCACAAACAGGACAATTCCAATTTATTTCGGCAATCTCTAACCTGCCCCGTTTGCGCTCAAAGAAATATCCTAATTCGTTGGGTGCTATTTTTTTATCACCCTGCGGGCCTCGCGGGGGTATGTTTTCAAAAATTATTCCCATATTAATTATCCCCCTCTTTTTTAATCGGGTCGGCCGGTTTCATACGGACAGGTATGTTACCCGCCACATCAAGAACCACATCACCATAGATATTTATTCGCTTTGGGATAGCGGGGTCGGACATTAATTCGTCTTTGAATAATTTTCCTTCACACTTGACGCAAATTAATTTCAAATCGTGACCTTTGGTGGTTCGCGTGAGTCTTTGTGAGGCTTTTAATTTCCTTAGCCCTGCCATCGGGAATCGGCTACGGGAGCCGCAACGCTCGCACTTTTGGGGTAGTAATGGCTGTTTATTCCCCATATACACACCGCCTGTTACAATCTCGGCAAACAACAACGGTTGTGATATGGCCCGCGACCAATTTTTCAACATGAGCGCAGTTCGGCCAAAGATTGTTTAACGGTGGTTCAACGCAATTACAACCATAAATGGGAAATCCACCATGCTCGCCCACCTTTTTAGGCCCAATTTCTTTATCCATCATTGTTCATCACCTTCAACCTGTTCCCATTGTTCAAAAATGTATGTGGGCGTTTTTATTCTGTATAATAATATCATTGTCATATCAAATCAACCCCGCATCATATAGTGAGAAGTTCCAAGCATTACCCATTTCAAAGTAATAACCGCATTCCTCCAACATATCGTTTAATTCCTCTTTCAATCTCCATTCGGGGTCGCCATAATTCATAGCATCATAGACTGCCCCCTCAAAGGTGCAGGTAATCGTTTTATCGTTGGCATATTCGGTATAGTCGCTGGCCCTAATGTCTTTGATAATATATCTGATACCATCACGGTAAGCCCACGCTTGATTGTTAAAGTAAATCCGCGTGCTGTGAAGGTGCGTGTGACTTCCAAAACCATACTCTTTGCTCATCTTTTTGAATATGGCTTCAATTTTTCGTGCTATGTCGTATTTCTTCATTTTTCATCACCTCTCAAACCTCGTATAGTGAAAAGTTCCAAGCGTGGCCCATTTCATAGTAATAACCGTATTCTTGAAGCATATCGTTTAATTTATTCATCAATCTATAATTATCAATACCATAATTCAAGCATTCATAAACCTGCCCTTCAAAGGTGCAGGTAATCGTATCTTCGTTAGCGTATTCGCAATAATCGCGGGCATTAATATCTGTAAGAATTGTTCTTTTGCCGGTATAACCTTTACCACCCTGCGGCATATAGCACCATGCTTTACCACCAAAATAAATCCGCGTGTCTTGAAGTTTGCCGCCATACTTTGCGCCGCTCGCCTCTTTGAATAGGGCTTCAATTTTTCGTGCAATTTCGTATTTCTTCATTCCTCTTCCTCCTGTATTCTGTCTGCTATCAAGTCTAACGCATCGTCAATTAGCAAACCATTGAGTCGTTCAAGCCGAGTCGGTGCAATGCACGCAACCATAGCCTTTTGAGCGTGTCCGACACTACAATCGTATTCACGCGCTATGTATTGACTAAACTCTTGAATAATGAATACCCGCAACCTTCGTTGGTTATTCCTATTTTCCCATAGATATTCGCAATTCCGCAAGTAGTGTTTTCTCCCATTGTAAGACCCATCTAACCAACATCTAAAGTGTCGGCGCATCGGCGTATTGACATCATCTATCAATTTAGTGCCGCCGCAATCATAGGCGATTTTTTCCTGTATGTCCATTTGGCTATAACTTTTCATTGATGCCCCCTGTTGGGCGTGGCTATTTACTTGGTTTATTTCATCTGTCATGTTTATTCCCCCTGTTGATTGACCCTCACCTTACTACTATTTAACCTCTTCGGAACCTCATTAACGGAACCATCCACCTGTTTGTAGTAAATTAAAACCTGCGGCGTTTCATACATTCGGGTTCGGATTTCCCATGTGTGGGGCCGTCGCGCAAAAGACCATTTGATATATCGCGTGTGTGGATTTTCATATCTCCCGCAATCAAGAATTATATCCGGCTTCATTCGCTCACCTCCTTACATTTGAGGCATTGTGGCCCCGCATCGGTGAAGGTGGGGAGGTCAAGCCATGCGAGGGTGACGATTGAGCCGCAATCCTCACAGGTCGGGGCGCGTGGAACATTTGAAGGCCATCCTTCGGGGTTCATTCATCCACCACCTCACCCTGTTTAGCGTTATGTTCTTCATGATTCATAATTTCAAGCCCCCGCCGGCATTATACATTTGGCTCGGTAACATTTTTTGCATTGCTTTATAATCCAATAATTGCCCCATGCCGGCCTCCTCATCACTAATTCTTTGGGGTTACAAAACTCGCCACAATCACCGCACTTTTGCTTACCCAAGTTATTATAAAAGAGGGGTATTTTTATTAGACTCTCAGCCACTTGTCGCTTTAATTCCTTCTGTTTTGGCGTGAGCCAACCTATGCGGAATCTAAATCTTTCCCATTTTCGCATTAATCGCTCTCGGCGCGTGGCTTTACGATTCATGGTAACACCTCCGGCAACCAATGAGCAGGGCAACCGTGGCTGATAGCCTTTTCAATCGCTTCGTTGAATGCAGTCTTGAAATCTTCATTGATTCCAAAGTCTGAATGACCCCATGTTGAACCCCAAATAATTTTGACTTCAAATAATACGCGGGTAATGCGTTTATCGTTTTCGTCATATTCCTTTCTTTGAATACGGGTCACACCCAATGTTGATTTGCCGTTCCAATTCATATCGTGAAAGCCGTCTTTCAGACCTTTGCCTTCTGTCCAATCTGTTTCGCTCATGGTTTCACCACCGATGGATTAACCCAAAGGGCCGAACATTGGCCGCAACGGTAATGTCGTAATTTATTCTCCGTGCGCTTGACTAAATCCTCGTTGAGAACCGGCTCGGAGCAATTGCATTCCAATCCATATTCTTCATCGGCTTCAATTGCGAGGCGTTGTTTTCGCAATTTCTGTTGTGCTTCTGATGACCCCTGTTGGTCTTGGCTGTTCTTGGTTTTTTCAATTTCCATTTTCTCACTTCCTTTTTTGGGGGCGGTTGGTGTGTTCCCCCTCTCACAATTAACCCTTGTTTTCCAAGTTAATAAGTCTTTCGGAACCTCATTAACGGAAGCATCGGGCATTAATCCTATTCAACGACTACCCACTTTACGCGATTCACGATAAGCGATTCGTCGCCCTTGAATGAATCCTTCTTCTTGACCGTCGCTCGCTCAATGTTGATATTCATACCGAGTCGCGGCACATTTGCTGATGATGAAAACCATTTTAGGTCGCCCTTCGCGCTACGCATCAGAACAATGGTTCCTTCGCCATAATAAGAATTGTAGCCCCGCGTCATTACGACTTCGGCTTCAATACCACCGATTTTTTCGCCGGTTTCGGCTGGATATGCTACGGTGTTTTTCATTTTCGTCTTGGCTTTCAATTTAGTATCGGCCTGTCGCTTGAGCCAATTCGCCCAACAAACATACATTGAGGCGGCAAATGACGCGCTCTTAGAATCCACAATTCCGGCATCATAAATCGTAATTAAATTACTCTCAAACGATGAACGGGGATTCCTATTTTTAGAACCACCCGCGAAGTGATTTTCCATGAAATCAAGAACCGAATTAGTAATGTGCCGAGTCGTTTCACTTGGTTGAGCATTTTCACCCACCAAATCAAGCCACGCACTAAATATCATATTCCCTGTTCGCCGGTCAATATGATAGATGAACCATTCATAGAGTATTTTTCCCTTGTCCAATTGATTTTTTATGGCCTTCGTATCATTACTAATATCAACATTGAGTAAGTATTTCCCCGAACCTTTTTCATACGAACCACGCGCCGAATAATATGAACAGGCGATTTCTAAAAATCGGTTCAATGAATAAACGGGGCGTTCATTCGCACCCGCACCCCAAGTCGCACCTTGATATTCATGCGAACCCTTCAAAGTGTGCTGGATATTATATAATTTTTCAAGCATATTCGGGTCTATGTTCGTGTATTCAAAGAGGCAGGTCGTGCCGACGAATCTAACCCATTTCCGAGTTTTGTGCATGACGGCGATTAATTTATTCCGCTTACGCTTTACCGAACAATGGTCGCAATGATGAGGATATTTTTTAGGGGCTTTTTTAGTCAGCATTTCGTCACCGATTTTAGATATTGAGGGAACGGTTCGTATGATAACGGGATTACCTTTTTCACCGCCGCCAATCGGTTCAATCGTTGCTAATACCTCCCAATCGGATTTACCGAATAAATCGTGCTTGACTATGACTTTTGACTGCCGTTGAACCTTTCTAATTTTCAGCATGGTTTCGTCGGTATTTTCACCATAGACTTGATATTCATAGGGTTCGCCGCCGGAAGTGGTCGCCCGCATTTCTGTCTTTTTCACCCAATTAAAATCGGGGGGATATTTAAGGTGAAAATCAGTAATCCAAATATAACGCGGCGGTTCTTCATCCTGTTCGCCCTTTTCGTGCCAATTTTGCCAAGCATACGACTCAATGTAAGAGTCTAATGATTGAAATAGACTACCGTCGGCATTTTGTGTGAACATACTCGGCCGATATTTCATTGCTGGATTGCTTTTTGAGGGTTTCCACAAACCTATGCGCTTCAATTTGTTAAACTGCCGTTTATGTTTTTCGGGCGTGACATACCACGCCCCCAAATCCACCATTTCTGGCTCGCCTATTTCCCATTCAAAACGGATTTTCCGCGAGTCTGCCGCTCTTTGAATGCGTTTTAACAATTTTGTGATTGATGGCGCGCGCTGTGGCGGGATTGAAAATCTCATCGTTTTAATCATAGTTTCACCTTCGGTTTTTTTAGTGAGCGACAAGTGAGGGTTTTTGTATTTTCATCAATAGACCAATACCTGCATTGGCACACGAAGAGTCTGGAATGCAATTCACGCACAACGGGATAACCACAATCGTAGTGAATATCACCGACTCGCATTTTGTCATAGACTTCCTCATCAAAAATACCATCACAAAAACATTTTTTGCCTTTGCTGGATATATGACGCGTCACGCATCTCATGCGAGAGCAAACCAAACGCGTTGGTTTTTTATCAGTCATGCGACCACTTCCCACAAGCACGACATTGACCCCGAATTATACAGGTCGGATATTCCAATTGAACGAAATTAGGCTTAAAGCATTTCCAACATTTATTTCTGCGACTTTGCCGCTCTTTGTGAATCTTGAGGTCGCGAGCAAGGTCTGCCGATATTTTTTGAGTCATGCGACCACCCCCGCCAAAATCAACACACTATGAATACTCATGCCGAGCATCGTCGCGAGCGTGAATAATGTTAGAATCGGCTCCCAAGTAATTTTCAAAAATCCGAGATATTTAGCCCAATGCAAAATTAATTGGTATGCGGCCCAAACCAAAAATGCCGGCAACATAAAGGTTAGTGAAAACACACCAACGACTGGATAATCCCAAATCAATTTTTTGTATTTTTCAGCAATCAATTTCCATAGTTTTTTCAATTTCATTTTCATATCATCATCTCCTTTTCTCTTATTTGGGAAGAGTTAGTGCGAGTTAATAAGGTTTTCGCAACCCCATTAGCGGAAGCATAGCGTTCAAGCATTTTTAATCCCCCTAAAGCGACCATTTTCAAAATCGTTGCGAGCGTGAATCCAAACCGTAACAAATCTATTGGAGAACATTTGAACGCGGGTTTTGTATATATTGCGATTGCATTTTTTACACCGGCCAACCTGTCTGCTTTGGTGCTGTGTAAAAATTGTGACATGGAAATAATCTTCGGGTGCTTCGCCGATAATTTTGTCGGCCAAACCCATTGGGATATTTTCAATATCAATATCAAATACGCTGTTAGGAATCGGGAAGGCGTTATAACATTTACTCATTTTTTATCACCCGCTTGATTCTGTAAATACTTGTAATTGGTTGGCGTCGTGTGTCGCGTGTCCAATCGTGCATTTCACCGGCTCTCGCGGCGAATACATGACGCGCTGTGCCTATCAAGAATATACCACGATTCGGCAACGCGTCTTTGATTTTACCGGCGGTTTTTACCATTGAAAGTGGGTGTTTGAGTTTTGGTTTAGGTATTTTACGACCCGCCATATCATAATCGGCCCCATCATGGTCTTTGATATGAGGCATCCTCTCAAGTTTGAACCCGAATGATTTGATGGCGGCGTGATATTTACCCGGTGTGACACCTTTACGATAATTGCGTCCGCGTAGCGCGAGCGCGGCGTGAGCCTCTTCATAAGTGACACCACACACAATCGCGGTGGCTTTCACGGTGCAATCGTTAGATTCGCCCCAATGGTTTGACCTTTTCTCCATTTTTTGATAGAGTTTAGTCTGCTTTGGCGCGGGCGGTTTTGGTGGTGAGCCGCGTCGCTTGATTTTGCGCGGATTCTTTGGGCCGGTATCGTAATAACCGACAGAATGAAAATAACTGTGAGGCTCGGATTTTTTAATATCAACGCAACCGCATTTTTTACAATGAAGCCCTTTGGTTTTTGATGTGTAAAGTGGATGCCCGCACCATTTGTATTTGTGAACATTTGGTTCGTTTATCGGGTCTGGGGTTGAATCGGCGCGCCATCCATGATACATGGGGCAATCGCTCCAATCATGATAATATGCTCGCTTAGACATTTTTACTCACCCCATTTACAAGTGCTGGAAAGTTACATGACCAGATTTTTCTCCCATCTTGGCATTCGCAGTCTTTACTACATGAGGGCGTCCAACCTTCTTCTCTCAAGGGGAGGGTTCGCCACGGAGCGTCTGGACAAGCATGACCGACGAAACCGTCCATGTGCGTTACCGCTTGACCTGCCACCACCTCATATTCGGTGTCGCATCTCTCGCAATACTTCGCGGGGCAGTCGTGGGATTCAACACGAATTATTTTTTTAGGCATTCAGCAAATCCCCCGTCGTATGGCGCGTGAGGCCGAGTTTAGAAGTCGGGGATTGAGCCAAGCGGCACGACCCTCCGATTCACGATTTTGTGGAACCTCCCATTCAAGCGCGACGGCTTGACCGTTAGGATTCATAGTCACCCATGCGCGGCGACCGTCGGTATTTGTGATGGTGACGGCGGTTTGAGCCTCATTGAGTCGCATTTTGAAATCACTCAAGCCATTTCACCTCCGAGCAGTATTTTGATTCAACCATAGTGGGATTCCAATTTCGGCAAAATGTTTCACCAACGAACCACAATCCGCAATTAGCACAAATCTTCGCGCTCATGAACGAACCCACCTCCAAAGAACGACCCAACCGCCATTTTGCGGTTCAACCTTTGTTTCAGTTTTAATTTCCCGACCACTATGAGTCACAATATCGGTGATGCCGGACATATTTTCAGCCTCTTCTAAGGCGTCAGCGTGATTGCTGAAACCGTGGTGAAAGTTCCATCCTATGTGGATTTTATCGCTCAAGATTTTCGCCCCCTGCGTGCTTTGCGCTGTGATTGTGAGCGCACTTTGAATCGTGGTTGGTGCTTTTTGGGTTCGGCCTTTGGCTTTGGCTCGTCTGGGTCCAGCGCGGCCATTTCCGCTTCGTTAGCAAGTTTTTGCTTTAGCAATTTAGCGCGGCGATATTTGCGCGCTCTCAAGTTTCGTAGTAGTCGCTTATCATCAATGATTTTGGCGGCCTTATCTTTTTGTGCTTGAACCTCATGTGACGCGAGGGGCATGATTCCATTCTTGAAGAATGACTTTGCGAAGTCTTTGACTTCATCAAAATTGGTTTGCTCGGTTAGGTCATCACCGTCGCGAGCCGGAATTGAGCCGACCGCTTGAGTGGCGATTTTTGGTTTTCGTCGGGCCATTTCAAATTGCCCCCATTGCTGATTCAAGGTCTATCCATGCTTTGCACGCATCACACGAAGCACCCCAATCGTCAAGCCAAAACAATGTGTGGTTGCACTTTCGGCAACGCACTTTTTTGTTTCCCGAACCAATTGTTTTTGGCTCCGGTTTTGGTGGCTCAACGACTACAATGCTAACGCCCTGTTGCGGGATTCGCAGGTTTTCGGTTTTTATTTCATTCTCCATTTTAACACTTCCATTTTTTTCATTTTTCATTTTGTAAGGTAATCGGTTGCGGTTGTTCTGCTCCCTTTTCCTATAATAATACATTATCTTACTACTATTTATAGTTGCCGGAAGCCCATTAACGGAAGCATCAACCCACCACCAGAGATAACTTTCCCTCGCGTGAGGGAAATGTCGTTTTGCTGAAAACACTTACTGGATTATATCCGGCCGCGCACGCGAGCGCACACATGAGAGGCGATTTTTTTTATCAAGCGTGTTAGGGTTTTTCTGAAAAAGCCAACCATCACACAGGGGGGGTCGGTTTTTTTTTGAGTCGGATTTGCTCGGCGTTGTTGGTTTTGAAATGTGTTTTTTATGCGTTTTTCTGGTCTAAATGTGCCATATAGAAGCGGCCATAATTACTTTGACTTGGTGCAACCTTTCGGCCGTTAATTTGAGTCAAGGGCGTCGTGATAGAGAACATTCGGTGGGTTTGATGAAAACGGCCAAAAGGTGTGACTGACCCATGATATTTTATGGCCGTTATGTATTGTTATTTTTTGTTATCGTTTTCTAACAATCGCTGTATCCAGAAAATGTTACTTTTTTGCTTTTTATTCTAACAGTTATTTTTTAATCGGCTTTTCTAACTGTTATTTTTTCGTGATTTTTTCTAACATTGTTTTGGCCGTTGTGTCGTCTTGGTATCAATACCCCCCTCCTTCGTCTGATGGTGTTTTGAAAGCGGCCAAAAGAGGCAATGGGTTTTCAGTTTTTTTGGCCGTTTCTCTATGGGCCAATCCCCAAGCCCAAAAATCCCTGTTATTTTTTTTCTCTTTTTTATAACAGGGCCAAACCCCAAAGCCCCATGAAAAGTAATTCTT
>TARA_R110000824_G_scaffold185095_3_pt1 | contig 12077 bp, 4 predicted proteins | sample TARA_R110000824 | Tara Oceans TARA_R110000824 (sample SAMEA4397747) | marine metagenome | biome: Polar Biome; feature: [MES] marine water layer (ENVO:01000295) within the mesopelagic zone...; material: water (ENVO:00002006), including particulate matter (ENVO:01000060) such as...... | reverse complement strand
CCCCCTATCGAATTGATTGCCGGTAACAACGATTCGGAAAGAGAAGTATTTGGAGGGATAGTGGGCTCTCCGCAGCGGATCCGATCCCTTCAGGGTGTAGGCAAAGGCGACAATATTAGGGATTGTGTTCAAGAATTATCTAAAATGTTGGAAGAAATTATTAGTGCTGTGTATAATTTAACATTAATGCAACTAGCCTACAATTCGATTAATGGCATTGATTTTTGGCGGCCATGGATGGGAGGAGTCGGTGTGACCACCTCAACAGCATTCTTAACCCATGTACAGAATTCTCTTTGGCACACACGTATAAACAAAATTCTTTGGGAGATTAATTATACTTATCCTTTTGGGTACAAATTTATCCCGAGTCGCAATGTGTTTGCGAATTAAAGGAAGAAAGCATGTCCGAATCAAAATATTTAAAATGGCAAGATAAAAACGGGGACGGTCTTATTGATGTCTGCGAAGATGTCATTTCGGTTAAAGAGGTGCCCAAGTGCCCTATTTGCAAGTCCAATCCTAATTATTTAGCACCCAATTGGCGCAATCGAACAATCGACGAACCATGGATAAACGAGAAGTATGTCCGCTATCAAGTAACTGTTAATACGAAGATAGATAATATCTTACCAACCGCAGCACCGGCACCATCGACAGCACCGACAGGAAATGCTGCATCGGACCCTGCATCTCCATCCGCACAGCAGGGCACTTCCACTACTCCTCCGGGCACTCCCCCAATGATCCCGACAGTGCCGCCGGCAGATGGAAGTGAATCACCAGAAACCCAACACATGCGGCAGCTTTTTATTGACCACCAAGAAGAGGCCATTGAGTCACTGTTATCAAATTTTGATAAGCTCGATACCGAAGAGACACGTCAAATCATTAGAGATGTTATCATCTTCCAGAAATATGATTTGGGCCCTCGTGCCGGCACCCGTTTAAAATTGCTCTATGGTGTGCCTTGTGTGGATTTTTACCCTCTTCCGCCGGCAGAAGAAGAAGATGAAGATGAAGAGGACGAAGAAACTGGAGACATTATTGTAAAATATAAAGCCAGTTTCATTGCTGCAAAGCTGATTAAATTTCGCAAGGCGATGAACCTATACTCGCGCTATTACAAAGTTTATCAAAAGATAGATGGCGGTGTATTGGTAGAAGATAAATCCGGAGCCATTTTTACAGCAGCCCAGTTTAGCAAATATGGGGATAATGGTATATTTGGCAAAGGAGTTATGTTCAATGTCTTGAAGTCTTTGGATGACTTCTTCAACAACCGAGATTTAAATATTTATGGATTTGGAAGTCCTACAATCTTTAAAGATAGAATTGAGAAAATCAAATTCACATTTGATTCTGAATATGATTTGAAGAAGATGAAGGTATGGACAGTCGCATGCGGAGAAATTCCTATTTTCTTCGGAAAGAAGAAGTTGGCACCCCTTAAGCGTCGACCGGCCTGGCGCGACAAGCGCGCCGTAGCTTATTTTGCACAACTGACCGATATGGAAACAGACTTGACGGCACGAGAAGAGATGCCATGGATAGAGTTTGTAGAAAAATATACATACCCCAAAGTGCTCGGGACGGTGGATTATGATCCACAATCAGGCGCCACAGCCGCAAGTTGTGTGGCTGATGCTTTAGCCAAGGAAGCTAAACAATTTGGCGAAGATATTTTAGATGAAGTCTTCAGTATTGGAGATGCAGTAGCATATGCTTTCCATAAAAATGTCTGTAAAAAGTCTTTGGAAGAAGTAGAAGAGGAGAAGGTGAAAATTGGCTTAGTTTGGGATCCAGAAACTAAGACTCATAAAAATCTCAGAGCAATGGCCAAAGAGCAGGCCTTCAAAAAAATGAAGGATGACGAAGATATCTTTACCGAATTGTGCGCCCGATTTATGGGAATGGGAGTGACTTCCAGTTCGGCTATGCTTGATGATTTGTGGGCCCATGGCTTTGATCGATTGAAAATATGCGGCTTATTCGACTTGCTTATTGATGCCATTAAATGTTTAATGGGCGGTCTGTCGCTAGAAGAAGCATTAGGGAAAATTATAAAATCAGCATTGTCCGGAATGAATATAGGTAATTTTGGCGATCTTTTCTTTGGGCTTCCTCCGGAAAAACAGCAAGAGCTAGAAGAACTAGTCAAAAAGAAATTAGAAAGCGGAGATGTGTTTAAAGACGGAAGCAGCGGGCAACAGCTTTCAGATACTATCGACGGCAAAATTCGTTGGGAGCGCCCCTTTCCTAATGAAAAAAACGAAGATGAGCAAAAGGATACCAAAAAAGAAGGACCGACAGAAGGGATGACTTCTTCTGAGCTACAGGAGTCTTCTGAAAGAAGCCGCAGAACTCTGGCACAACAATTTGATGCCGGCGGAGAAGAGGCAGCCAAAGGGCTGAGTCCCAACAAGGTCTTAGAGGCCTATGTTTTAGCTATGATTGAGGTCTATTCAGATAATCTGTTGTTCCTCTTGGATCGCTTAAACAAATATCCTGGCGCGCAGATGATAGCCAAAACGATTGCACTGATTGATTGCCCACGTCCGCCAATTTTTAATCCCAATTTCTTAGATTTTATTAAAAGTATCGACATACCTTTCTGCAACAACGGCTTAGATATCACGATACCGCGCTTCGATAATCCTTTTGGATGGATTCCAGATCTTAAAGATCTAGCTAAACTTCTTTTCGAAGCTCTGAAGCTGGCAATCCAAAAAGCAATTATGTCAATATTGTTCAAACTCATGATCAAGGTGTGTGAGCTAATTGGTGATGCCATCTGTAAAGCTTTGGAGACTGTGGGCGATATTGCTAAATCTCTTCCAGATCTGCTTCAAGGCAATACCACTATTTCAGATGTCATTCGAGAGTCTATTTGCGGCCCGAATGCAACCGATCAGCAAGTCAACGATACTATTGCCGATATGTTTGCAAAATTGGGCATTGGCGGTGCTGCGCTGTCAGATCAGGCAAAAGTGCTAGATTTTGCTAGCGATATATCCGCTGCTAGCACCAGAAACGAGGTAATGAGGGCATTTAACGGCGAAATGCCGGATGAAATGGGCAGAGTTATTAACAATCTCATTGAATATGAGTACCCAGAATTCCGGGATGCACTGCCAAATCCGGCTTCGATTGGTGATTTCTTCGGAGATATGGGCAATTTGCTGCCGGCAGAAGTAAAAAATGCAATGGATGACTTCTTGGATACCCTTCCTGATGACGATTTTGCACCTGCCAACCCCAGTCTTTGTGCAACTCCGGAAGATTTAGAGAATTTTGAAAATCTAAGATGCAATTTGTTGGAAGGTAGAGCCTCATCTGAGCAATGTCGCGCAATGTTTGATGCACTTCAAGACGATATGTTGGAAGATTTGGGAGATTTGAGTGACATTATGCAAACTGGCATACCTAGATCTCTTGAAAATGCCATTCCGCCCCTCATTGCTACTCCGGATTGCGAGGATGGCCTCATTCCTTTTGAGTCCGAAGAGGCGCAAGAGGCTGCGGCTACGGCACTAGGTGCCGGACTCCAACAACTTAAGCTGTCTTTTACAAAAGACATGCTTGGTAACGGTCCTGGCGAAAAGAATTGGGGAATGCTCAATATGATTTTGAGCGATACGATGGGCAATCCACTAACAGCACATTGGCGCAAGTCTGCTAATCAAAATCGATATGTCAGTTTTGTGACGGACGATTCTGAAGAAGATCCGGGTGACAATGATGGTGAGGACTTTCTATTTATGTTTAAGAGTCCGGCCGCTACTAAACTTCAAAGAGGGAACTTTCCCTACAAAGTTGCGGAATGGATGCAAACTTCTATGGCCGAAATGGACATTACTTTTGAGTCCAATAACGAATTCAAGACCGATAAGACTGTTGTTCGCACATACGACGAACTCGGTGTGAGGCCCCAAAACCTTAAATATATCGATTTGCCTGACTTTGGCTACAACACCAAATTTGCGGTTCATGGTGAAGAGGCATTGAAAATTATCCGCAAAGGCCGGAAGAAGACGGCAGATATTAAATTAGCCTTCAAAGACAATAATAGAGGCGAAAGAGAACATGAAGACCAGCCATGGGTGTATGGCTTTAATGTGGGTATGTACTTATCCGACATGCGGTCTACGAAGCCTGTGGGTGGTATTGGAGAGATTATATCGAATATGGGCTCTCCGGAAAAGCCGCTAGATGTCACACGGATTAACATTACAGAATTGTTGAATTTTAATGGAGTTGAGAAATCTGATCTGCGCAAATCAATGACACGCAAAGAGTGGAAAGAGTACAAAAAGAAGCTAAAAGACAAGCCGGAATCCGTCGCTAAGGATCGCTTATTTGAATTTATTTCAATTGATGATACTTTAAGCGGAATCGATCCTACTATGTACCCTTCTTTCGCTCAGTGTTTTGCTACTCAAAAAACACATATACCACAAATTTATATGTTAGAAGATTTGCTTAAAAATACGGATGGATCGGCACCAGGGATCGGCACCCTTAAGACTTTTTATAATACCTTTATGGGAGAGATGACTAAAAAGTTTCGAGACGAAGTTGTGGGTAACGAGCCGGCATTCCAATACGGTGCGAAGTATGACGGATTAACAGAGAGTGATGCTGATTATGTAGTGAAGGCCGGCCAAACCGACTCTCCGGGCGGCACCCTCTATAGTGATGCTACCATCGACGGCGACTCGATAACAAATGATGATGCTATTTTGGGGGTGAGCCGCAACCAATTAGAAAAAGGAAATGACGATGCGCGCATATTTTATTTAGATCCCATAACTTACGGCGGTAGTTATATAAATCCTGCCGTCTATATTAAGCCTCTCAAAAACAAAGGCTGGTTAGGGATGGCGAATGTAGTCTTTCCGGAATTTACTCCTTGTAAGCCGAGCAAAACGGATTTGATTGATTTTGGCGAAATAGAGTCTGAAGTGGCTCAGGCTTATAATTCCATACCTGAAGACAAGAGACTCAAACAAGATCCTAGCTGCGCGGTAGAGGTACCCTATAACAGAATTCTAGAAAGGCCAGCAAAAGCCGGCATGCAAGGCCTCATCAAGGCGGCATGCCGTGTCTATGCCTCTGTGCACTTTGTAAAATCCATGGCAACTTTCACTAAATTCTATCCATCCTTTCCTGATAATTTTAGTAGCATTTATGCACAATACATTATTGAAGATATGGAAGCAAGCTTTAAAGAGGCACAAGGAGCAGGGTGGGAATTCTTTAATCCGTTTAAAGACACAGAATTTTGGTATGCCTTTTTAGAACAAGCGGTACAGACTTATGGCCGACTAGTCGATGACGGGCAGCGCCCGGGCCAGTCTGGCAGAGTTAAAAAAATGCAAAAGAAACAAGCAGCAACAGCGACAGAAAATGCGGATCCTGTTTTAGACGCACTTTTTAGAATTAATGATATGCAAGAAGCATATGAGTACCCTTTTCGAGACGACTTGCGAAGAGCGAAAGATATAGGAGAGGTTCGTGCTATTAAAACTCTCAAGAATTATCGATCCGATTTAAATTTAGAAGCAGTGAAGGCCACCGAAGAATCAGCAAAGCTCATACTAAAAGAATTTATGATTGCCGAACTGAATGCGATGGGAGAAAAATTTGTTAAGAATTTGGATACTATTGGACTTCAGCCGACATATACCGATTTAGGATATTATTTGTTAACACACTTAAGTCAAGGAGGTATTGATTTAGATTTAGATAAAGAAATTTCCGAAGAAGTGACAGATATGCCGGGTGTTGGAGAGAATTTCTACACCTCCGGAGGCGAATTGAGTACTTCGGACGGGGAAGTGTATATAGGATATTATCATGGTGTAGAAGAAGATGACGGGAATGTGGCTTATTTTACTGGCGAATTCGCTAGCGAAAGTGCCGATCAGAAAGAATTAACAGTATTCGCAAATAAAGTAACAGTACCAATTGGCGATATCGAGTCTTTGGGTGCTTCGTTTGGTAGTGATAGCAGCCGACCTTTTACTATTGAAAAATATATTAGTATTGAGGGCACAAAATACCCACCCAATGAAGCGATAGATATCATTAAAACTAATACATCTACCCTTAATATTTCTGATGTATATCCGGGTACCATAGCTCCGGTTTACAAGCTAGCTCAATCGAATATAGGTAGTGCGGCAGTTGCCTCTGGACAACAAGAGCCTGAATATACCGATGAGATTGTGGGAATTCAGGGAGAGTTGGGAGTGCGCTATGGATTAAGATTTTCTCTTATGATTAGCGGAACATCTTATATCATATCCACAGTGGAGGTAGATGCTTTAGACACCACAATAGCCCAAATAGCTCCACTAAGTGGCGATAGTAAATTGTTGTTGTGCCTAATTAATAATTTAAAAGAGGAAGAAAGTTTTAGATTGCTCACAAGCTATGTTTTTCCTTTGAATAAAATCTTGGCCTTCTTGGCTATCTATAATGATTTAGCCTTTCTGCCTTCTATAGGAGAAAAGACGGTGCCGGATGGCTCTACACTTCCAGAGTGGCCCTTTAAACTGAGCGGAGGCCCCAGTTTTGACGATAAACCGGGTGTTAAAGTTAAATTTCCAAATGCGTCCGAAGGGGATTTTACCCCAAATTATGATTCTTCTAAGGATGGTTGGGCTAGCAAGGGCGATCGAGATCCCGGGCTCTTAGGAGCAATTAATTTTGTGAGGGAGTGGGATAATTGGGACAAAGTATTGCTGAGAAATTCAAACAGTAGGATTAAGAAATTGTTTAAAGCTTATTATAATGCACGCGATTTTGATCCAACCGCCGGCGCCGGCAAAGATTTTGATCCAGTTAAAATTATCATGGGAAACATGAAAGCAGCTATGGTGCCAAATCCGGGTGCAGCTATTCTACCATGGTGGCGCGCTCGCCGGCGAGTCTCCAATCCTTTCGATGCCAATGGCAATTTGTGTGAAAAAAGTGATTGAGTGTGGTATATAAATAAAGGAGATAGAGTATGTCGTTTGGTGTTGCCCTTCCAATAAGTTATGATTCAGCCGAAGGTTTTCGGAATTTGGAGTCGTTTAGAAACACAGTAAAACAAAATTTTAAAATGCTAATTCTTACTAATCCTGGCGAGCGTGTGATGTATCCTCAATTTGGAGTAGGAATAAAGAGGTTTTTGTTTGACAATTATGGCGATAATGTGGAAGCTCGAATTCGACAGCGCATCATCTCCCAAACAGCCCTCTACATCCCCCTTATTATTATAAAGAATATACTTTTCTCAGATTATGATGTAGATAGGAATATTTTAAATATGAGGATAATATATTCAATCCCAACTATCGGACTAGAAGATTTGATAGAATTCACTATTTAGTAATAATCGAGGATTTTTATGCCAGATAACCAAAATCAGAAGAAATTAATTCCGATAAATTATACTAGTAGAGAATTTGATTCAATCCGAAGCGACCTCATGGAGCTAGTAGAACGATTTTATCCGGATAAATTTCAAGATTTCAGCGAAGCTTCTTTCGGAGCTATGATGCTGGATGCCGTAGCTTATGTAGCCGATCAACTAAATTTTTATTTAGACTATAATGTAAATGAGGCCTTTCTAGACACAGCCTATCAAATGTCAAATGTGCTTCGCCATGGCAGAGTTTTAGGCTATAAGCCTTCGGGCCGGCCATCGACATACGGAGTGGTTGCTTTGTATGTAATGATTCCGGCAGATGCAGTGGGGCTCGGACCTGACGATCGCTATATCCCTGAAATAAAACGCGGATCTCGCTTTACATCTGAAAATGGTTTAAGTTTCATGCTTACTGAGAATGTTAATTTTGCGGATCCCAAAAACCCCATCGTGGTGGCACGTGTTAATGCCACCAACGGTGCACCTACACATTTTGCCATCAAAGCATATGGAAATGTAGTTTCAGGAAGATTTGGCTTAGAGGAGATAACCGTAGGGCCATATGTGCGCTTCCGGACGGTTACACTGCCGGATCCGAATATAAGTGAAATTATCTCAGTGTTTGATTCTGAAGGAAAACAATATTACGAGGTAGATTACCTATCTCAAGATATGGTGTACAAGGAAGTGACTAATCGAAATTTCCAAAATGATAATGTGCCCTCAATTATTAAACCGCTGCTGGTGTCACGCAAGTTCGTGGTAGAACGCACCGGTAATAATACTATTTTGCAATTTGGAAGCGGAGATGCCGGTGCCACCGATGTGGTAGCGACTCCCGGGAGCGTGGCGGCAAATATGTTTGGGAAATCTTATGTGTCTGATACCAGCTTCGATCCTACAAAATTAACAAAGGGAAAGAGCATGGGCATTTGCCCTGCAAACACCACTCTGTACATAACATATCGTGTGACAAATCCCCTCAATTCAAATGCAGCAGTGGGCGCAGTTAATGTGGTAGCAGCCTCCCAATTGGATTTTAAAGATCGAGGAGCGTTAAGTGGTGCATCTATCAGCGAGATAAATGCTTCAGTCGAAGTTAGTAACGAGACCCCCATTGTGGGAGATGTAACGAATCCCACCAGCGGCGAAATAAAAAGAAGAATTTTCGATACCTTTCCCACACAGGATCGCGCTGTCACTCAAGCCGACTATGAAAATGTGGTTTATCGCATGCCGGCTAAATATGGATCCATTAAAAGAGTCAGTGTGCAGAAGGATCAAGATTCTCTTAAAAGAAATTTAAATATGTATGTGGTTTCTGAAGATAGTTTTGGCAATTTGACAGCTACTAACAATACTATTAAGACCAACATCAAGACATGGCTAAATGGTTATCGCATGATCAATGACACAATTGATATTTTGGATCCCTTTATTATTAATGTGGGAATAGACTTTGTTATTCGTCCGTCAATTGGAGAAGATCGTAATCAAGTCTTGGCGGCTGCCATCGACTCTCTCAGTACTGACTTCCAAGAAAGCTTCTTTATTGGGGAGCCTTTATATATAAGCAATATTTACCAAACTCTTAAAGGTGTGACCGGGGTCTTGGATGTGCTTAAAGTACAGATTATCAACAAATCTGGTGGCCAGTATTCACCGGTTGCATTTGAGATTAATAAAAATCTATCACCGGATGGCAGCTATCTTATTACTCCGTCCAATGCAATATTTGAGCTTAAATTTCCATCAGTAGATATCAAAGGAAAAATTAGATAATGGCTTTTAGAAGATACACAGCATCAGCAGACAACACTATTGTAAGTGCATACCAGCAAAATTTAGAAACTCGTGGCACCGGTGCAAATGCCGGCCGCGCAGATGTTGTGGAAGTCTTCTCTATATATGGACGACAAGCAACCGCTTCACAAGAATTGTCTAGATATTTAGTGAAGTTTCCCATCACCACTGTGAGTGCAGAGCGTACGAATGGCACTATTCCTGCATCCGGATCGGTAAGTTTTTATCTTAAGATGTACCGTGCTGTGACTTCAAAAACAGTACCGGTGGATTATGCACTACAAACCATAGCAGTGACTACTGATTGGCAAGAAGGAATCGGTCTAGATTTAGAAAATTACCAGGATTTGGTTAAAGGTAATCTCGGATCGGATTGGGTTCAAGCACGCAAAGACACAAACTGGACTAGTGTTGGTGGTGATTACATGGGGGAGTCCGACAGTGGTGGGGATTTCTCTTACTCGCAAACTTTTCGCACGGGATTAGAGGATTTAGAAATTGACATCACACCAATGGTTGAGAGATGGATTGGTGGCACCAACAATTATGGAATGTTAGTAAAACTAGCCGGAAACTATGAAGCTAGCGCATCACAGGGATATGTAAACCAAGATGCGAATGTTATATATAATCAGACAGGCGCCACCGATTCATATTACACTAAAAGGTTTTTCGCAAGAGGCACCCAGTTTTTCTATAAGAGGCCTACGATTGAGGCACGATGGAATTCGACAACTCGTGATGACAGAACGAATTTTTTCTACAGCAGTTCAAGAGCAACTGGTGCCGACAATCTGAATACCATCTATTTTTATAACATCATCAGAGGTCGTTTGAGGAATTTGCCAGGAGTTTCGGCTGGTGGTGATGTGCTAGTAAGTCTTTATTCGGGCTCATCAAATAATAGCGCCCCTTCTGGTTCTCAATTGACAATATATGCAGCCAATTCTGCGATAGGGTCGACCGTGACTGAAGTAACCGGCGGCAATGTGTCGACGGGGATCTATTCATGTTCAATTGCGGCCACCGCTGCCGCCACACCTTTGAAGACTTTGTATGATGTGTGGTGGACCGGCTCTGCTGCTACCTATAAAGAATATTTCACAGGCTCCATCCTGCCGCTCACATTTGATACAGGAATGACGAATGTCCTTCCGACCTATTACATCAATCTGACAAACCTTAAAAACACTTATACCACTAGTGAAACAGTTAGACTACAATTGTATGCGCGCGAAAAAGACTGGAAACCGAATATTTACACAGTGGCGAACAACAGTCCTGATGTGACACCGATCAACAGTGCCTCTTATCGAGTTTATCGCCTGTTGGATAATTATGATGCAGTGCCATATGGAACTGGATCGCAAAATCATACCGGCTTATCGTATGATGTATCTGGTAACTATTTTGATTTCAATATGAATGTGTTAGAAGCCGGTTATGCATATGCATTTAAATTTGCTTTTTACGACGAAGATATCAAATCATGGCAAGAACAAGATGCCGCCTTTAAGTTTAGAGTAGAAGAGGACTAGAATGAGCATTAAAAAACTTTTCGGCTCTAGAGAAGGAAACATAAACTATAGCGATTATAAAGATCAGAAAACCGCTTTTGAAGATGTAGAATCAAAACGAAATGCTGAACAGATCGCTCTTGAGCAAAAGTCCTTCATGCCTCCGAAAGATTATTCGGATCCAGTTACTTTTGCCAAATTTGGCTCTGCTCTACTTTATTATTCCGGTGCTCTGAGTAAAATCATCGATTATTATCCGTATGATGGTTCGAGAGCAGAAAGGAATACATTCATCAATTCGATGTTCGAAGTCGAAAAGTATATATTCGTACACCAATACCCACGCTTCACAGGCTATGTTAATCTGAGTGCTGACGGATGGGGTGCTCAAACCTCAACTACTGACGGTTACGGCCTTCCTGCGACACAGGAATATATTACCTTTTACGGCGGCCCACATACAGGATCAATTGGCACATCTCTGGTTGCTCAAGGCCCCAATCCTTATTCTAACAAGTCCAATTATGGAAATGTTTATGATACAAACATCTATCAAACAGATGGTGTTCCGGATGATTACGGAAAAGGAACACGACTCTCTAATCTGAGAGCTAATTTCGATGATGGTGTTACTGTTGAGTTTTGGCTGAAGACCGGCTCTGTCGATGTTTCAAGTTTAACTACCAAGCAAGTCATTTTTGACATGTGGAACAACGAAGTTCCCGCGCCCACTAATAATAGTTACGGGCGCCTCACTGTTTATCTTAATAATAGTGCCACTCCGCCGCTATCATACACCATTGAATCCGGCAGTACCAAGCTCGTAGATCAGACGATTGGAAGTGCCAGTGTTGCAGGAGTATATACAGGGCTCACTAAGGAAACATTTGCTGACTGGAAGCACTATGCACTAACTTTCTACAATACCGGTAGCAATTTCATTGCGAAATTACATGTTGATGGCGCACTGCATAATATTGAAACTCACACCAGTACCGCTTTCTCAGAATTAAATCCCAAAAAGATGATGGGTCGTATTGGGGCCCTGCTCACATCGCCTTCCGGAAGTGCAGCAAGCGCCGGTGCCGGCAAGCTTTCTGGCTCTGTCGATGAATTTAGATTCTGGAAAGCCGCAAGAAATTCCAAACAAATCGGAGACAACTGGAATCAAGATGTAGGAGGCGGTGCTAACTCAGATATTTCTAATGCAGCCTTGGGTATCTATTATAAATTTAATGAGGGTATAACCACCGTAGCGGCTACGGATTCGATAGTTTTAGACTATAGTGGCAGACTCTCTAATGGAGTTTGGACAGGTTACAGTACCACCAACTCGC
>TARA_R110000824_G_scaffold4503_2_pt1 | contig 12088 bp, 11 predicted proteins | sample TARA_R110000824 | Tara Oceans TARA_R110000824 (sample SAMEA4397747) | marine metagenome | biome: Polar Biome; feature: [MES] marine water layer (ENVO:01000295) within the mesopelagic zone...; material: water (ENVO:00002006), including particulate matter (ENVO:01000060) such as...... | reverse complement strand
ATACTTTGTAGCCCCTCTTCAATGGGTGTATAATCCGCAGAAGACCAGCCCAACTCTATTAGCCTAGAATTGTCAGAAGGCTTACGAAACTGTCCTTTCGGTTTGGTCGTATCCCAAAGAATGTCGCCCTTGAAGTCCAATATTTTTCCTATCAAGTTGGCCACGTATCTAATCTCCACTTCTTGCGTGTTCCCGACATTCAGCGGTCGAGGGTCGTCATAATCTTCTAAAACAAACTTAAGAATGCGTGCTAAATCAGGCGCATACGTGAATTCACGTAAAGGTGTGCCATCTCCCCATAATACTACATTTTCATCATTCTGTTTAGCTTCATAAATTTTCCTAATCATTGCCGGAATGACATGGGAATTTTCTAAATCAAAATTGTCGTTTTCTCCATATAGGTTGTTCGGAACAGCAGTTACAAAATTACACCCATGTTGTTCGCGATAAGCCTTTGACTGTATATCCACCATTCGCTTGGCAAAAGCATATGCATAATTGGATAAGTGAGGCATGCCATTGTGTATCTGGTCCGTCGTCAAGGGGTAAATTGCTGCATCTGGATATATACATGTGCTTAAAAGAGATACTACTTTTTTCGTTCCTACTCGATGGGCGGCGTGGAGAACATTTGTATTTATCATGATGTTGTCATAATAGAATGTAGCAAGATTAGTTTGGTTCGCTTTGATGCCTCCCACTTTGGCGGCCAAGTGAACAATGTATTCAGGCTTTTCCGCTTCAAACAATTCATCGACTTGTTGTTGGTTCCGCAAATCACATTTAGACGAATTCCAAAATTGAGCTAAGGGAAATGTTTCTCTGCAGGCGTAACCCACCATTCCGGAACCGCCTGTTATAACTGTCTTTTCCATCTCTCGTTTACTCCTTGGGTTAAATTGTACAAACAAGAATAGTGGTTTTCTACGTTGGGTTTAAAAAACTCCACCTTTATCTCTTCGAAGAGCGCCTCGTCAAGGTAGTCGCGGGCGCCTTGGCCACTTACATAACTTGTGCCTCCGACACTACGGACCAAATTCACCAAACGTTCTGTTTTGGTGCCCGGAGCCTCAAACTCACTCGAAAAGGCCATCCTTGTTTCGATGCCCAACTCGTGGCGGGCCCAATCAATACTAGCCATATTGATATCGATCAATTTAGTATGATCGTATATCCCAGTGGCATCAAATTTGAAATTCTGATGTATTTGTTTTATTATCTTTTTTCGCCAATTGGGTGACTCGCTACAAACAACGTCTCGAATTAGAAAGGACGGTGCATCTTTGGAGACCGGGACGGTTATCCATTCATCACGACCCGAAACACTTTTTATCTTATTACGATTTTGAAAATAATTCTTCCTGAACTTGACGTCGTCCAAAATAATAAACAAATCTACAGAAGCCATCTTCTGAAAGAAACCCATGTATGGGAAGTGTTCTGGCTGGTGGATGGCGATTCTCATAGTGTCCCGTGGAGTGTTACGCTAACCACTTCACCATTTTAAAATTTTCAGCATACTTTACGCCGATTTCGATCCCATGAAGTCTACACTGAGCTTTGAAGAACTCGATCCAATCGGGGCCCCGCTTTTCCACCTCGCTTTGGTGAGCCGCGATTGCCTCAATCTTAGTATCTAAATAAGGTGTGATATCAACATAATAGGTCCCGTCAAAAGGAGTTAACGCTTTATACCAATTACTCCTATACATCAGAACACGGGGAATGTTTCTGGCAGCTACGGCGGTGGCTTGAGCAATTGCAGAGTGGTCTTGGTTCACGTCGCCGGCCCAATGAGTATACACAATATCTGGTTTAGTTTTACCGATTATGCGGTCAATGTCCTCAATCAACCCCACGTTATACTCTACCTCCTTTGTTTCGTACTCTAGACAAAACATATCATCAATGCCCAATATTTTGGCGGAGGCCTCAGCTTCCCGGCGAGCAGTTTCGCGAGGGCGAACTAAAGTTCCATCGTACGAACGATATTCACTATGTGTGATCAGTAACAAGCACACGTTATCTCCGGAGGTTGTGTGCATAGCAATAGTACCGCCCATGCCCAGTTCCACATCGTCCGCGTGGGCGGCAATTGCCAGCACGTTCATAAGGTAGCTTCTCGTTGATAGTGCTCGTCGAGAAGTTGAGCCACTTCGGAGACCGGGGGTGTTAATACCTTCATACTCTGGATGGGTAGCTCCTCCTCGACCTTTTCAATATCTCGTGGAGTATATTCATCTACATTCCAATAATCGTGATAAGTGGAATATGCCTTCTGCAAAGTCGAAATCGTTATTCTGTGGCATTCTTCAACAGAAAAGCGCCCGGGGAGGCCCATTTGAGAAACTATTCTATCTCCTATCTCATCAACCGTTGAAAAATATCGTACCGCGTGTGTGTTGACTAAGATAGCCTCATTTTTGAGACGCAGCTTGTCCCAAATATCCAAGACACTCTCGGAAGAAAACAAGAAGTTAACCCCCTGAAATACGCCATGACCCCTTTCAAGAAACATTTCCTCCATCAACTTCTTAGTCATCCCATAAACACAGAGGGGGTTTATGGCCTTATCAGTGCTAATGGCGACCATGTTATTTACACCACACTCACTAGCTGCGCGCAAGACATTACGGGAACCTACCACGTTGACATCGATCGCACGGGTTGGATTGTCTTCACATATGCCCACATGCTTCAGGGCGGCTGCATGTATAACTGTGTCGACATCATGCTTGCGAAGGATATTTGTCAACATGGTGTAATCATCAGAAATATCAAGGGAATAGTGAGGTACATCGACCCCGTGCTTCCTCTCAAACCCTTTAATTCCAGCCTCCGAGTAACCGGTTGCGATAACACGATTGTCCATCTGTTGTAATTTGCGTACGAGGTTTTTTCCCAAAAATCCTGTGCCACCCGTAATCAAAATTGTTTTATTTTTCATTTTTTTCTCTCATGCTAAGTTTTCTAAAAAATTCTCAAATCTCTTGTTTTGAATATCAAAATCCAGTTTATTCCTCACATAATCCTGCAATGTGTGTGCGTGTTGTTCTCTAAGAGAAGGTGATTCGATGAGTCTTCGCAGACAATGCTCCCATCCGGGCGCTGAGTGGGCAATCTGGCCGCGGCCGTCGTTCAGAATTTGAATAGCGGACGGATAAAGATCGGACACTACCGGAATCCCCAACTTGCCAAAAACAATGATTCGGCCCGGATTGGATGGCATCTTGAACCTCAAAGAGTAATCGTCCTCACTATAATTGAACTTGTTAGCGGTCTCACCCCTTCTCATGGTGGCTACATCGTGTATCATATTGTTCGGCGCAATTCCAATATCGCAGTACGCCAACGCATTTGTATAATTCTCCATCGACCACGGGAAGTGGTGTGTCTTAATTCCGCGGGGGTACCAGTTTTCGTTCCCCCTTGGTGGGTCGAAGGCATGCAAAAGTAACAACTCAATGTTATACTGTTTCCTTAGCTCCACGAGGGCCGGCGTAACTGTATCGGCCATACACTCCAAATGTATCAGGTTACCGTGATATCCAATTAAAATTTTATCCTTCTCTTTGTGCTCAACGTTTTTGTAGGGAATGTTAGGGTATTCCACATACCTAAAAATTGGCTTTTTGGAAATTCTCCAAAAATCTTCCATCTCAATACTATCAACAACTAAAAAATCACAATGAGATGTTGCATCTAAGACTGCGGAAGAGCGCGGGTCAATGATACCGATTTTCAGATCAGGATAGCTATCTCTGACGCGCTTAATTACTTGGTGATCGTAAGTCATGAAAAGGGCAACATCATAGTTGCCCAGATTGGGATCATAAAAACTTACACTATCCATCCCTTCAAAAGCTTCTTTGTAGAAGACCGACGCTGCAGCAGTTGGTCTCATCGTATTGAAAACTACCTTCAATTATCTAGCCTTCGAGATATAACACAATTATCTCACATCTTCAACGCTTTGTCTAGCGCTTTTCCGTAACTCTTAGTAAAAGATTCTTGTGAAAACAACAAAGACTTCTGTAGTGTTCCCTGCACCAACGCAGAGTAATCCGCGAGGTCCATACTCGAAGCCATCGTCGTAGCATCGGTGATGGTTTGAATAATATCTCCTTCTTCCGGAAGATCGATGCCAATACCATCGACCAGTATACCGGTCCAAGCATTTATGATAGGTACAAGGCCTGCGCGCATTGCGGTGGCCACAGAGGTGCAACAGCCTTCGGCGGCAGAATGAAATAACACAAACGCACAATGTGATGCTAATTGGTTAAAAGCCGCGGCGCCTGGTTCTATAAACCCATGATAGTAGATGTTCGGCGCGTTACGGATAGTGTCCCCATAGTGTTCGAAAAACGCAGTCTCTGTGGGGGGGCCGCAAATATGCAATTCCTTGGTGGAATCCTTCAAGAAACTCTCCACCACCACATCCACCCCTTTACAAATGAAGCCGTTCCCGGCAAAACACAAGTAAGAGTTTAAATTACGTGTATCGAGCCAGTTCGGCGCAAAACCAACCTTTGGACTCGTGGAGGGTAAAAAGTTAATTACAGGCGTATTATAAGGCAAATAACTATTATAGCTAGGGGTGTCTTTCTCTCCGATATTGAATATGCAGTCTGCAGTATCAACTAATTCTAGAAATTTATCGCCCGTAACATCTTGTACAGTCCTCATTGGGGGAGCACTCGATTTTGTACGTTCGTTGAACATCTTGTACCTCCGCAGTACCAATTCATTAGAAACATCGGGCTGCGGACCCATAGCCAAAAGAATTTTCGTAGGAGCCTGGGAGGAGCGGGCGAGGTCAGGAAAACAACGGCCACGGTTTCCTACACCGAGCCCTAAGAAAAGGTCGTACGGAGAGTCGGCTCTCCAATTTTCGTATTTTCGATCAATAAGATCAACAGTGTATCCCCGTTTGTTTAGAAGTCGGATGGCCTGGAGGATTTCCCAATTATTAGTGTGAACATATAAATCAATATTGGTATAAAGAGGTTCCGTCTTATAATACATCGCAGCCCTCTTCGTTGTCGGGACTTTTTCTAGATTAATGTCTTTCACTAAAAGACTCATATTCCCCTCATCAAATAAGCTGCATACGTATATAGATTTCGTTCATGTGGTCTAGGCTCAAGGAGAGCAAAGTTTACGTCATAACCCCAAGATGAGAAAAGTTTGCGGTAAAAGTCGGACAAGAACTCCAGTGTCAAGGAGGAGCAATCGTCCTCTCCGTAAAAACTGTTTCGTGCATTCTGCCACTCCAGGTTTTTCTCATAATTAAAAGGTTTCGTTTTTACATTAAAAGTGATCAACCCTCCACTATTGCGCAAAAGCCGAAGGGCCGCAGGGATCGCCTCGAAGTGTTCACAGTGTTCGCCTGTGGCGCCGTAGCACCCTTGAGGGTTGTCTAGGATAACTATGTCAAAAACGTTCGCTTCGTGTACGCTGGCTAATTCAAACGAATCCCCAATTTTAATTTTACTATTAGACGGTAAGTTTAGACGTAACGAATCTTCAAAAGATGCATCTATTTCCCAGGCGTGCAATTCTTTAACACGATCGGCGTAATAGGCCGTCTGCCACGTTCCATCACGGGCAAAGAAATCCAAAGCGGTTTTTCCTTCAAAAGAGTAATTGTACTCTTCTTTAAGTTTGCCCAAAATCCTTTGAATAGCTAGACCTTCCGGGGTTCTCATAATTTTACAAATTCTAGAATATATCGATGTTTATCAACTAATCCTAAATTATTCTTGAATTCAAACCCCTCAAAGGCTTGTTCATAAAAATCAGTTAATTGTTGCAAATCTGGGAACTGCAACTTGTTTGTTCGTTCCCATTCCCTTGTTCCGGAGATGGGTTGCGCGCCGTGTTCGTTTAGGCGTGTTTCTAGTATGATTCTTTTGCACGCGGTGGAGACTTTTTTTGCGTTATTTTTAAAATCACGAGTATGGTGTAAAACGGAGAATAACATCATTGTGTCGCATTCTGGCAATTCTTGAATTGTATCCATATCCAGATAACCATATACAATATTTTTTCTTAAGATATTAGCAACAATTTTGGCAGCAATAATGATATGAGGGTCTCTATCAACACCAATGGATTCACATCCTCTATCATGCAAATAGGTTGTAAGAAGGCCTGCGTTGCAACCAACATCAAGAACTCTTTCACCCTGCTCAAAACTTAAATTATCTAAGACGGCAGCCCTTGTTTCGAGGGTGCGGGAGCCCTCAATGAAGATATCTCTCTCTCTAATCGTGTGATAAAACCCACTATCACTATTCGTCGTTACCTGTGTTTTGAAAACCTCGGTCTGTCCCAAATTGAAGCTCCCTCCGATATCAAAAAGATTCTCAACATCCGCGGAACGATATTCTGGGAAATGACGTAACCAATTGCCGATACCATACCGGTCCTTGTCGTGTTGAGAACAAAACTGCAAAAAACTTAAATTATCTAATTCAATTTGTTTTTGTGTAAGGGGGGTGGCCTGATCATAATCAATTATATTGCAAATCTTCCGGGTTGCATCATATCTTATATTTGCGGGCTTGATATCTCCTTGATATACACCTAAGGATTTCTGCTCAAGCATGCTTAAAAATAAGTCTGCCAACGTGTGGCCCGGGTCGTCGGGGACATAATCTTGAATTATATAATAAAATTCTTCGGAGGCATTTTCTTCAACTATTTTTTTGTCATGGCCTTCGAAAAAAGGTAGGAGAGACTCCTTTGAAATCACACCCATCTCGTGCGCGCGAGGACATGTTTGGGAATTTTGATTATTCAAATGCTCTATAATGGCGTATTCGCCTTTAATATCTTGTTGTTTTTTAGGATTCTTTGTAATCTCTATTTTTATGAAATGCTTATGTGTTCGGTCAGCCCCAAATACAATCTGTTTTCGAGAATTGAATTCCAAAAAATCAAAATCAAGTTCGTCTAGCGACATTGTGTGAAATTCCTTAAAAAAGCCTCATATCGTTGTGCCACATGTGTCATTGATATTTCCGTATTATAACAGTTTGCCGTTATATTTGTTAAATCTATTCTACGCGGGGCATTAAGTCTCATCGGAGCGTAATCCCAAGACTCTTCTTCCACAATGATAGCGTCAGGGCCGGCTATCTCTTTAGAGCCTCCCATGGATGAACATACAATTTTACATCCCGCTGCCCGGGCGTCGATAATGACGTTGGGGCACGAATCTGGACTGCAAAGATGAACAAAATATTTCGAAGCCTTGTACAAAGAAAAGAGAGCGCGCCGTTCTAGGCGGCCGACATAATGTATGCGATCGTCGCGGTGCCTGTCTTGTGGAGGCACATCGCCAGCCACGACGAAACAATCCGCCGGCTTCGAGTATTTTAAGAAAAATTCAATGTTTTCACCCAATCTTTTAAACCGGCGCGGTGTTGCAGGATTGTTGTTATAATACCAACTAGAAGCGCAAGACCAAATATCCCCATGGTTTCCGAAAATATGAGAATCCAATTTTGGGGCACTCTCGATTTGCTTTAAATCAGCGCCATTGTGGATTATCTCATAATTGGAATGATTTCCAAAATGCTTAAAAATAAGCTCTTTGCTATACTCTGACTGAAATACCACTCCGGCGGCCATCTTGTATGTTCTTAGAATATTTTTATTTTTTTGTATATAATCAGTATCAACGTCGAAATATATACCATCCATCCTCAAAATAAGAGGTATCTCAACCTTCACCTTGTGTGTTTCTATAAAACTCAACTGTATATCCGAAGGGGCATCATCAGTGATACACTGAATTCCCAACGGTTCAAGATATCTTATGAGCTTACTGCCAAAATGATTTGGACCTGAACTGGATCCTAAATTGACGTTGTCCAAAAGAATTTTCACAATTTTTCGATTTTCGAATATGGAGGTTTGTTGTGTTTTAGGTAATGACTTGTTTGTAACTGTAGTTGGCGGCGCGCCTTGTGAACATTTAAAGGATTGTTGAAGTTGTACACATATAGAAGATCGTCTATAAATTCACTTCTCTCGCGAGCCATCTCAATCATCGGATACATAAAAGCCTTGTCAATGGAGGTTTTGTAGAACTCTCCATTCCAATCTAAAAAATCATCATATTTAATTTTTTTAAAGAGACCATATCTGAAAGTTCTTAAGTGAGAAACTCTCCACTTTCCGGAACGAAAATTAAAGTCCGGATCTTTCAACTGTTCGCGGGGATATGGGGTCGCCTCAATCCCTCGATTCCCAGAAGGAAACTCCATATAACTCCCGTAAGTCATCCAGCATCCTGTTTTTTCGTATACATTGTTAACAATTTCAAAGACTTTAGAGTGTGCCAGCCAATCATCTCCGTCGAGGGTCAATACAATATCAGTATCTTTGGGGTTCATTGAATGAATCCCTTCATATATGTTTTTTAGAGAATACTTCTTTTCAGTATTCGTGATCACACTTATGTTATCGTAACCGGCAACTAACGAATTCGCAATTTCAACAGTCCTATCAGTCGATATATCGTCAACTATAGTGTATTTATAGTTCTCATACTCTTGCTTTGTGATGCTGTTGATTGTACGGTCAACCCACTTCTCGACATTAAACGCCGAGGATATGGCCAGAATCCGATTCTCCATCAGGCTGCGGTGACGATGTTCCAGAATTTTTTAGGCTGTTCTCTCAAGTGTGTTTCCAACACAGATAGATCGTCCGTTTTAAACCAATCTTCATCGGCATGAAGTACATTTTCATTCAACTTAAGTTCGCACCCCAAGAGCTTCGCCTCGATCACTATTCGAGGACATGTGTCGGATCCTTTTGGAAGGAAACAAAGCCCCTCAGAAGAAGCTAAAAGTTCGAGCATTTCCCCATAGGGGACGCCATGAACCTTTACATAATCCTTGTCAGCATCCTTACACCAACTCTCGGCGTCAACGGTGCCCTTCACCCAAGAAGGGGAGTTAGATACAACCCATTTATTATTCTTTGGTTTGTTTTTTAAAGATTCAATCTTCTCGAAAAACACCGGTGGGAAGAGGGCCGAAAGAACATGCACAGACTTGTTTTTCAAATTTAAGGCCTTTTTGTGATGTGCCATTTGTTTTTTGGACCTGAAGAAAACTGATTGTGCATTGTTGTAGAACCTTTCATACATCGCACCGTTGGTGCTTTTAGTCCCGCACTCACATTCAGAACCTCCGGAAAAAACCTTACACAACTCTGGTAGACGGTGTTCACAATATTTGTAATCAGACTCCGATACATAATAGCGTATACCAGAATCTACAATCTTGTTAAGAATCTCTTCGGATGTTTGCGTGAAGTTAGCAAATATCCAAGTCTTGTCTTTATAAAAATCAATAATTCGATCGTTGACAAAAGCTGATTTCACCAGCACGTTGGTTTTCGGACAACTGTCGATTAGAGTTTGCAAACTTAATTCCGCACCTCCGATATATTCATCCGCGAAAATATCGTTTACAAACACGTAATTAGCTTCCGGGAGGTGCGGAATAAGGCCAGCAGCCTTGACAAATTCAGAGTATTGTCGTTCTTCTGTGAAAGTTTCATTAATATAAGTTTGAAGTTTTTTTGCTTGCGACTTGTGTCTATTATAATCCTTATAGCACTTTCTCATTGCAGACTTCGCAGAAGTTTCCTTCGGATAAGCCCATTGAGATTCTGGTACTAAAACGCCAGCCCAGTGGGCAGCTTGTTGTATCGGTGCTATGTCATAAGAGACTCGGCCGAAAAGTGGTTTGATTTTTGTTTTACCCTTTTTGTCTGTCGACGGCGCGTAAAGAAAATCGTTCTGGCCACTCCAGTCGGTCGCGATGACAGGCAACCCGTGTTGAGCAGCTTCGAAAAGAGGTAAGCCAAAGCCTTCTCCATGACCAAAGTTCACGATTGCCTTAATCTTCGGGTGAGTATACAAACCTAAAATTTCCTCGTCCCTCATATCCCCATGAATCAAATATATTTTGCATTTTCTCTTTGGGTTATCGGGAATAAGGGTGTTTAATTTTTCAGTCGTTTGGACTCGATCAAGGGATGAGTTATTGGCGCAGTTTATTTTTAAAACAAGTCCAACTTTATCATTCTCGAATTCATCAAGAAACCATTCAATTGTCTTTTCAAGATTTTTTCTAACACTCCATTGAGCGACGGACAAAAAATTAAATTCAGTTTCCAAACCTAGGTCGGGGTCAAGCGCCTCAACCTCGGTGCTTTTAGCCGGATAGCCAACAGGTGTTACAGGGGGGATCGTTTTAAGTTGAACCTCTTCACCGGTCTGCGGGTTGCGTCCAGAATATTGAGTGTTATCAAACCCATATTTAGAATGGTTCGATGTTACAATAATCCTGTCCATAATGTTGGACTTTTGGATCCACTCCGGGGCAATTTTTGTTGATTCAATACCTGCGGTGTAGCCAACATTGTATGATGCCAGTTTCTCCCACTCATTTGGAATAGTTACTTGTATCGAGATATCATACGACACAGAACCTTCTCTTTCATAACGCATCGTCTTGAGGGCCAAATCATCTATCCATTTCCTTTCATCATCATACTCAGTGACCCAGGATGTCCCGCCCCACCCAATTATGCTAAGGTATATATCCAACTCATCTTCGAGAGTTTTCAAGGACCTCAAAGCAAAGCGAGCTTGTTCACCATAGCCGCTGCGGCTTAAAACTGGACCTCTGAGCAGTGCTTTTCTCTTCATTATGCGACCTCCGAAAGAGCCCAGCGCGTGTGGTTGGCACGCGAATCCCAAGAGCCATGTGTTTCATGGATATCAAGAAGAAGTTCTACCCACTTGGTGCTGAAATCATCAAAATTATAATTCTTTTCTATATGCTCTAAACCCAAACTGGCCATGGCTTCTCTCTCCTCTGTGGACATGTTATACATTGTTAAAAACGCATTTTTGACATCTTCGCCCGACACTCGATCCTCGTAGATGTACGGCACCTCTTGACTTCCAATGATCGCCTTTGAGGTGGGTTCCAGACCAATGCCAAACCAATTTTCCCCATCAGTAACCTGCTCTTGGGGACCTCCCGTCATCGTAGTGATTATCGGAGTTCCGCACGCCAAGGATTCCAAAGTTGACAGTCCGAAACCCTCAGCATCAGAAACGCAGACTGTACAGTCGGCCATGTTGTATATCAATGACAACTTCTCTGCGGGGATAGCGTCGCGAGAAAACAAAACTTGACCATCAGTTAGCCCCAAATACTTTATGATTTTATCCAGGTCTTGGCCATTTGGATCTTTTGTATTTGTGTGCATTATTAGCACAGCCTTATCGTGGCCAACCTCATCTAAGAAGTCTTTAAACCAGAAAATAAGTGAACCACTCTGTTTTCGTCGAGCATTTCTGCTATTCCAAAAGAATACCATCTTATCCCGCGGGATGTCGTGTGCCTTCCTAAAATCATCGCTGTCAAATTCTTCCGCAGGGAGTTTCCGAAATATGCTAGAATCAACAGCATGCGGCAGGTAGGTGGATGGCGTATTTGGTGCAACAGTTTTGACGATGTCATCAGTAACTTTTGAAATTGTCACTATGTGATCATTACATTCGTAAAATTTCTTATTATAATCTGGGTATGGGTAATTGTCCCACACATGATAATAAACGAGCGGGGCGACGCTTCTTATCTCATTCTCCATGTTCCATAACCACCCCCAAAAACGGGGGTCGGTCATAAACCAAACAATATCCGGTTTTTCTGTTGCCAAAGCCGATCTAATCAAATCTGCATTACCATACCCATCAACCGGGTGGATCACCCACTGATCCCCATAACGCTCGGTTTTAACTGGCTCGTATTTCTCGTGCTTCATCGCGCCGGCGATACTGGTTATCTTAAATTTTCCACTATTCAGCAACGCTTCGCAAATATACCGAGTCTGAGTTCCGACACCTGAGGGTGCCAGCGGATGATCTCCCAACGTTAATACTTTTATTTTTTCTTCCATTTCATTCCTTTACGGGCAGTGTTCTGTCTTATAAAAATCGCAGTAACCAAATTTACCCTTACAAGATAACCTATTCTTTATA
>TARA_R110000824_G_scaffold94543_5_pt1 | contig 12090 bp, 17 predicted proteins | sample TARA_R110000824 | Tara Oceans TARA_R110000824 (sample SAMEA4397747) | marine metagenome | biome: Polar Biome; feature: [MES] marine water layer (ENVO:01000295) within the mesopelagic zone...; material: water (ENVO:00002006), including particulate matter (ENVO:01000060) such as...... | reverse complement strand
AAAGGTTTGACTCAGGCTCAAGCTGAAGGTCTTTTAAACAAAGACTCTAAGTGGGCTGAAACACATGCTGTAGCATCTCTTAAAAAGGTTGGCCTGGGTGGCGATGAAGGTAAAGTAGAAGCACTAACAAGTCTTATCTACAACGTAGGCTCTGGTGCATGGGGGGGTTCAAACGCAAAAGCGTACCTTGAAGCCGGTCAAGTTGAAGACTTTATGCACGAGGCGTTCTCAGAAGAAGAAGGTTTTGTTAAAGTTAATGGTAAAACCTTACGTGGTCTAGTACGTAGGAGGGCGGCTGAAGCACAGTTGTTTGCTTCTGCAAATATAGATGAGGGGGGTGGCTTTGCAACAATGATGCAAGATGTATTAGCCGCTATCAATCCTATCAGTAGTGCCGCTGCTGCTGAAGTCACTCCCCAAACTCCACTAGATGCTAAAGTTGATGTTGATGTTGACGCTATCAACGAAGAACTTTCTAAATTTAAAGAAGGCGCAGAAGGGTTTAAAGGTACTATAAGCGGTAGGATTCTTGCTGAAATAGGAAAGGCATTAATGTTACCAGGAAATGTAGCTACTGGTAGAATGGAGCCAACAGTAGAAAATACATTTAATGCTGCTAGTGCAATGACAGGAGGAAGTGTAGCAACATCTGCACCTAAAGGAGCATTGCGTAGTGGGTTAGCTCGTAGTAAAGGTAAAACTAGAGAAGAGGTTAATATTCAAGGAGGTCCACTTAATACTAAACTAGATGAAGATAAAATAGTACGTGTTCTTGATGACCATAGTATCAATTGGGAGTATGCTGAAAATGGTGGCATTACTGCGTTTTCAGAAGGTGTAACTAAAACAGGTAAACCTATAACAGAACGAAAACATTTTGCTCCTAATACTTCTCTTAAAACAATACGTGATTGGTTAGGCTACGGTGTAGCTGGAGCCGCAGTAGTAGGAGCTAATGAAGCAGAAGCATCTGAGATGCCTACTCTAAAAAGAAACTCTACAGACACAGAGGCTGTAGGTAGGCTACAAGATATGTTAGGTATGGATGTAGGAGAGGACAGAGGTATCTTTGGTCCTGCTACTGAAGCTGCTGTTAAAGCTTTCCAAAAAGAACAAGGACTAACTGTTGATGGTATAGCAGGGAAGAATACCTTTGATGCTTTGCAGGGTTCTAAACCTCAAAAGAGTTCGATGTTATCTAAATTAAATCCTATTGGATCAGCACAAGCTAGTGAAGCTCAAGCTGCTATTCCTCCTTTACCTACTCCAAAAAATGCAACACCAGAAGCTCAAGGATTTTGGGATATAGTAACATCTACTCCAGCTATAGCAGGGTTAATAGATGTAGTATTTCACCAAAATGTACCTGGGTTTTTAAGAGATGAATGGACAATAGGTGACACTGTTTTAAAAGAAAAAACACCAGTAATTTACACAGAAAATATGTTATCTAAAGGAGCTTTAGATTTTTTAAAATCTGAAGCATCTTCTTCAATATCAAAAGGTAAATTAAATTTAGATTATAATATTGATAAAGAAGGAGTAGCATCAGTAGGACATAAAGCTGATCTACCTGACCTGAGAAAACCTACAAATGAGCTTAAATTTTTTATAGGTAAAGGAGATTATGTTAGAATTGGGAATGATGCGTATTTAGCAGATGAATACGATTATGATTATAAGTTAGAGTTAAGAGATCAGTCAACATGGAGTAAACTTTCTGACGTGTATGCAAGATATGAAGAATATGAAAAAGGAAAAATTGGAAAAATGGGGGTATTAGATTCTGTATTAGAAAGATATCAATCTAAACCTGGAGAAGGACCATCTGTTAGAATAAAAATAGGTTCAAAAGAAGAATTAAAAATATCTCAAGAAGCTTTTAATAAACTCCCCACTTTAGAAGAATACGAAAAGAAAAAAACTGGTAAGATGCTTGAGGTTAATAGAGGTTGGCGTCCAAATAGTTAATGGGACAGTTGACTTAATCTAAAAGTATGTTATACTTATACTTATACTGTGATAAAGGAGAATTAAAATGAGTATAAGAACCAAGCTTATTTTTAGTATATTAACTTTCTCATTGATAAGCTGCTTTAGTCTATACCGTCTGGATCAACTGAACTCTATCCCAATCGCACCCTCTAATTTTTCATGGATTAACAAGGCTGAGATTTATACACTTGGTCTAGCTATTGGTGCAATTGGTTACCCTCTTTATCCTGAGGTTGCCCGTGAACATTTGATGATGTACCGCCCATTCTCTGACAAGCCCAAGGTTATTAAAAGTACCTTCTTCAGAGGCTCTCCTGTGGTGGAGAGAGCAATTCAAAAATCTAAGAAGTCAGGTAAGCCTTATCGCCTAGCCTGGCCTTCTAGTACTTATAGACTTTCATTTAACCCTGATGAATATAAGGAAGCCAGAATAGCTCTCGCCTTAAATGGTGGATACATTCGTGTTGAAGGCGATAACGTTATTGCCACTATCAATATCAAATACCCAAAGAAATCCTTTGCACCATTAATTCCTATAAAAGGTCTTGGTACTATAGGGGTTGAAGAAGGTTTGTTCTGGGTTCTTCAAAAGGAAGGCTGGCTACACTCGGGCATAGTAGAGTGGCATACGTCTAATCCTCAATTAAAATAATTGGAGTAAAAAAAATGTTACCGTTACTAGGCCCACTTGTTTCAGGTTTGTTTGATGTAGGCAAATCATTCCTTAAAAATAAAGCTGAAGAAAAGCAAGCCATACATGACCGTAAGATAACTCAGATCAAACAAGAAGGTGACTGGGACGAGATACAAGCTCGTAACAGCAACAACTCTTGGAAGGATGAGTACCTTACGATCATATTGACTTTACCTTTCGTAGCTATGTTCTTAGCTGTCATCTTTGAAGCAGATGAAATGGTGATACGATTTAAACAAGCGTTCATGGTACTTGATGAGGACGTACCAGATGAGTATTGGTATCTACTCAGTGTCGTTGTCGCTGCTTCCTTTGGAGTCAAAAAGATTATCGACGTTATTAAAGCGAAACGAAGTTAAGTTTAATCTAAGGCGTTCAAGATACACGGCTGCATCAAGGAGTTCTTCTATAGCGTGATCAATCCAATCTACTGTTGTGACATCCTCACGCATCATAGTGCAGCCGTACTTCTCCATACCTATCTCTGATCTGTCACTCATACGTTGCATGACAGTAGCCACAATAGGATCAGGTTCTATTATATCTGTCATTTCTTCAGCTTCCATAAGATATGGGTATCATCTATAGTAATAGACTTAGCATCAGGGTCTATCTCTTGTTGCCCTACGTAGTGCCAAGTAGCTCCTTGATCTAAATCTTTTTTAACTTGATCAAAGTAATCTTGATTACCTAAGATTGTCAACAAGAATGAAAGTGGGATTAGTAAAGCTATAGTGATCATACCAGTTCCTTTATGTTTAATCGTTTAAAAGTAAAGCTACCCAACTTATAGGGTAAAGTTTCTCTATCTCATTAGAAATTAACTCAGCAATATCTCCTGTTTCTTTTTGGGTATGTGGTTCAAGACGTAGCTTACATACTCTTGCCCAAGCAGCAAGGCTACCTGTCCAGTACCATTCAGTGTACATGGACTGAGGTAAGACCATACGTGCCTGTTCAGGGCATACACCTGAGGTTATCATATTCGTGTAACACTCCAGAGCGTATGCATATGCCGGTTTTATAACGTAGTCTATCACCTCACTACTACTTCCCTGTTTAGCATTCTCTGCTTTTCCACGCCAATATTGTGGGTTGTAAAACTCAGGCGGGTTATCAACGTACCTACGACTTACTTCATTCCAGACCATACCTGTTTGATGCTTACCTAACTGTCGAGCTACAAAGATAGGAGCTTTGATACGTAAGGTAGCTTGACAGTGCCCAAAAGGGGTCCAGTGATTATGTTTAGCTAAGTACTTTATAAGTTTTGTATCTTTATCTTTTAGATACTTCTTGACAATACCATCATCTTCAGTGTCTCGCCAGTGATTCCAATCACTTGTTTTATCAAAGGATACTCGTGCCGCATTGACGACTGTTAAGTCAGTTCCCATGTGGTCTATATACTCAACCTTCATTTAGTCTACCCTTTCCAGATAAATACTGTGGTACTGAGGCATTACTTTTACCGTACTTATTTAATATCCAATTAGATAAACGTTGTAATAGATTTACTCGCATGTTTTAGCTCCTGTCGAGGGGTCAATGAAACAAGCAGCACCTTCAATCTCATCAGGTTCAATCTTGTTTAGTATACCATATCGTTTACCATCTAATCTAAATGCAGTTACTCCTTTTAGTCTACCCTTCCAAGCTTTTAAATAGATTTCTTTGAACTCATCAAAAGACACTTGGCTACCCACGTTAATAGTCTTAGATACGGCGCTATCAATAAAAGGTTGAACAGCAATCTGCATATCAAGATGATCGTCAACAGTAAGGTCATCTGTGGTTTCACCTTTAACTCCGTACTTGTCATACACATAGTCACGTAGACGTACAACTTGTGGGCCAGCTTCTGTCTGTACTGTACGATCAAGTTCATGTTGAAATACCGGCTCTATTCCACTACTTACATTGTCTGCTGTAAAACTAATTGTACCAGTAGGTGCAATAGAAGTCAAGTGACTATTACGCATTCCCTGTTGTTTAATTTTAGTTTTAATATCTTCAGGTAAACGAGATACATAGTCACCAGCAAGATACTTGTCTACATTAAAGAGTTTAAAGGAACCTTTTTCAAGGGCAAGATCAGAACTAGCAGAAAAGGCTTCACACATGATAGTCTTTAAAACTTTACGAGTAAACCTTTTACCTACGACAGAGCCATAAGGATACTCACACATAGTAAGACAATTAGCTAGGCCAGTAACACCTAGCCCCATACGACGTTTAGTCTTAGCTTCAATCTCCTGTTCTTCTAAGGGGTAGGAAGTACGGTCAATTACATTATCCATAGCTCGTACTACATGTGGAATGTCCTCTTTAAGTTGAGTAAAATTAAACTTCTTTGTTATTGTATCGACATACTTAACAAGGTTAAATGAACCTAGCAAGCAAGCACCAAAGGGTGGCAGCGGTTGCTCACCGCATGGGTTAGTAGCCTCTACCGTTTCACAGTAGTACAATGGGTTCTCGTTGTTGATACGGTCTAGGAAGAGTATGCCTGGCTCTGCCCAATCCCAATTGTTACGCATAATCTCATCCCATAAAGCACGGGCATTGATAGTACGATAAGGTTGTCCTTCCCATTTCAGATCAAACGTTTTACTATCCCTTACACATTCCATAAACTCATCAGTTACTCCAACCGATATGTTAAAGTTAGTAAGTTGATTTTCATTTCGTTTAGCTCTGATAAACTCTTCAATGTCAGGATGATCTATCCTGAGTACCGCCATCATAGCCCCACGTCTATGCCCCGCTGATACAATCGTTTCACATACTGAATCAAAGATTCCCATAAACGATACAGGTCCACTAGCACTAGAGTCAAGGGATACAATACGGTTCCCACGAGGACGGATACGGCTAAAGTCAAAACCAATACCACCACCTCTCCGCATAGTTTCAGCAGCTTCAGTAGCTCTTGCCATAATACTTTGCATCGAATCTTCAATCGTTCCTGAAACGAAACAGTTGTACGCTGTGACTTCACGTGGGCTTCCCATTGCTGCTTGAACTCTACCGGCTGGCATAAATCTTTGATGAAGTAAGATGTCTTTATACCTGAGGCGATGTCCTTCATCGTCAGACATTGCCGCCGTCTGTCTAGCACAAGCTTCACTGAACGCTTCATTGGGCAACCTATACTTCTGAGCATGGAGAGTATCACATGCAGGGATTTGAGGGCCGTGTTGATTAAACATAAACTAAGTCTCCAAGGTTAGGCTCTTTATAATTCGGGCCTTTAATAACTTTACCATCTGCACGATACATTGGCTTATCATTATCAGCAAGCTTCGACATATTAGAAACGTGTACCCTATTAAAAGCGGCTCTAAGACCACCAGAAAAGGGATAGAGACTAACGATAGTACCTGATAAAACATACTGTAAATCAGCGAGTTCTTTTAGTAAATGCGCCCATTGCTCTCTTGTTCCTGGTTTTCCACGCATTAACTCCATCTCTAAAACTTCGATAGCTTCAACTACTTCAGAAGTTTCTTCTGATATTAACCTTTTCCGTAGTTGAAGTAGCGGGACACGGGGTTGACTACAAATATCCAAGCCCATAACATTATGGAACTGGGATACGAGTTGTTCTCTAGTGATAGGTGTTATCGGCATCTGATCCTAATCCTTTCCGTATTGATTCAAGGGTGACACTAGCTGACTGAATCAGTATTTCACGTAGATCATCACGTTGAATTTTATCCGCTTCTTTTATTAAACGTAATACAAGGTCCAATCTATTCACCATCATGTCTGGATTAAAAAACATAACATCCTCTTCTTCATCATCATCATCACTCCTTTTGAATAGCATATTGTTTCTCCTGTTTACGGTTGTATTTCTTTTTAGATTTTACAATACGCATACGATACTTAGGAGTACGTAAATCACGAGCCACTCCATTACGTGCACTCCTCTTCGGTTTCATTGTAAGAGTCCTCTAGAGTTATATCTAGATCAGATAAAATTTCATCGAATTTGTATAGACTATTATACACTTCTTCCAGGTAGTTGTCAAGAATATCTTCAGCAGAAATTTCTAAACGTTCGATAATCTCTGCACCTGTATATCTATCAGCGATGAGCAACTTTAGATCGTTTGGTTCTACCCTTAGTTCGTCTACCATGTATGCCATACTCCTTTCTCAATGAGTTAATAGAGACAAACTGAGGATCATAAGTACCTTCCTCAACATTTCTCTTGATGATAACCCCTGACCACCAGAGGTCTTCTGATTGTGGGTTGTTCCACCCACTAGCATAGTCTAGGTAGCATCCCCCAACCATACTCATAATCCTTTTACCAGCAGCATTAGTATCACTAGCAAAGTCTAACGTGTGTGTATGCCCAGCAGTACAAGACATGTGTTGTTTATTAAGTAAAGACTTGGCAGGATTTTCTCCACCAACAGGCCGTCCCATAACTCCACTTGTAAAGTAATGACTGTACGCAATGTTATCTATAATAGCAGGAGATAAAAACCTATACACGTCCCAACCATACTCTTTAAATTGTAGGTCTTGCATACCAATGGTGCCATCTAGGATAGCATCAGAACTTATTGCGCGATTGATACGTTCTTCATGGTTACCTAAGGTAAGTACGTATCGTGCAAGTTTCTTCTTAGCTTTTTTAATAGGTGCAAACATACGCTCTTGTGCATCAAGTGTAGAGTTAACATCTTGTTTATACCTACGTCCTTCAAAACCTTTAGTACCTTTATCATATGTGCAAAGGCTAGGCATATCAGCCATGTCACCTAGATTAATAACAACATCAGGTTTAAGGTCTACAATTAATTTACCAAGCCATTCAAACCTGTCGTTGTTGTTATCAGGATGGGCGTGTTGATCTGGTATCACTAAATGGGTTGTCATTCTTTTTCATCCTCATCATATTCTTCATATAAATTATTCTCAATCTCTGATTTACAATTAGAACAAACTAGACGTGTCCAATCTAAATGGTATACAATAGATTCGTGATGGCAATGCTCACAAAAAACTTGTATTCTAACCATCTCATTCTCCTTAAAAGTATGGGGCAAATAAAGTCATTTTTCTAAGCTTTCAATTGTCCCATTAAGTAAGCCTTCAATATACTTATGTTCATAATTGAGGGTAAGAAGATAGTCAGACAACTCATTTCTTACATCCGTTATATATTCTATACTCATTGACATGTCTTCTAAATGTGTTTGAATTTCGATTAGTTTATCTTTAACAGTCATAACCATGACGTAGGTATCTCCTTATCTGCAAACAGAAACCCATGACGTATACACCAATCTGCGTATGTAGATTTACTGCCCTTGTAAAGTTTACTACGGGAGTTACTAAATACGAATCGTATGTCAAGATCAGGGTGTTGTTCTTTGACTAACAAATGTTTCTTACGATCTGCGCTGCTAAATATTCCTTTAGCTTCGACAATAATTCTATTAGGTAGAATAAAATCAGGGGTGTACCTATGTGGTGTTGATGGTTTAACATAACTAATCTTTAAAGTTTCATATTTAAATTTGATACCTAAAGATTTTAATGTATCACCAATACGTTTTTCTAAACCACTACGGTATCTACCCCATGATTTTAATCTTTTGTATTGCATTAGTTAACTACCTCATACACCTTAGGCTCTTTTTCTACACGGGTTAACCAACGAGGGCCGTTAGAGTACAGGAATAAACGTAGTCCATCTCCGTTGTTTGCATCAGACCAGCATACTTCTTTAAAAGCACAGTAAGAACAGTTAGTATCTAACTTTTCATTACCGCTTTCACCATCAGCTTTTGGTTTAAAGCATCGTTTAGGGGGAGTCTTAGATTTTACTACTTCTTTTAAATGTTTAATCCGTTTAGGAACATCGATCATATCCATTTCATCTACTTTTAGATACGCGATCTTCCCCTTCTGTTTATCCATTGCGAGAAACCCAGCCTCTGTGGCGTTTTCTGCATGTGCATAAGCACTGATTTGAGCAATATAACCAAACAGGTCTTTATCCACAAGAGAACCATCTTCAAACCTTTTAAATGAGGGTGAAGCCGCACTCTTAATATCAACAGGTACACCGTCAATCTTACAATCAGTGTGCCCCACAATACCATCAATTTGTACTTCAGCTTGCTCATGTGTTACCTCGTGACCAGACTCCTTTACTATAAAAATTAATAGGGCTTCGATAAGATCACCAAACAAAAACTTAATACGAGTATCAGGGCTAAGTTCTTCTTTAGGTGAGTTGTGTACCTCATGCCATAGCTGACACTCAGGTTTACCTATGTTAGACATTCGTAATGTATTGCGATCTTTACGGTTCTCTTTAGAAAATTGTTTAGTAATAGAATACGAAAAACTTTTAAGTAAGTCTTCCATAGCCTCACGTGTTGGTTCAAAACCTGTATCAACTACCGCATAGATATCTTCTACAAGTGTCTCTATATTTTTCATGGTATCTTCCTAAGTTACATTAAGTAGTCTAGTCTACCGCCTCTACACTAGAACCCAAGGACATTTACACTAACAGTTATGAAAGGAATCTCGTAACCTTGGCCCAAAACATTCTACTTAATTATCTTCAAAGTCAGAATCGAGAACGTCACCTAAATCATCATAGTCATCCTCTCCCCAATCATCATCATCATCCTCATCTGTTACGTACTTAGCTAAGTCAGTAACAAACACCTTGTTAACACCAACACCTATACCTTCCTTACCTTTAAAGTTCCACTCATAGGCTACAAGTCTAACTTTAGCTTTAGTACCGTTACCTATTTCGCCAGGGTCTACCTCTTCTACTCCTTTCCTAAAGGCGACCTTAATAGGAAATTTAGACTTACCTGTTACAAAGAGCTTACGATCAGGATAGTCTTTGTTCTTACGAGGATCAGTCTTGATGTCAACACCCAAAGACTCAAGAGCTTTAACAGCAGACTTATCCAGTTCACCTAGATCAACTTGATATTTACCAGACATATCATTAACTGTAGCAAGATTAGGCCAGTAAAGAGTAGCTTCGATTTGTGTTTGCTTACCCATTATTATATCTCCTTTATAAATGGGGTTATCTTTAATCTATAGTAATAGTATAAGGTATTATAATTATGTTGTCAAGAGGATTAATGAGTGTGTGACCAATCTGTGCCTGTACGGTACTCAGCATCAAGAGGAGTATTTAATTTAAAGTGTTCTCCTGCTTTGATAATAGATTGTCTCACCAATTCTCCTACTTCATCCGCATGTTCCTTTCGTACCTCTATCTGAAATTCATCGTGAACTACAGCAACTTGTCTAGCATCTAATTTCTTTTGGAGTACCCACTGATGCCATAGTATCATAGCGTACTTCATTAGCACAGACTCGCCACCTTGAAGGTAACAACTTAAGGCAAAGTGTTCTGACTTGATGGGGATGCGTCTACCGTCAAGTCCGACCATGTATCCAACCTTAGATGCCCTTGCTGCGATTTGTTTAAGTGCGGCCAAAGCTGGTAAAGAATTGAGGAAAGTTTCTTTAACTCTACGTCCATCTGTTGAGTTTCCTCCCGTAATAAGGCCAACCTTTTCGTCACCAGCACCAAGTAACCATGCATAGATGAAAGTCTTTGCGACATCTCTATTGCTCCACTGTCCTTTGTCTTCATTCCATTCTCCTTTCGGTATACCCATTGCGTCTAAGTTTTTGGTATGTATATCACCGTTAACAACTTCATGTATGTACTCAGGGTCATTCATGTAGTGAGATAGTACACGCAACTGAATCCCACTAGCGTCACAACCAAGCAAAGTATAAGTATCAGGATCATCCACAGTAAAGCAAGACCTACATACTTCTCCGTAGGGTGAGTTACTAGAGGGTATATTTGCCATATTAGGGCTGTTATGAGACATCCTATGGGTAACAGCACCGATAGAGAAACAACTACCATGTACCCTGCCGTCAGTTCTGAGAGCATCTAACCATCCTTCCACTTCTTTAGCACGAGATACTAACATAGCATATGTACCTAAATGTTTAAGCTCTTGAGGTGCATTGTTATGTATTGTCTCTAAGTTCTCTTCACATAATTTCCAGGAAGTATTCTGCTTCTGTTGGAACTCTTCCTTAGTTATACTGCCGTCACGTTTTCTTTCGAGAAGTTTACTATATACCTTTGTACGTACAGTAGGACTCCAGTAAGGGGCAAGCCTCTTCACCTTCTGTTTAGGAGACTTAAGATTAAACTCTTCCCAATCAATTAGGGATACAGGACCATTAACACTTTCGTAGTTAGAACCAAAGTGTCGTAGTCCCACGATAGATAGTGTACCATCTTGTTTGTATTTAGGCGTCACTGTCCGTATCAGTTTGGGTAGAGGTGGAGCTACTTTTAGTATAAGCTTCTCCAGTTTGTTTGCTTTGCTTGTGAGATGGGCGAGAAGTTTGTGTGCTTTTTCTACGTCGAGAGCGAACCCTAACTGGCTTTGGTTCTCTAGTAGATGTTGGCTCACATGCTCTATCTTCATTGCTTCTTGAGCGTCTGACCCCCCGCCCTCTAACTTTAGTGCAACTGCTACCTTGTACGTTAACTCTACATCATTGATACAATACTCTAACATATCCTTACTGTAGTCACTGAAGTCTTTGTAAGGTAACTTAGGAAACTGTAGTGTTTCGCCCCAAGACTTTAGTGAGTGTCCACCTATACGTGTGTACTGTTGAAGCCGTGACACAAGAAGTGTATCAGTCACACAAGCTGGACGTATACGTATACCAAGTAGCTTACGTAGTACACGCATATCATAACCAATAAAGTTATGCCCTATCCAATGGCCTACTGTATCAGTAAACGATACGAAGTCTTGGATAGTATCAGGAGTCCAGCTTAGTATCTCACCAGTATCCCAATCTTTACACACAATACAGTGTATAACTGACACGTCAGGTAACAGTCCATCTGTCTCTATGTCACAGATAACTGTACGTTTAGGCATTATTACTCTCCTTAATCTCTATGTCCATACATTTCTGCATTAGCACCATGTCTTACACGACAACCTAATCCCCCTTCATCACAGTTAGGGTAGGATGCACAACCAAGATGTTCATCATAGTCAGCATCTGAAAGTTCCATTTCAGCGAAATGCCATTTAATAGCCTTCCATACGATAGCTTTCTTTCCTGAATTGTTACGCCCTCGTTTTCCAGTATCAAATACTAATTCTTTTTTGTATAACTCTGATACTCTAGGACGAATAGATAGTATATGTTCACCAACTTTAGCGGCGATTTGATCAGCGGTGTATCCAATGTCTTCAATATCTAACAGATTTTGTACTGTCTTTCGTAATACTTTTGCACGAGATTCTGGGTATGTGTCTAAATTTCTACCAACGTAAAC
>TARA_R110000824_G_C15231140_1_pt1 | contig 12101 bp, 19 predicted proteins | sample TARA_R110000824 | Tara Oceans TARA_R110000824 (sample SAMEA4397747) | marine metagenome | biome: Polar Biome; feature: [MES] marine water layer (ENVO:01000295) within the mesopelagic zone...; material: water (ENVO:00002006), including particulate matter (ENVO:01000060) such as...... | reverse complement strand
GGTTGAGTTACTGCTTTAGGTTGAGTTATTTTTTTTGTTCCTGGCTTACCCTGAATCAAAACTCCACCATGAAAAGAACACGTACCTTTGCCTTGTTTATCTGTATAAGTACCATCTGCACAAGGATAAAAATCTGGACATTTATTTTTTTTGAAGATCGTCATATTTTTATTTTATTATTACCATTCGGTAAACTTGGTAAACTTGGTAAACTTGGTAAACTTGGTAATGATTCTTTTTTTTATAATTTATAAGGTGCTAAGTTTAAATTAGCATCGTATGGTTTATTGGCGAAGTCTGAATGTTGATAAACTTCTAAAGGTTGTACAAATTGTGATCTTAAATAAGGTATTAATTTATTTAAACTATCTATTTGTATTTGAATATGTGGTTCGTTTTCAAAATTTCCCTCTAATGCTATTCCTATTGAACTTGTATTTTGTCCTGAAACGTGATAAGAAATAGTATCTAAAAAATTTGTTTGATATATTGTACCATCTTTTGAAATAACATAATGATAGCCAATACCCGGCCAATTGTTTTTATCAGGTCTTATGTGATATTTAGCAACCGCATAAGGTGTTCCATTACTTGCAAAATGATGCAAGATCATCTTATCAATTTGATTTAAATTTCTCTTACTATATACTTTAGTTGGGTGTTTTTCAAGATCATCTACAATATTTTTAATTTTAACTAAACTTTTAGTTTTTTTTATAAACATATACATAATCAAAATAAAACCGCTTAGAATAGCTATGTTTTTGGTATCATTCATAATTGATTACTTTACCATTTCTTTTATTGCTTCAAATATCCAATATGCTATTCGATCTCTACCTGATCTTGTCATCAAATATTTTTTACATTCTTTTTCTGTGTCCATAAAAAAAGATTCAATCAGGATTGCCGGTTGATAAGTATTTTTGATTACAAAAAAATCTTCTCTTTTTATTCCTCGCCATTTTTCACCTTCAAATACTGGAAAGTATAAATTTTCAATTATTTTAGCCATTTGTTCTGATTTTTTAGAACAATTTTTTGATATAAATACTTCGCATCCAGTTCCACCACCTGCGTTACTATGCAATGAAATAAATAAACTATCACTTATTGAATTTGCTCTTTTAACTCTTTCAGACAAACTTATATCTTCTTGTTCAGGACTACAATCAAAATATGGCATATTCTGGAACCTCATTAACTCCATTATTCTAGCCTTAATTTGACGATTACATTCACCCTCATAAAGAACACTTCCATCTTCAAATATAGGTGATCTTTTACCAGGAGTTACATATTCTGGATTGCAACCACCATGCCCACTATCTAAAACGATTGTTTTCATTTTATTTTCATTTTGATCGGTTTTTTCCTAGTTGTTCCCCATTTGCAATGCGCCATTGTTGATCCTGCTTGACTTGATCCAGTTGTTCTTAAAGAGGCACCTGCATCACTACAAGTTTTTGCATTATAACCATTAATACCATTTATCATACCGGTATTCAGTAATGTTTGTAATTGTGCATTTGTCAAATTTACCATATATGCTGACGTAGGATAAGCAAACATAGGTATATAATCAGGAGATGATAAAAGTGTATATTTTTGTATAATAGCTTGTTCTACTTGCGGCCTATTAGTAGCATTAACAATCAAATTAACTGTATTTATTGTTAATGGAATTAATGTATTTAAAATAGCCATAATATCATTAAATGTTTGAACAGTTTGATTAACTGGCGTACCACTTGGATAACCTGCTTGGTTGGTTGCATCCGTTATTTGTGCAGGACTATACCACATTCCATTTACTTTTTGATACCCCATTGAAGGCAAAAGATGTTCATCTACGTAACCTTGACCTGGTACATAGAACTTATAACCTGAACTACTTGATCCTGACATAAAATAATAAGCACCAATACCTAATGCTCCAATTATTAACAAAGTATTTCTATCAATTTCCATTATTTTTTTTTTAATAATTACATAAAAGGAACTTTTTAAAATGATTGCATATTTATTTAATTTGTAACAGCTTTTCACCACCTACATAATACGTTTCAAGCAAATTTTGCCCTTGCTGAAACATTGGATCACTTTGTTGTCTAGTTAATACATTTTCAATTGCTTTAGGTACCCATGCAAGATTTAATGCTTCACCAAAACCACCATCCCAACTAGAAATATGATAATAGCCAGGCGATCTACCAGGTGTAGTAGGTATCCATAAATAATAACCTTTTTCCTTTAAATCTTTTTCACACACTTCTTTTTCATCTAAAATAAATATACCTTTATTTCGATCACACTTTTCTTTTTTTTGTGTAAAAAAATATAATAATCCTACACCACCAACAGCTAGTATTATCTTTTGTGTTTTATTTAGTGCCATTATTTATTGAATTTTTTAACTTGTGAATAAATAGTAAACGCAGCGGCAGTCATTAATAAATAAGGCAGAATTTTTGCTGCTATATTTGTAGTTGATTCTATTACTTCGGAAACGTTTTCAGTAGCATCTACTAAATTTGATCCAGTATTAACTAATGTACATAAATTTTCTGCACCCCATAAGGCTACGTCTATTCCTTCGTGTCTGAAAAAATTAATAAAATCACAATCATAACCGCCTTCATATCCCATGCTATCTTCACCTACTGGATTAATAGCATAACTTCCCCAATTCTCGCTATAACTCCAAGCATTTTGAAATTGTGCTTGTGCTAACGTTTTACCATTTTTTATTTTTAATTGTTTATACCAAAGTTTCCATTGAACTAATTGCCAATATTCAACATTATTCCACCAATTAGACCATGAAGCATATATCGGAATAGATTCCCATGTAATTATAAATGCTTCACCTATTTTACTACTTATTCTATATGTAGCTAAATTTATTATTAACGCTTCTGCATTTGCAAAATATTTCTTTTTTTTGTTTTTTGTATCATTCCATTTAGACCAAATTATAGTTGTCGCATCTGATAAAGAATTTGTATTATACAATTCTTTGTACAATCCAGACCACTCCTCACGTGTCCAAGTAGTATAATCAATTTCATTATTATTTCCATTAATATTAATTGACTTAAATTTACTATTAAAGCCAAAAACTTGCGGTTTAAAAATACTTTCTATCATACAAATTTATTTTATAATTTAGTGTACGCAATAGTAACTCTTTGAAACCCTAATGGATCAGGTGCCGTTGGTGTTGAATAATCCATTGCAGATAATTGATTTCTTTCAGTACCATTATAAGTTACTGTATAACCATCTATTATAACTACACCATTCAAAATACCATCAATACCATTGAACGTAATAGTCATACTTAAACACACATCGGTTGTATGCCCCCCTGCTACTGTTTGTTCAAAAAACGATGTTGTATCAGTTTGTCCACTTAATATATTTATTATTGTTACTTGATTTGCTGCTGTACCACCACCACTACCACTACCACTACCTAAACCAGTACTGTAACTTAATTCAATATTTGCAGCACCTCGATAAGTTAAAGTAATAGTATCAGTAATTGGATCACTATTTGCATTAAACTTTATATTTTCACCTGGTTCAATCCTTCCTGCATCACCTGAACTAGTAAATACATAATCTACCGCATTACTCCCCCCACATATCATAGTTAAAGATGTTGCAGATACAATATTTACTATTTCATTTATAGGATAAGTTTCTAGTCTTGTTCTGTTTATTTCTATATTATTTAATGTTCCCATAAGAATTTATTTGACTTATTAATATGATAAGAAAATCAGTAGTAGGTGCTGCTACATTAAATCTAATTTTATAACGTATTTCTACTGCTGCTCCTGGATGCCCTATAAATCTAATACTATCATTTGCAGGTATTCTAATACTTCCAGAATCTCTATCTAAGACTATAATTTCAAAGGCCGTATTATTTATAAATTCAATATGATAAGTATTTCTTCTATTAAGTGTTCTTCCATCTGTCGGAGAATTACTAACTTCTATATACTCAAATTGCCCTTGTCCGTTATTTTTATCATTCATTTGAAATTGGTTTTTTGCGTATTTGTTTTGCCATATCAGGATTATCTACACAAAATTGTGCTAATTCGTTTAAAGCGTTTAATCCATCACCATTAAACACTTGATCCAATTTTACTAATGATTCATTTAAACTACTAATTTCTTTATCTTGTTTATGTTCAGGATTTTCAATAGTTTTTTGTACCGGTTCGTTTATTGATGTTTTAATAGGTTTTTGTACTTCATTTTGCTTTTGCGGAATAGCCATTTTCTGGCTTAATAATTGTGTTACACTGCTTACTATCTTTTGCCCTACGTCTGTTTGAAAAAATTCTCCTATCCTTTCTACTGAATTTTTATGCCCATCTTCTAATTCAGCTATTCTAGTATCCATTTTTTCTAATTCGTGTTCATGCCTTAAATTCATAATTTCTTCACGCATTTGGCTATTTGAATTATGATTGTCTTTCATGAGATTCAAAATCATATCATTATTATTATTATTCATTGAATGAATACCATGAATACCTGAACTTTTATGAACACTACTATCGTAATAAGGATTTTCAAAAACAATAGAAATTGGGTGAGCATCTTTTTTATCTCCAATATGATTTAGTAAAAAAAACTTTTCTGCCGTTTGACCATGAATTATCATATCATTATTCAGCTTAGTTATACAATCATCCAAGTTTTGAGTAACAAAATTAGTTGATCTTAAATCTTTCCTAGTAGCATTACTATTCGCAAACTTTATAGTATAAAATCTATAATAGCAATTATCATTTTTCCTTTCTGATTCTAACCAATTACTTACTTTATCTAAACTATTATTTTCCATAATTTTTTTTTTAGGAACTTTCAAAAATGTTTGCATATTAACAATTAGGACTCCACCACCATAACCCAAACTGAAAAGTATTACCTGCTACCATCCCTGCATTATCCATAATTACTAATTTTGATTGTTGCCAGTCTATTGCTAGTACTTGCGTAGGAACTATTGGAACGTAATTATAAGCTGATCCTAAAAAATGTCTATTTGGTGCTATTGATAATTCTATTGGAAATTCATCTACAAATGCACACGTACCTTGTTTTAAAGTTAAGTAACTACTATTAAAATTTAGACTTGGCATACTTGATCCACCAAATAGAGGTTCTCTATCATTAAAACATTTAAATCCTAAAATTAAAGCATCTTGTGGAATACCTATATTATCACTATTACTCAAACTATATACTGTTTGTGTAATATTTAAAGGAACTTCAAAATTCGCTAATCTGCATCCAGTAAATTCTTGTCCGGTACGCAATTTTAATCTATTAGGAAATTCAGGTTCACTACCAGGAGTAGAATATATAACTACAATTTCAAAAACTTGATTATCATTTGCACCAGTACTAGGATTTAATTGTATAAAGCTTTGATTCCAGTCTATATTAGCACTCATTATTGGTTGAAAAAATTGTACAATTTTTAGATCAGGGATCCAATGTTCTGACAAAACAAGATCAATTTTTCCAGTTGCACTTGCTTTGTCTTTTAAACTTATAAAACTATTGTTCTGCACTGCTGCACCTACCAGTTCAATATTATTACTGCTTGTTCTGTCTTTCTCACTATCTCTTACCCATAAAGCCAAAATTTGACAATCATACGGCAACCCTAATTCATTAACTTGCTGCAAGTTAAATTTTAAACCACCTGCTATTGTTCGTATATTAATAGTTTTATACTGAAAACCATTTTGACATATTGGAAATTTTACATTTGACATATTTTTTTTTTTTAAAAAAAGGGAAAAGCAATTTACTTAAAATTGCAAATTGAATTTCCCTTTTAATTTATACAAAAACCCATTTTTAATGTATTCTGAACTTAAAGAATTACTCTATTTTGTGTGTATTTTTCTAAAATTTCAGACACTTGTGTCCATGTTGCCGGTTGCGCTCCGTTACGTACTACTAGCACTTTATAATGAAACACTAAAATATTTAATCCTTTTTCAGCATCACCTGCAATTGCTTGAAGATCTGCACCTGCTGCCGGTGAAAACTCTAAAACATTTGTATCACGACCTGAAAAAATTGCAGGTTGAATAATTGGTACAAATGACTCTTCGTCTGTCATTGGCAAAGTTGTTGCTGATCCTTGCGTTTGGGGAATAACTTTAAATCTACGAAGTTGTTCAGTATTAAGAATTTCAATGGTATTAGCTTTGATAGATATATTTCCAGACCAAATTGCATTCAACGCATCTGATTCACTTACTGCCACTGCGGTTGCTGCGAGGTTGAATGTGAATAAATCAGGATAAGTAATATCTTCGCAGTTACCATTGTTACCTGCAACAAGTGTTTGCTTATTAATTGCTACTTTTAAAGCATAAGGAATTACAAGATCGTTAAGACCAATAAAAACTTCTAAAGGTCTACGTGCTGCACCATCACCATTCATATTGAATCTTTCTGCCACATCATTAGCAGCTAGTTGTTTTTCTAAACGAATATCTCCTTCCTGAATTTGTGCTTCTGGCCCAAACATTCCACGCAATTTTGCGAGTAAACCACCTTCTCTAGTAATCGGTAATACAGTCATTTTATTTAAATTTTGAATTATTTTTAATGAAAAGGAACTTTTAAAAATGATTGCATATTCTATAATGCTCTAGTTAAACCTGAAACTGCCATTTGACTTTCTTCAAATTCTTCTTGCGCATAATTTGATCCTTGATACCCTGCTACAAGATCAGGTGCTACACCATAATTACCAGGTAAAGTTCTTAAACCATCATTTAACCCTGCAATATTTGTGGGCGGTACCCATCGTAATCCGGTTACAGTTGCATCTTTTGGAGTCATTAAACCCTGAATTAATTGATAACCACCATACGTAGCTAAACCAATACCTGCACCTTTGTACATTTCTCCTTTTAAATATGCTAATACTCCAACACCTGCTGCTAGAAATAAGCCATTTCTAGCCATTGGATTATCAACAAGAAAACCAGTTTTTGCCGTTCCATCTGATTCCGTTGTCAACATTGTATCAACTTTTCCTGCTGCATAGCTTGTTACTACTGCTGCTGCTACTTCGGTATAAGGCACATCTTGAAAACCTGCTACTTGCGAAGGTCTTTTTGTTGCACACGTTCTACATTTTGCCATTTTATCTAATTTTAAATTGTTTTAATTAAATTTATTTACGCTTACCTGCACTCATTACACAATATTTTACTTTTTTGCCAACTTTTGTTTTAACCAGTTTAGCAGTCATACCCATATTGTGCATTTTTTTTTGAGATTTTTTCGCATCTGATTTTTTATAATGACACGATTTTTTAACATACGTTCTTTTAGCCATTTTATTTGATTTTAAAATTTGATTTATAATAAATAATTACTTTTTTATTTTGATCCTAATAATGCTACTGCTCCAAGCATCCCTGCTCCTATCATTAGCATTTTTTTCTTATTATCTTCCTCTTCGCTGCCAGGTGGTGGTGGTGGTGGTGGCCAGTCACCATTTCCAGGCATAAAACTCCCGCCTGGTGGTGGAAAATTAGCTTGGTTACTCGCCAGTGCATCAATCTTTTTTGCTTCCAATTCCATTGCTTTTGATCTATTAACTGAATCCACAATTGTAGCTGTAATAGTTGTTAAAGCTATTGCAATAGCCGAAATAATTGTTGCTGTTGCACATATCCCGGCACACCCCACTCCTGGCGGCACTAAAGTTCCTTCCGACAATCCCAAGCAATCTTGCAAAATTGTTTCAGGTTGTTCACCGCCGGTATTATAAAGCACCCCATTTCTGCTCATTCCCTTTACATTAGATCGTGAAACTCCACTAAAGTAATTACAAGCATCTAAAAATTGATTTTGAAAACCCATTTTTTGCTGTACTTGTACCGGAAAATCTGCTATATTTCTATTTGTTGAATTTAAAAAAGTGTAGAGCAATCCTGATCCCATAGAACCGGAGCCATTTAAAGAACTGTCTGACCTATAAACATCATTTATTTGATCTGACAAAATACCGCTAGAATCATTTAAAATTTCTACTGCAAGATCAAAGTTTGTTTGTGATCCCGCCCAAAACGAATACCATCCATATTCACCACCACCGGAAAGATAACCCTTATCTACGCATAATTGCACTGCTTGATTAAATGATTGTTCCATTTCAAAGAATGACTTTTTATACTTACTCGCATGACCATAATTAAAAAAATTAACATCTCCCCATCTAATACTTATTCTATTATCAATTAACCATTGCGTTTGTTGTGCCGGTGTAAGAGTCTGTAAATACGGAGCATCAAATGGTCTTTTAAAAAACGTGCCGCCGGGAATAGTACCTTGCCCATAATAGGTTGACATTCTATTTGCTGCTGCCGAATAAAAACTTGTTCCTCCAATATTTCCAAACTTATTTGGTTGATTTGGTGTTGTTCCGGGAAGAAACATACCCGGTGCATTACTTACAGTAGCTTGTTGCCAGTCTCCATTCCCTAGATCATATCCGGTACACGTACCTGCCCAATTACTACCGGCAACCGAATCATACATTGATTCTACTGGATAAAAATCATCTTGCAGCCATTGAATCCCATCTAATGAAGGATTATCCCTCATAGCTTGTTGATCCATTTTTCGAGGCAACCACAAGCTACGTTCTAAGCACACCCTACTTGGAAAGCCTGAAATTTGGCTTAATCTTTCATCTTCTTTTCTGCGTTTTAAAAGAATGTTTTTTGTTTCCTGATTTATTCCAAAACTCATTGCTGACCTATTACCTTGTTTTTCAGCCATTTTTATTTTGTGAATCGTTCCAGAAAGTTCTTCAGGTATTACTCCGGTAGGTGTGAAATTTCCTTGAAGTGCTTTATTAATCAATTCTATTCCTTTAGTAGCTAATTTAGATTTTCTAGGCACCATTACCTGGATCAATTGTAGTTCTTCTCTAGCTACTTTTAAAGTTGCCTGACTTTCACTTATTTTATTAAATTGTATTGGTGCTTGTTGTTGGACATATTGTTGCTTTTGCCTTACTTCTTCTTGTCTTAGTTTTGTGGCCGGTGTATCATTTGAATACAGATATTTTACCTCTTTACTAGGTATCTTATAAGTTTTAGTAATAGGTGTATTACTTAAACCGCTAATTTCTACTATTTCAGCCATAGGATAATCTTTTTTATTTACGTATTTTTTTTCTTTACCAAAAACACTATAAACTGTATCAATTGGAATTTCTTTATTATCAATTATTGCAACTGTATATACGTGCTTAACGTCTTGATGTTTATTAGTATAATTAGTAAACCTAATTATATAAGGTATTTGTAATGATCTTAATACTGCATTAACAAATATTGTTTTACTCTTACAATCACCGCTTTTTTTCTTCCATAATGCAGGTGGTGTTAATTGTAACGATCTTTCAAAATCATCTACTTTGTATTTAATTTCATATTTTACAAAATTCCACAATCTTTTTAATCCATCTTTTGTATCAAATTGTTTTGCAAATTTTTCAAACTGTTTTGATTTGTATTTTTGATCTACTCTAATTATGCTATCTATTATATCTTGCGTATCTCCTAACCTTTTTACTGTTTTTGTAGTATTTTCAGGTTTAGGTATTAAACTAGTATCAATCATAATTAAATAATTAAATTAAAGCTTTTTGGAACTTTTTAAAATGATTGCATATACTGGTAGTAAAACTGAAAGATCGTAAGGTGTAGCTTTTAAGTGATCTATAATTTTATTTGTCATCATTCTTTGTTGATCCGTTGCACCTAACCACTTACTACGCAAAAGAATTTCTTTTTCTTCTTTTTCTGTTAGATCTTCTAACAAACCGAATAATGTGTGTATTTCCTTAGTCATAAGTGTGTTTCATAAGGTTTACAAGGTTTAACCTGGTTTACTAAACTTTGTTTTATTTAATCATAATCACCCGAATCATAGGCATATAAAAACTTTAAGGCTTCATCTTTGCTTTCAAATATAGTGTCCATATTAACACTTAAATTGTAATCTTGTTTTTCTGTTCCCTTAACAAAACAAACAGTCCAATACACCCCTTCACACGCATCCTCATAAACTTCCGCAACTAATCCACTATTTCCATAAAATCTATAACCATAGTTTGTTTTTTTAACTTTCATCCCTGCTCTTTTAATCAAATTAGATGCAGAGTTCCAGTTTCTTAATTCAGAATCAAGTCTTTTCCATTTTCTGACAAATTTATTATATTCTTTTCCTATTGGTAAAGGATTTTTTCTATAATCATTATTAAACTTTTCAAATTCATCTTTTAATTCTTCTCTAGTTTTTTCTTTTTTCACTCCATTAATAAAGATCATTCCATTTTGACAAGTGTGTTTCATAAGGTTTACAAGGTTTAAACTGGTTTACTAAACCTACGTTTTATCGTTAGTTTAAAAAATTACCTAACTTTTTATAATATGCACTTAAATAATCATTAAAAAAATCTGAAAACATATTCCAGTCTAGTATCATTATTGAATCTTGAATTTCTTTTAATGCTCTAATATTTTGCTGCGAAAATCCTTCTTCATTATCTTGAAATAAATAACTTTCTAAAAATTGTGATGCTACTCCTACGTTATGTTTTTCTTTTAAAAAGTGAAACATAAAATCTGCAACCCTTTTATACATATTGTCTTTTATAACCTGATCTGATACAGAAGGATTATAATAATACCTACTAAAAACGTGATCCCAGTCTATTACTGGTACATAAGTATTTTTTTCATTATCTTTCATTCCATTTATAAAGATCATTCCATTTTTGGTAGTGTTTTTCATCTTTTATTTAATATCCATATTTATTATATGCCTTCAATCTAGCTTTATATTGTCGTTTAATATCTCGCAAATATGGTAATCCATCAAACTCCAACCATTTTTTCAGGACAACATCTTTTTGCATTTCTTTTCTTGAATATGTTCTATACGTTACAGTCAGCCTACCAGTTTTTGCATTGAAAACAATAGGATTATAATAATACTCCTCTTGCCAAGTAGAAGTTTTATCCACTACTCCTAGTTTATCATCATCCGAATCAACTGCAATTTTGATAAGTTCATTTATCTCACTAATAATCTTAACAATTTTTTTGCTAATTTTCTTAAACTCTTTTTTTTCATCTTCCCTATATCCATTTATAAAGATCATTCCATTTTGGCAGGTGTGTTTCATACAATAGGAATTTTGATATTATTTAATGGTATTGGAGCATTTAAAAAATTACCTGATAACTGGATAATTCCGTTTAACTCAATAGTATTTAGAATAGCATTAAAAACATCACCTTCCTGGATCAATAATAATATATCTCCAACAACTTTTTCAATTGGTATATTAAAATCTAAACCCACCACTCTAGTTAATCCACTTGGTACATGAAATCCTACCGGAAGGGCAACTTTACCTAACATAACCTTGCCATAAGTAATATCACCAAAAAAACTATTTACACCAATAGGAAAAGGATTGTTATTTGTTATCGTTAGAGGAATATTAGTACGTATAAATCCATTGGAAAAAGGTGTATTATCCATTGAAGGATTACCAGGAGTTACGCTGACATTTGTAATTATTTTTTCAATTGCTTTATTAACTCCTATACCCAATAATGCTAAACCACCAAAAATTGCTAAACCTTTTGTTGCTACGTTTGATTTATCTTTGATCATTAGTAAAATTTAGTTCTGGTTTTACATTGGTTATGCTTTGGTTATGCACATATTTACATACAAATGTAGTAAACATAAGTATAAAACGCATTAATATTTCAATATTTTTTAACAGTTTCAAAAAATTTATCAATATAATCCTCATAAAGACTTATTAAATTTTCCGTATTATTTATCATTTTTTGAATATGAGTTTCTTTTAATGCTACATTTAATAAATCTTTTGAATGCAAAATATTATTTATACTTTTATCTGGATCACTTAATTTAAATTTATATTCATGATATAGATCATTATCTTTGTTTATCTGACAACCATATATATTTATTAATACTTT
>TARA_R110000824_G_scaffold114880_2_pt1 | contig 12106 bp, 14 predicted proteins | sample TARA_R110000824 | Tara Oceans TARA_R110000824 (sample SAMEA4397747) | marine metagenome | biome: Polar Biome; feature: [MES] marine water layer (ENVO:01000295) within the mesopelagic zone...; material: water (ENVO:00002006), including particulate matter (ENVO:01000060) such... | reverse complement strand
TTGATTACTGAATCCATAATTTTTTTGTTTTTTTAAATGTTTATATCACATAAGTTCCGGTTAACTTAGTGATGGTTGTACCTTTTTAACACATGTTTTTAAAGGTTCTTACAATACATAGGTTATTTAATTAAAAAGTCAATAAAAGTTAAAAAACCTGTGTTTTTAGGCTGACACTGGGTATTATAATAGGTATTTGGTCTATATGTTACGATATATCGTACTTGATTTTTACGCTTTTTTACCTTATTTTTAGTAAAAATAGCTTATGAAACTCAAAACATTAAAGGACCAGAACAAAAATTACAACCTATCTATCATAGATTTTATAAAACTTTTAGACCCCAGTAAGAATGGTAAGTTTCTTAGAATTTTATTAAATGAATTAAAATTTTATGATAACTCTGTATCTATATCACAAGGTAGTGTGTGGGAACTAAGTCACCAAATAGAGGTTATGCAAGGGATAAATGAAGAGATAATGAATGTGTTAATAGAGTGTTTAGGTGGTGTTGATGTTATAAATGATTTGGAGAAATTCGAGGTGTTATGTGATGAAAATTTAATTTCCGTTAAGGATGTTCAAGAATATAGGTCTTTGGGTGAAATATCTTTGGCGGTTATAGATGCCGAAGAAAAACGGTGTGGTGTTAAGCCTAGAAAAGAAATTGTTTTAGAAAATTCCGATTATTTAATACTTAAACCTCTTAATGTCTTTGCTTCTAGAAAGTATGGGGCTTCAACAAAGTGGTGTACTTCTAGTAAGGAACCTAAAACTTTTTATGAGTACTCAAGTAATGGTGTATTACTTTATATTATCTCAAAACAAAATAACACAAAATGGGCTGTATATTATGATATAAAAGCTAGAGAATTATCATGGTGGGACTCTAAAGATATTCTTACTGATGGTTATATAGTGGATTTGCCGGAAGACCTAAAAAAAGATATATTACACTATATTTTAAATGAAAATAAATCAAATAACCATTATTTTGATGAAGAAACTAAATTACTTTCTGAACAAGTCTTTATTGGTGTTGTTGATGTAGATGGTGACTATCAAGAGGTATTAACTACACCAGAACCGTTTACTGGTATATGGCGTAATGGTGTTAATGGACCTACCTGGAATCCTGGTAATTACACTTACACTACCACAAACGATAAGATTGATGGGTTGGTTAATAAAACATTGGAGTATCACTATACTATAAATGCTTTAAATAAGGGTGGCCAGGAAATGTAGTTAACTAACTAATGTAATATTTTAATTTTTCTTCGTATAGGTATCCTGGTTGTACTCCCTGCATACTTTCTTGTACCTCACCATTTTTGATTATTGTTACATTTGGGATTCCTCTTACACCATATCTTGCGGCTAATGATTGCATTTGGTCTACATTAACTTTTAATATGTTATTTGGGTATTGTTCTTTTAGTTTATCTATAGTCGGTGTTAACATCCTACATGGTCCACACCAGGGAGCCCAGAAATCTACTAACACAACTTCTTCACTTTTTAGTTTTTGGTCAAAAACCTGTTCACTAATTATATCCATTTGTTTTATTTTATATTAAAGACACTTATTTTATTCATATAATAAATAGTCATAACATTTGGTTATGTCAACCCATTTAGTTATCTTTGTATTGTATATAAAACACCTACTTTGTAACTACAAAGGTAAATTTTACGTATAATATAACATACCCAACAATTAACCAATTAAATTAAATGAAAACAATAACCTTATCCATATTAACTATTCTTATAGCTTTCCTTACTCCCTACAGTACAGAAATGGAAGTAGTTTTTAAAAATAAAGGGGTTACCATCTCTACTAATTCGTCATTTGAGGTGTTGGAGTTTAATCCAACCAATTTCAAGTTTGGTGTTAGTGAGGGTAAGCCCACCAATACTGATTTTTACATAAATGGTAATTTCTTTTTTAAAGGTGGTGCTCCTATGGGGTTGGTGGTTATAGATGGAAAGAAAAAATCTGGTAAGAGAAAGGGTGGTGGGTTTTTTTATGTAAAAAATGGAAAACCTTATGTGCGTAGTAAGTACTGCCCATCCTACACAGAATACTGTTCTCAGTCTGTTTTTTGGGGAATAGATAACGGTGAGGTTAATACTTTCGCTCTTACAGAGAATCACTCTAAACAAAAAAGATTTCGTACCTTAATAGGTGAAAACAAAAATGGTGGAATAATTCTTATTATTTCAAAAATCAGACTTGATGTGAAAACTATCTTAGATTTTAGTATGGAATATAATTTGGTGGACGCGGTATTTTGTGATGGTGGTTCCTCAGTTGACTATTATTTTAATAATGGAAAATATTCATCTACTTTCAAATCTATGAATAACAACATAAAAACTATTTTGGATATTGACCAACCACCTATATACATTAGTGGTAATTTTAAATAGACTATTACGCGAACTTAGGAACAAAATTTGGTTCTGGGAAACTACCTATTTTAGGAAAACATTCTAATTTTTCTTTAGATGTTTTAGCTACTTCAGCAATATAACCGTGTGACCACGTATCCACACCGTCCCACCTGTCAGTGTTAAAGTTTGGGATGTAATTTTTAACCACAACTCTTTGTTTTTCATTTTTAATCTTTTCACAAGATGTTTTTAAATTTTTCGCTTTCCTTACCTCGTTTGTAGATTCACAATAAGGCTTAATAGCTGATATCCCAACATTGTACGCCATAATCGCGTAATCCATTGCGGCATCACCAGTTCCACCTTTAACATTAGAAGGTTCGGTGGTATAACCTATACCCTTAGCTTTATTATACAATTTACTTAACAAAAGAACAACTGCACGTAACGCTCCTAATTCTTTTTTAATTTCGTCACTTGACATCCCTACCATTTCTGCGGTCTCCTTAGTCATTTGAGCTGGCCCCATACTTGGGCTCATACCAACCGTATCCATAGCAGTTTTTATAACATTCATAACATACCATCTTTTACCTGAAGTAAAAGAACTTTCTCTACCTATAATACCTAAAGCAAGACTAGCCATTTTCTCACTTACTTTACCACCATCATCTAAATTATTTAATACCGCGTGTAGTGGATATCTATATGATTCTGGTAGACATTGGTAGGTACTCTGTGCGTATCGCACTGCTTTAAGCATTTCCTGTGCTGTCTTAATCGTGTTGGATACTTTTTGTTCCGATAAAAGTTTCTTTAATTGTAATTCGTTAATTATAATTTTCATATCTTGTTAATCAAAAAACTCCTTTCCTTTTTTATAAAGTAAATTAAGCCCTTTTTTTAAGAGTTCTGTATTCTTTTGTTTTATAGTCTTTTCATCTTTATTAACAGTAGTTTCAGTCGTACCACCACCACCACTACCTCTTGCCCATACTATAGCGGTTTTATTTTTATTCATTTTACTTAATGGTGTTGCCCAAACCTGTTTGTCGATATTATGAAAGATGATTGGTTCCCCATCTACTATTGCACCTACAAACCCTAGGTGAGTATTAATCCCTGCTGATTGGCCCTTATGTAAAGTATTCCCACCTTTAAATTTTATATTTTGACCTAACATCTCTGGTGTCCACACATCATTATTTTTAGCGTTAAGCATAAACGGACCATCAGCTGCAGCCTTTTCTCCTCCCATCTTTTTATACCCAGTCATTCCTTCGAAAAAAGCTTTTGTGTGGTTAAGTGACGGTTCATAAAATAAACCAACAATATCATCTATTTTTAAATTTGAAAATTTTTCTTGGTTCGGCACTAAACTCTTACTAATTTTCTTAGCTTTTTCTTCTTGTGATTCTTCTTTAGGATTTTTATTCACAAGATTAAAAAGACTTACCATCTCAGGAATAAGATTAGTTCCAGCATTTTCATATGTTGAGTATTTGTTATGACCATTTCTATGAGCATGCCATGCATTTCCTTGAAATTTCTGTAGCGTGTCAGACACCCATTGTGAACATCCCTTCACCTTACAACTATAAATTTCACTCTCTTTGGTTGGGTCGAAAGTAGGCATATTATTTACGTTCAGAGAGTCTGAAAATATTACCTTGTCAAATTCTTTGCCTCCTACGTCTCCTTGTTCAACACCCACATCACCATCACCCCCCGATTCTATTGTTTTTGCTTGTTTAACAGTAATTCGTTTTCCATCTTTTTCAGCATAGATGAAAGCATTCGGAAAAGTATCCTGAACCGCCCATATACCCAATTGTAGGTTACCTTCCCATTCAGTCCATGATTTTTTCAGAACATATCTATATAAAACCCCTTTAATATGAATTTTTTTGATAGGTGTGCCCAACTCTTTAACTTTAGCTAACCACTCCAACGAAGGCTTTGCATCAAAAACACCCACCTGTATACGATACTCAATTCCGTGGTCACGATTTGGTTTGGATTCTCTAATTAACACCCCATTAATATTTTTACTATTAGTGTGTAAACTTATCCCCATAATTTCTCGAACCCTACTAACTTCAGATAGTATATTCTTTTCCATATGTTATAAATAGTAGAAACCTTAGTTAAATATTTTCGTATAATATAGTACAATTAACTTGGTTGTTTAACTTAAATTCCTTATCTTTGTATTATGAAAAAATTAATCACAATATTATTATCATTATTAGTCATATCTTCTTATGGCCAAACTAAATTAGACTTCCTTATTTTCGAAAAAGTTAATGACTATCGTATAGAAAATGGTTTGGATTCTTGGGACTGGGATGATAGGGTTTTTTTGGTGGCTGAAAAACACGATAGTTACCAACTAACTATAAGTGATATTTCACATGATGAATTAGTCGATGTAGATGGCCATGAAGAAGTTAGTAGGTTAGCTCACCGTTTTGACGCTGTTTTTACTGATTGGTTACGTTGTGGTGAAAATATTGCTGTTGTGAACACACATAATATGAAATTAGAAGAAATTGCCACCCAAACATTAGAAATGTGGATTGCTTCACCACCACATAATAAAATACTTTTAACTACAACTAGGTATTGTGGTGGAGCTATAAGCTCTCACAAAAGTACAACCTGGTCACGTTCTAAATATGCTTCTAACAATAGTTGGGTTTACGTAACCTTAAATTTATATGGTGGTTCTATATATAACTTCCCTACCTCGAAACATTAGGTTAAGTTATTTCGTATACTATAATACAACTAACACTAACAAATAAAAATAATTCCAATGAAAAAATTACTCACAATCTTACTAACTATTTTAACTTTCTGTTCATACGGACAACAGCGTATTGTAGAAGCAGAAAAAATCATTTTTAAAATGGTAAACGAATATAGAGTTTCGCAAGGATTAGAATCTGTTGTATGGTCTGAAAAGGTGTATGACGCAGCTTATCATCACTCTTCTTATATGTCTAATAAAGGTGTTCCTTATGCACATACTGAAACTGTTGATGTGGATGGTCATGAAGAAATAAATGACCCTCAGATGAGAATATCAAAGTATTGTGGGTCTTCTTCTTGGGGTACGGAATGTCTAGCGGGTCTTCGTTTAATGTCGTGGACGTCAGAACCTTGGGATTTAGAGAAAGCGTGTCGCACAGTAGTAAATGATTGGATTAACTCTCCGGGACACAAAAAAGCTATGTTATATGATAAAGAAGGTAATGGTAACCTTACTATTGGTGCTGTAAGTGCAATTAAGGTAAGTTATTGTGAGACTGCAATCCCTGTATTGGTATTGGTGAACAAATAAAACCCTTACTTTATGCTGGTTTGGTTAATGGCCTATTAGCGTTATCCTTACCACATTTAATATTTAAGTCCCATAGTGTACCACCTAGTGGAGCTACGACCTGTAGGTAAGCAACATTTTGACCTTCAATTTTATCAAAGGTTATCTCACCATTAGGTCCTATGATACCATCATCAAATCCTGCATCTTCCAGCTGTTTATTATAATATCTTGTGTTGTAATATCCTTTCGGACCTGCATCTCCTCCTGTCTTGACATTCCAATCATACTCCTTCTTAGTTATGTTAGCATTTTTTAATAGTTTTTCTATTCTCTTTTTATTAACATTTATTTCATTTAGTATAATCTTAAGTTCTTGTTGTAAATCTTCATTTACCCTAATTTTTCTCTGTGCAATTTCCTTTTTCTTCGCTGGTATCTCAGCGTTCATGTTCTTCAATTCCTTTTTCTGGTCCTTTAACTGTATCGCTTGCAGTTTTCTCATTGCGGCAAAGAACTCTTTAAGGTCATCTTTTTTGAATCCCGTTTGTTTTTTGTTCCTGTTAGTCACCAATTTCTTATAACCAGTGCTTTTCTTTACTTCCGACTTATTGTCATATGGGTAAAGTTTGAAAAAATTGGTAAACCACTTGTCGTCTAGTTCTTCCTCTCTTTTTAAATTATAAAAAGCATTACCAAGGTATTGAGCTGTCTTGTATTCTTCTTGAGTTTGATTGCCCCCATCTCTCTTACGTACCAACTTGTCGGACACATCATCATCTTTATGCACAAACCAGTAAACATTAGGTGCGGTTCTATTAGGGAAATCCAGATAGTGTTCGATATATGGGCCCCATTTCTCACCTTGTTTTTTATACTTTCCGTTCCAACCCAGACCTATAGGAATACTAAAACCATACGTTTTTATTTTCTCCTTAATCTTTATTATAGCTAGTTTTAGGTTTTCCTCTTCCTGTTCTAATTTAGCTGTTATTTTTAGTGCTTGGTCTTCTGTAGTTGAGTCTATGATTGCTTGTGCTTCCACTATTTCAGTTTCTAACTTTTCCACCTCCAGGGTTATTTTTTCTAATTTAGGTTTGACTAGCTCTAAATCTTTTTGAGACATTTTTCTAAATAGTGCTGAAACAAATCCTTCTACCCCAGTATCTGGGTTTGAGCTAACGTATTCTTCACCAGCATAAGTTAAAATAAACTTATCGGGAACCTGCATTGCATTAAACTGTAAAGTTATCTTTCCTGTTCCACCTCCTAAATTTAACTGCATTCCTTCACCTGGATATATTTTATATTCAGGAGCTCCCCCTTGTCCTCCTGCTTCTGGCTCAAACTTTTTCTTACAAAAAGCTGGTAACGCCTCTAATACTTCTCGAGTACCTGTTGCTTTAAATGAAACATTCATAAACTGTTCATCAGTATAGTCATCGTGATGTGCTCCTTTGGTTGTGTCCCACGCGGTGGTACCTAATGTAACTGTTGGTTCTGGGATAGTAACATTGTCTATACCGGCAGTATCAAGTGCATTTTCTAAATATGTCTTTACTGCTTCTGTTCGTTTTTCCGCTAACCACATATTTCTTTCATCAACTGTTGCGTCCTGCCATCCAGGCATTCCCATACTTTTTGCTTTACTAGCTTGGAGTGGTACTAGTGAGGCTCCACCTTCTAGGTCAATCTCAAATTTTATACGTTTTAAATCAGGAGCACTAAAAAAATCTACCATTTTTTTTGCTAGTTCTTCTACTGCATCTAGTGACTTATCACTTAGTTTATATACTGCCGATGCAAATGTTTGACCTATATTCGTTTTAGGCAATTTCTCTTTAATTAAATCGACTATCTTATATCGTTTGCCGTCTCTAGTTACTTTACTACCTATTTTTTGTTCCATAATAGGTTTTAAACCCATTATTTCACGTACTCTATTAATTTCATTTAAATGGTGACTTTCTTCTACTTTATCTTCTTTATTTATTTTTACGTACTTTCCGTCTTTAACTAGATAAAGTATTTTATTCTTATTATTTCGGTAATATTTACCTTCCTCTGCGTTAGATACCCTAGGTGTAGCTCCGAATGGGTTTTCTTTAGTCCCTTCTTCTTTCTCTCCTGTACGTACATTTTCTCCTGCTCCTATTGAGCCATCTTTGTCAGACGCAGGTTTTACATTGTCCTTATTATACTTTTCTTTTTCCTCCTTGGATTGATTCTGTTTTCTCTTTGCTTCACACCACTTCCATATATCCGCTTCGGTTTCTTTATCATATGGATTTTTCGGATTATCCCCAGGAGTGTACATATTATTCGCGTCATTTGCCCATGGGCATACTTTATCTCCTCCCCTCAGTGCTAACTGCTCTTGCTTCAATTTAGATAGGGTAGTCTCTAAGTTTTGGTCTAGGTTATATTTCTCTCCTTCGTCAAAATTCCCTGAAAGAACTAATAAATCTACAAATTTTTCGGGTTTATTCTCCTTATCGGAATCTTTAAATGCGATTTGTGTTAAAGTGTCTAATTCGTCTAGACCCATATATTTTGCCTCACCCTTCAAATACTTTATTACACTGGATTCATCAACAAATATTCTATCCAACTTATTAACTATTTTCGCAAACATCCTAAGTTCACCTTCTCCAAATACTGGAGGTGTCTTCTTTCTATCACTATCCTCTATCCACTCATTAGTTTTTTTCCACTCCACACCAGCTTTAAGTATGTCATAAATATCCTCTCTTCTTTTCTTTCCACCCCATAATCTGCCCCACCAATCTTCATTTAAAAGGCCCATTATTTCTTTGGTTCTATTAATTTCTGTTAAAATTTGTTTTTTCATTTTTTTTATTTTAATTCCACATTACCGTTATAGTTTTATCGTCTAAATCAACTTGTAGGTTTGTAGGTAAGATAGTGTGGTATCTTTCATTATCTTTTTCATCATAATAATACCACATATCTGGGTCATCACTTTTAAATCCACCCATGTCGTCCACATTTAAGTTAATTTCTTTTTCCACCTCTATTTTAGTGTAGTCTTCGTCATAAATCTCAATTGTCCCCTTTATAACCACACTCGTCGTGTAGATGCTTATATCTTTAATACCCCAACTTCTAACATCCAAATCAAACCTCCAATTCACAACACAATCTAAATATGCTACATCCATATCTCGGTCTTTATATTCCGGAAAATAATTTTGGAGTCCAGAAAAATCTACATCATCTACTTGTGTACTAAATGTGTTCGGGTCGTCATTAAATTGTTCTACTATAACCTTATCTATTATTTTAACTAGTTGGTCTTGTTTAAGTGATATTTTTTTTCTCATAATATTAAAAGCTAATTTGCTGGCTTGCTTGCATATAATAAATATATGCATTATACTATAAATATTAATATATTTTTATTATAATTAATGTATGAAAAATTTAATTATTTGTCTTGTTATCTTTGTAGTTGCACAAACTATGGTGTGGTTACAAATAAATGGTCAGTTTGTCTGGGAGTCCTTCAGAAAATATGAATGGTTATTGATTCTTTTCGGTATTCCGATTAGCTGGTTATTCCTAGAAGCTACCAGACATGGGGTAGCTGCCTTTGATGGTTTACTTTGGCCACAAAGATTCCTTGCTTTTGCGTGTGGTATAGTGATTTTTAGTATATGTACTTGGTTATTAAAAGGGGAGGGGATTAATACTAAAACACTAATTTCTCTGGGTTTAGCTAGTTGTTTAGTTTTAATACAGATTTTCTGGAAATAATCCTTAACTTACCCACTATTTATATAATATGCAAACCACATTTAAAGACATGCCATTAAAGGAAGGTTATAAAGGTAATATGATTACTGGAGACCTACCTAAGAGACTAGATAATACCCTATTTACACTAATTCATGTTCTTGGTGGATTCACTACGTCAGATGTTATTAATTTTGCAAGGAATGCAAACTATAGAGAACGTAGACTATTAGATAAGATGGTGAACGACTTACCTTTATCGGACAGACCTTTTGATAAGGAGGTGATTACAAATTCATCCCGATACCGTGCTTTAACCGTATTTCTTAAAGTTATTGGGGATTCTTCTAACATTAACGAAGGTTATACTATTAGTCGTGAGTTACCAGAGGATTTAGATAATCAGTTATATTTTCTATCACATTATGTAGGTGGGTTTACGACTGCTGATGTTGGTAGATTTGGTAAGTCCCTTACACCAAAAAAAATTAAAACTCTTAGGCGTTTACTTAATAGAGTTCCTTCAGACCAATACGAATTAATTCCTTTAGCTGGGATGTACAAATCTATACACGAGAGCCCAGACTATCAAAAACTAATTTCTTTAATTCTAGGTAGATTAACTGAAGATGTGGATAACTCTCATGGATACCACATAGATGAACACCCTACAGACACTAACCCTTATTTTACAAGATATGTTACGCCAGAAATAAAAAAACAAATATTTGGTTATTGGGATAAACATGGAGAAAGTTACGATTCTTTAAAGTACTTTGGTGTGAAAATAGATGAGTCAGATATGGATGGTTATACTGATTTTAGAGATATGGGAGACATTATATACCCTCTTTTAGTTATAGAGTGGGTAGGTGGGGTAGAAAACACTAAGTTTGCAAAAGCTCCGTGGCAAGAAACTAGTGAAATGGGTTTTGAAAATTTAAAATTTAAAGTAGAACCTATTAATTTTGATTACCTGTTTGATGAATCAGAAAATTTCGGTGAGCATGGTTACGCTTGTTGGGATATTAGAGTATTGATAGATAAGGATGGTGACTTAGGATTGCCAGTTAATCCGGAATTTATTGACAATGATTATTCGCCGTTTATACAAGACTTATTTCCGGAAAGTGCAAGAAATAAATTAAGTTCACATAGAAATTATAATGAGGACCAATTTGAACTTATAGAAGAGTTATGGATGCAGTATGAAATCTATAGAGACTTATCATCACAATTCTGTAGAGTTGAGGTTGTCTTGGTTTAGCGACCTACCTTTGCAAACATCCCTTCGAATATTTGTTCAATCGCACCAATTACAGCGTATTGGTCGTTACCCCAGTTAGATTTATGTTTATCAATTATCTTATCAACAACAAATCTTAAATCTTTTTCTAACAAGCTCCATTTCTCATCATCAGTTTTTTGCCAAGAATGTTCTTGTAACTGATTATTAACAATCCTTTTTAATTGTTTTTCTGATATAATTATTTTTGTTCCCATATTTTATAAGGTCTAATATAATAATGTTTAAAAAATGTACCAATCTTTTCCCAACCTAATTTTTTTCTTAATCTATTCTCCCATACGGTTAAAGGGCAAACCAATACTGGGGAAAATATTAAATGTAGAATCCACGTATTAAGTGGTAACCACACCCAAAATGGTTCTTTAACCATTAATAACACAACTGAAACTAAAAAACCTAAAATCCCTAAGTGGTGAAATAAGACCAAAAAGTACAGACTAATTTTTGTCACTAGACTAACACTTTTTGGTTTTTCTTACTCTTTTTTTTCTTAGATATAGATTTAACTGTTTTAATTAGTCTATCAAGTCTTTCGTTAATCTCACTGTATGACATCTTTTCTGTATTTTTATTCATATTAACTATATGGGTTTTTCTTGACATACCCTAATTGTTTAAATTTCGTATCTGTTGTATCAACCGTACATTGACCTACATTAACTTGTAGTAATAATTCTCTGGTTAAATAAGCTAACGGACTATCCATATGAGTGTTGGTACCGAACGCGTTGTATAGTGGGAACCATGTATCTCCTTTGGCACAATCAGCTAAACAAACATCTACTGTTAGTGGCCCTGATTCAGTATAAGTATATTCATAACCAGATTGTGATATTCCTTGTATAACACTAGAACAACACATTGGGATTGGGGAATAAGCTTCTCCTTCCTCTTCAGTAAAGTTAACTCCATTTACTGATGCGTTGAATTCACACCACATAAATCCAGCACAACCACTATTTAAACAACCTTCTAGGGAGTCGTAATAAAGTCCACTAGATGGTTTTATGTCTTGTGGTATACATGCTCGTTGTGATTCACCCACAACTGGATTTGTAGCGGTACTACAAAGGTAGTAAGTGATAGTTTTGTCTACATCACATGTTGAATCTGTGTAAATACAACCATTTAATCTGTAGAAATCATCTGTTTGATTGTCTTCACATTGTACACAGACACCACCACTACTAGTCTTGAACCTCTGAGTGGAATTGCTTCCCCCCTTTGGTGGTGTTGCTGGTACTTTTATTGTACCACCATCTGTTGTACTGAAAAGTGTGTGTGTGCTTGTTATCGCACTCGCTTCTATATCCAT
>TARA_R110000824_G_scaffold15306_2_pt1 | contig 12107 bp, 17 predicted proteins | sample TARA_R110000824 | Tara Oceans TARA_R110000824 (sample SAMEA4397747) | marine metagenome | biome: Polar Biome; feature: [MES] marine water layer (ENVO:01000295) within the mesopelagic zone...; material: water (ENVO:00002006), including particulate matter (ENVO:01000060) such as...... | reverse complement strand
TTCTTTCAGTTTTCTTTTCTTGCTCCAAGTTTTTTCACTCATATTTTTCATTCTCCTCTACTCCCGTAGGTGGAACGAGGGAGTTAAACAACACAACCAACCAAAGTTTTCTCGCACTTATCGCCGGTTATACTCCCTCGCCCCGTTCCAACGGGTGCGAGTATCATAGTGCACTTATACTGTGCATCTCTGTATATGCTGGGACATCTCCCAGCCATTCTTCCATTAGATTCTCCTTTGCTATGTAATCTCTGAACATCTCTTTGTCCCCTAGGTCCGTCACGGGGTTTTTTCCTGCAATGCTACAGTGCTCAATGAACAGGGTGTTGTTCAACAGGTCTGTGAACACATCGTTGACTCTCTTGAGTCTCCCATCTAAGGTGTCCATGCCTAGTGGTGTTCCGTCGAGTTTCCTCTTGTCATCGAATACCGTAGGCTTGTGAGTTATGGCTCCTGTGAAGCACTGTAGCGCATGATACGCTGTATTCTTCTCATTGGCTGACCTCACATAGTATAGATTAGGGTCTTTCCAACCTTGTGCTAGAGCCAAATCCATGTGGCTCCTGTTAATGTTCTTGACCTCTTGAGTCTCTTTATCTTTGATGACTCTCGGTGGTGATAGTCCTATGTTATTCTGTGACATCACATACATCAGTTTGTCCATCAATTGAATGTCCATTGGAACCCAAGAGAGTAGTTCGGTATTGACCAACCACTCATTCAGTTCTGCCGTAGCATTCACTAGGTCTAAGCCTAACACATCCCAGTCAATATCAGCCATAACTCCCTTGGTATGTCTGAGATTCAAGGCTGTCCTGATACCTCCAGCGACTGCAAGGTTGCTGCAATAGGTTCTCAAGGCTCCACCATGAACGCTAAATGAACCTCTCCCATCTAGGCTGTTGTTAATCGTAAACCCAAACTTGTAGAGTCCATCCAGGTTCTGGGCAGCCTCACTAAATGCGTCTGTGCTTAGGAAATTGTGTCCTTTCTCCTTCAACTGGGCTGCTGCTGCTTTCCTAGTCTGTGCCGCTTGGGTCACATCTAAGTCCACTCTACAACGAGCACCGTCATTCCATGCTGTGACTGACGAATTGATGTTAGACATCTCTGCGTATCTCAGCATTGGCTCCACCCATTGAGGGTGTGGAAGCACATGGTATCTGTCGCTGACTGAACCTAACAGGGCTCCGGCAAGTTGGTTCTCTGTCTTGAGGGCAGGGTTGAATATGCTCCAAGTGGCTGCGCTACCATTGGCTTTGTTCACTCTCACAAACTCTCCTGTCTGTTCATTGAACACGAAGTTAGGCAGGAACTCTGGTGTGAAGTTCCAAGGAGCCGTCTTCTTGGCTCTCCCTCCCTTCAACAGGGCTCCATCCCATACATCTGCGGAGGAATCTACTTCTTCGGCTTCCCATATCTTAGGCGCCACTGGAAACGCTGCAGTGGACTGGATGTTAAATCCCGCTTTGATGCGCTTTTTGAGATTCTGCTCTGCTGCACCCTGTTCTACCATATCTACCAGGTCTATGTGCAACTCGCTACTCGGTTGCATTGGCTGTCTGTCTCCCTTGAAGACCATTTCAGGTCTAAATACTCCGCCGGGTGTCTCAAACTCGGACACCTTGCAGAGATATTCTCCCTCTTTTATCTTCAAAGTCGTCAAGGAATCGAATGGGACCAGCGTGATGGTGTTATCCCCACCAACAGCCGAGTAGTGTAGCGATACTACTGTTCCAAGTTCGTTCTTCTTGACCTTATCTGCTATCATTATTATTTTCTGTTTTGTCATTTTTCTTCTCTCCTTGTTCTCGGTAATCCCCTACGGGGACTTGACTCTTATGTACTTTGCCTTGCTGCAAAGGATAAAGTGACGGGCTGGGGAGGGAATCTACATCCCACTCCTCAAACCACCACTTTTCTGTTATGATTCGGATTCTCATGAAGTCACTCATCTCTCTTCTCTCTCCTCTTCTTGTCTACATATGCCTTGTGCTTTGCTAGATTATCTCCTCTAGAGTAGTATTTGGGCATGTACGACTTCATGTATATCCTCTGGGTCTTTTGTCTAGGGGTCATGCATCTCACATGTCTCCTCCTTGGTCTCCCCTTACCTTGGTAGGGAACTATTTTTCCACATTCTATACATTTTGTTTGTTTCTTACTCATTGTCTCTTGTCTCCTTTATGTAGAATATCATGTAGGCATAGAACCAGATGAATAGGACTCCCATGAACCCTATTGCTAGGTCTCCATACACATTCATGCCCCACATTCTATCACCCTATCTCTTTTTGACCTGTTCTCATGTTGAGTTATCAGCCTCAAGTTCTCCAAGGCAAAGCACTCCACGATATTTTCCACGCTCTCCAGTCTCCCTTGCTGTTTATAATGGTTTATGGGAATGATATGGTCTATGTCGTAATTCTCTATGTCTTGTGGGAACCCATCAGGCCAATCTCTGGCTAAATGGTCCACAAGTTCGATTGGTGTGTAAGGGAGGAGTCTCATGGCTCCATAGGGTGTATTACCCTTCACATGCTTCACTAGGTTTCTCCGAATCTGTTTCCGTATTCTATCAACGAGTCTGTCGGAGGCGGTTTTTGGTTTGTTCCAAAAACGCCGACAACACTCATGGCTACAATAACTCCGCCTTCGATATGCTATCGGCCTCTCATTACAAACCTTACAGAGAGGCTTGAGTTTTGCTGCCTTTATTCTCCTTCTGTCAGCATCTCGCTGTCGCTTACAACGTATGGAACAGTATTTTTTCTGTCTCCCACTCCCTCTCATTCTCTTCGGTACTATTCTCTCGCAAACTACGCATTTCATGATGCTCTCCCCTTGTAGTCTCCCATAATGGATAGGCTCTTACTTGGTGCTCGGTATTCATCCATCTCATCTAGGAAGGCCTTAGCACACTCATTGCATATCTCTGAATCGGCCTCTAAGAGTAGTGTTTCATTCAAGAATGTGAGTGTCGTCATAAACTTGCAACACTCACATCTGACGCAACCATATTCACAGTCTTCATCATCAAGGTGTGTTGCTCCACATCCTTCACAATTTCTCCATTCAAGGAGGGTGCCGTTCAAAGATTTTTTTATGTAGGGTCGATATTTCACCATCATTCTTCCTCCGTTGCACCTAATACAGGCTCCTTGCCTCTCACTCTTCTCCAGAATAGTCTCATTGACCTAATCATTTTCTCCCTCCCGAAGCAGGTGGAGAAGTTGCTTAAGGCTTGCAGCCAGATTGTTGATGGTATGCTCTTGGCTAGGAGAACCCATCAACTCCTTCAATACATGAGGTGTTGCAGTTAGGTGTTCAACATACTCAATTATCTCGTCTATATTCATTCGTATGCCTCCCTAAAATCATTGAGTAGTTCATTCAACTCTCGGATTTGGAGCCATCGTTGGTGACTCTCTTTCTGCAACCGCTTGACTTCTGCGAGCAGGAGTGGTGCGTCTGTCATGAGTTGCGTGTCTAAGTCGGTAGCATAAACATCATCATCTAAGAAGATGGAGCGGTAGCCATCAGCATACACTATGTCGCCCCACTCTTCCGCAGGTGTATGTCCTTCGTATTTGTCTGTGTCAATCATTGTCCTCCCTCCGATGTGGGTAAAGGCTCATCCTTCTCTTGACATTCAGGGCAATGGTAATCACACCATTCAATTGTTAGGTCATCCCAAGGTTTGGTGCTAACCATATAGTGGAGGGCGTTAACGAGTCTCTCTCCAGCACATATCCATAGACAACTACAATCTCCAGACTCTACTACTGTCCAGATACGAGCGCTATCTCTAGGGGCGTATTTGGGGTTATGCGCTGTCTCTTTCTTGACAGAATTTAATTGCCAGCGTTCCCATCCATAGTAGCCTCCGTCTTCATCTTCATCTCTATGGACTATGAAGCCCCAATCCTCAATAAATTTCCCTGTCTCATCACTAGTTAGTGGGTAATTAGTCATCTCCTTCCTCCTCTTCCTCTCCAAGGGCCACCAATGCAGTATTCAACCACTCACTTGGTGTGATAATGTTCCCAGATGTTAATTTCTCTAGTAGGTCAATAATCCGGTCGAGTTTGCTACCTATCGTGGTGTTCCTTTGAGCGTCCCACCTCTCTTTATTCAGAAAATCTGCTCTGCTCATCAATTCTCCTCCTTCAGTAGTCGGTGTAGTGATGGTGCTGGGCTTCTCAATACAGCCTTACTCAGTTGAAATCTCTTATCAATCTGAATGACTATCTTCTCCATATCCTTGATGTCCTTAGAAGGCATGTCACCCTCCTTGACCTTGTGCATGAACATGTCCCTACAAGCCAGCGTTATGGTAGCACCGAAGTCGTTGCACACCTGTCTCAAGGGAGGGAGTTTGTCGTCCCCCTTAGCGGCTGCAAACATGATGTTAGCAATCATGTTAGGTGTCAGTGGTTTGTTCGATTTGTCCCCATCACTCATCGTCAATCACCCCATCAAAGTTAGCAACCAACCATGCGAGGAGACACTCTTGTCTTACCGTTGGGTAGTTCTCATTACCAGTCTTCCTCAAAACATCAAGGTGGCTGAAGGCTATGAACAACTGCTCACTACCTCCTACTTTGAACTCCATCATCTTCACATCCTCCTCTTTGTTGTCCTTTCCATCGACCACACCGACAAATTCCATCACAACATAGTCAGTGGCTGGGCTGGCGAAACTAGTCACCTGTGGTTTACTAGCAAGCCTGTGTCCAAGTTCCATCATCTCGTGTTGGTCTATCGAGCCATTGGCTGACGGGATGTTGAAAGCAACACCGTATTTCCTCAGCACTCTATCAGAGTTGGTAGCACAGAATGGAGTTCCCAAATCCTTCTCCATTGCTTTCCATATCAGGCTAGGTTCAGGATGGCCCATCTGTATGTGTAGGCTCCCATTAGCCTTCAGTGTACCTGTCTTCATTCTGAACTGTCCTTGAGGTATGTTCGGTGCTTCCGTCTCTCCCTCGATGTTCTCTTGGAAAATCTCGTCGTTAGCATCTTCCGGTTCAATCATTATTATTGGCTTCAAGTATTTCATTATCTTTTTGTCATTACTCATTGTTTCTCCTCCTCATTATTAGAGTCGTTGTATGCATTGTGAACACATTCCTTTGCTTTCAAGCGTAGGTCTGTGGCTCTCCTAGCGTAGTCTTTTCTCTGCTTTTCAGTTAGTTCAGGATTCTTGCTCTGCTCAATAGCGTGTAGCATCTCATTTACTATGTATGCGGTTTCCCTTACCCAATAGTTTTCGTTGCTAAGTTGGATGACCAGAGTAGTTTCAAATGTATCTGTCATCTAACTCACCTCCTTTGTCGTTAGAAGGGCCTTCTTCATCGGCCACTGTACCTGCTTCAGCATCTTCCTCATCATCTATTTCGTTGTCATTAGCACCAACGAAAGAGTTTATGTGGGTCAATCTGAGCCACCTTTGTGGGCTAACCCCATCTATCGTTGCTCCATCTTCCTCTACCAATTTGTCACTGAAGAAGAAGTGAGTGCTACTCTTAGTGATACACTCAGGACAAGCCTTATTCTGGGTATTATTCTTGGTATCTATCGCCATAGTCAGTATGTGAGGACTGACACTCTTGTAGCAGTAGTCACACTTCACATGATGGACGTATCCCTTATCTCCCTTCTCGTAGTCGGGAGCCTTTGAGTTATCTTTCATGTTGAAGTTGCATAGGATGCAAGAATCCACCACTATCAAATCAGTCAGCATCTCTGGTTCACTCATGATTTTAATGAGATTCTTCAAGAGTCTTCCCTTGAGGGTTCCTACACCATTCAAAGCCATTTGACTAGCCAGTAGTTTTGACCACTCCTCACCGTGTAGCATTGTCATCGTGTTCTCGCTAAGATGAGTCACACTCATTGCTTGGATGTCGCTGATTGGTTGTAGGCAATTCAAGCACATACAAGCATCTTTCTCAATGCCTGCCTTCAATCTCTCAATGCAGAACTCATTCACATCTATCATTTTACCTTGACATGATAGGTCAAAGCACCAATCGTCCTTCTCTAAGTCATGAGATTTATCTTCCCAAGTAGTGAAATTACATACTCCACACTCTACTAGATGAGTGTTGAAATTAGTCTTTGCTACTGAGGACTTACCATAGGTAGTCGTCGTACCATACTGAGCCTTGTGAAAACCTACATCTGTTCCTACATCTATACCGCACATTTCCCCAACATACTTCTGTTGGGCTATGCTCTCTACAGCCTTGTCACAGTAAGGACCCCTGATGGCCTTAATGACCTCTCCAGCGTCTTCCCACTCCTCTCTTTCCTTCTCGTTAGCCAAGAGGTATCTGAGGATAGCAAGTTGCACACCTGTTCTCCCATGACCTCCCATGCACATGCAGTGGATGGTCTTCACCTCGTTAGCCCTGATGTTCTCTACCAATTCTAACCAGAAATCTCTACCCAAATCTACGGGGGTTTTGAAGTCTGGGAAATCAATAGCCAAGATGTGCTTTGGTGGTTTGCTCATCTCTACCTTCCCCATGCATGGCCACTTCTCAGCATCTAGCCCTCTTGTCCCATTCTTGCTGGGTAGTCCTTTCAAGACTTCATAATCTGGGCCCATCGCTAAGTCGGGTATCTTTTCCATCAGCCACCAACCACCGCTTCGGCTACTACCACCAGCATAGACTTCTATTCCATCATGCGTAGTGAAGGCCAATAGGTTGCCTGTGTGACATTCCTTTGCTTTCCATGTTGTTCCTGTTCCTGTTGTTTGTGTGTATTGCACGCTCATTTTATCTCTCCTTTATTTTCATTAATTTTACCTGCTTCATGCATTTGCTTCAGCAAGGAATGTGTATTGTAATTGTATCTCCCTTCATGGGCTACTATCATTGATTTGATAAGTCCCAATGGAGTTTGGAACTGTTCAACCTGTGTAGCCCATAGCCTTGAGTAGAATCTGTGTCCCTCTGGTATTTCCAGCAATATATTCTCAAGCAATCTAACTTCAGCCATGAGGTCTTCTCCAACCCAACCTTCTGGGTCGTCCCAAGCCGAGTATTGTGCAACACCATCTTCTTCGCCCAAATCAATAATTAAATCTTCGACTTCATTCCACCATTTTGAGAGAAGGTGGTCTATGTATAGCCACTTAATAGTGCTTCCTTTGGGTTCTAATAACCATACATAGTCACCCATTAAACTAACGTTTATCTCAGGAATGTTCACATCTCTCTCTGTCTCAGTGAATGTGGTTGCTTCTACTGACCTACTACCTTGTGAGTTTAGAGCATTTGTGACCTTCTCTATACTATCTGGAGTAGCACTGAATGTAAGTGGTGGGTATTCCATGTATATATTCAATTGGTCGAGTAGTTTCTGAAGTAGTTTGTCGTCAATCCCCATATCAATGAGCATTGATGCTTGTTTGCACTCCGGCGATGAACATTGTGTATATCCACACATCCCCTGTTTGTGCATATTGAAATCCTTCTCCAATTCACTAATGTAGAAGTGTTCATGCTCTTTTATTGTGGAAGTCTTACTGACATCGTCCTTAAGTGTCCCATTTTTGGATGCAAATTCCACAAAGTCAATGATGTCATCTCTCATATCAGCATTACTTCTTGCTCCCTGTGCTTCTCTCGCAAAGAGATGTTTGATGAGTTTGTCGTGACCTTTAGCCACCCTATGAGGTTCATTCACATAGTTAGTATAGAATAGGGCATAGAATGGTGCTGTGACCAACCAGTGCTCACAGGCTGAGTTGAAATTAGAATGACCTCCTGTACCTATATCGAAGGCATCCTTATCTCCGAGGAACTTGTTGAAGAAGAAGCCTGTGTTATGCACAGCATTCTCCAATTCATTGACTGAATTGAGTAGGCTTGAGAGTCTAATGTCATCACCTTGAAGCATTTTGAGTATCATACTGCTTGCATCATAAGTTGGGTATGTTGATTTGTAGTATTTATCTCCACCAAATGAACCATCGCACCACTCTGTTATCTCTGGGTCGTATGCATCTGAGTAGAATTTGGCTATCCCATTTATCATATCATATCCCAATTCATTGTAGTTAAGTCTCTGGTAGTAATCGCTCCTGCTGAACAGATTACTTACACCAGATTCTCCGGCTATTGCCTGCTGTATCAGTATGTGGCTGAATGCTCTTTGTGCACCTATCTTTGCTCTGTTGCTACCTATACCGTGTCTGAATTCGGCCATTGATACTGCTAATGCAGCCTTGACTATCCATGTGGTGAAGACACCAGCAAGGTAAGCCTCTAATCTCGGGTCATTTTTAGGCCCACTGATGAAGTTGTGGAAGAATTGTGATAGTGGAGCGAGGTTGTATGTCCAGAACCTATCTCCATCTCTCAGTCCTATCTTGTAGTAGTCAAGGAAGGGTTCTGGGCTGTATGGTTGAGGTTCTGCCCCTTTGATGTCTGTGACCCATCCCAGTATCTCCGTCCAGACTGTCTTGTTCTTCTTGGGCTTGATACCGAAGATGACGGGGAACTCAAAGTCTTGACCAACACCTGCTACATGAGCACCGTTGGTCCCTGATGGTGCATAGACTACCAGACCATCAGGTAGTTCTCCCTTCTTAGCCATCTGTTCCAATTCGATGCACTCATCGAGTGAGCCTTTACCCACATCCATGACCTCCAATTGTTCGACTGAACCTGATGGGATTAATCCTCTAATGTACAACACCTCTCCATTCACCATTGGTGGTGGGACAAGGTCGGACTTGGGTGTGTATAGTCCTCTCATCTGAGTGATAGTAGGCATGACTCTCCCTGCAGAACCTGCATGTCTCTTGTCTGCTAATTTCTTGAAGAGTGCAAGTGTCTTCCACTTCCCAGTAGATGCACTATCATACACCAATTCAATCTCGTGATGCTCCATACCATCTTCAAGGTCGAGTCTCTCGATGTCCTTCTCCATTCGACGTATGCCGTGATGATTGAGTGTGAATATGATATTACTGCCTCCACCTGCTGTGACCCCATCGTTCTCCGGCCCAACGGTGAATGAATTAGAACCCTTGACTACTACACCTGAACAGATAGGCTTGAGGAATGTTTGAACTACCAAACAACCCTGAGGGTCATAGTCCACATGAGTAGGGTCAGTCATGTATTTCCCAAGCATTCTAACCCCATCGAGGAACTCTCTTGGTGTCTTAGCCAATACATTGGGTAATGCTCCCGGACGAGGTGTTGCAGGGCAGGTTCTGATGTAGAGCCCTTTGGATAGTGTGCTCTCTGCTCTAACGTTCATCCAACATCTACTTACGCTCATGATAAGTTCTCTATTGCTGCTATTATTCGCTGCATCGAGAGAGATGTGTAGAGAAGGTAGTTTCTGGAACATAGTGAATCCAGTGGTGTTTCTCCCTATTGCATGGATGCCTCTCGCCTTCTGTGATAGTGGTAGTGTGGTTCCCTCGTCATTGTCGTAGGTGAGGTAAGCCTTCAAGAAGATACTATCCAATACCCCTGTACTTCCTCTGTTGATGTATTGGTCTATTATCTCTCTAGGGTCTGACTCAGTCCCGTATGCGGTCTTGAATCTGTGTATCTCTCCCATGTTATTACCGCTTGAGAGATGACAGTCTATCACATCATTGAGTATCTCTATCATTAGGTTAGTGATAGTATCTAGAGTCATATCTTTCTGGGTGTTGCTTAGCCCATTGTAGTAGTCCTCAACCAAATTCTCAATGTCTAACCTTTTGAACTCTATTTCTCCCATATTACCAGCGAGTCTATCAAACTCATTCCTGAATATCACTGGAGCCTCCTTCTTCAAGAGATTGTTCAATAATGCCTCAAGAAACTGTCTCAGGTATATCGGTGAACATCGTATGGCGTTGTAGAACCCTTCTTCTCCCTTATCTCTCCAACTATCGTCGAATCTTGCAACTACGTTCAATATTTTCTTTGCTCTTCCTTTTGCTTTAATCATGTATGTCATCTTATTCTTCTCCTTATTATTGAAATCTCTTATCAATTTCTCTTGTTCTTCATTATTGAGTGGGGTTTGCATTGCACCGTATTGGTTAGTCTCAGGCTTATCAAATGGGAAGATGGTAGGGCCTGTATACTCCGGGACAGTGTCGTTTCCGATGGCCTGTTGAATTGCTGTGTCTATTGATAGTATCTTGAGAGACTCCTCAGACAACTTCTGTCCGTTCTTATCCTCATCTCCGTGCTCATAAATGCATTGTTCCCAGATACTCATCTGTTGGGCTACAGGATTGTGAGTATCGTGTTCTATGCCGTGATGCAAACAGTGCTTACTACACAACTCACAATCTTCGTTATGACAGTGTGCCCATAGTGGGTCGAAGAAAGACTCATTGTTTGGTCCGATTTGACCATTCAGATTGATGAATTGCTTTTGCACCTTGTATAGTTCAAAATCAAATTCGGTGGGTGTAGTCTCACAAGCCTCAATGTCAACCTTTCCCATCGCCAGTACTGCTTCAAACATTGCCTTGAACTTATTATCATCTGACAACCACTCATGTCCCTCCACCAGACTTGCTGTCAAGTCGGATATCTCTTTATCCAAATCATCTATGTTCATTTCTCATCTCTCCTTTGTCGGATATTGTTGATACGTTGGACAGTTCATAGTGCTTACGCAGTAGTTCTGTTTTGAGTTGTATTCTCTCCTCTTGGGTCATGCGATTATCCCATCGAGTGTTGGAGGGATTGCAGGGGAGTCCTTGTCTCCATCTGTATCCCATCCAATTTGAGCCTTTCTTGTTGTTCTCTTCTCTCCATAGAGGTTGGAGGTTATCCATTGACCAGCATTCAACCCATTGTGAGTCATTGAGGTCGCAAGTTGTGAATGTAAATGATGCTACGGGTCTGATGTGGTCTATGCACCACTCCCGTATGTTCTCTTTGGTGTATTCTCCACCCAGACGGTGAGATGCAGACCAGAAATCAAAGAGTATTTCTATTGTATAGCCGATGTAGTCACTCAAGTCTCTCGTGCTGTTGTAGTTAGAGTCAAGACCACAGTATCTCACGACAGCATCTCTCAATCGTCCTCTCAACCATCTTACTACCCTTTCTTCTGGTGTTAGATTGTACCATCTCTTGTGGCTGTAGTATGCTGCTGCACACTTACTCATGTTCTTGTTCATCATAGGTAAGGGGCAGAACTTGGAGTCACCTTTCCTTGCTACTGTTATGCAACCACATTGGAGGCATTCTATCTCATCTCCGCTGGCTTGGAAGTGGTAGTCATCTCCGCAGGCTTTGTCTATGAGTTTCCTCGACATGAAGGTGGGTTCCACGATTCTCCCAATCTCCTTTTGATTGCACCTGAAGTGTTGCACACCATCTACCACTCGGGTGTAGGTGATTATAGGGTTGTCCTCCATGCTTAGGAAACCATCTCCCTCGGTGACTATGAGTTCTCTAATCACCTCTATTGCTTGGTCTCTGACAACAGTCCTACGGTGATGGAGGTTTGATAGTGATACAAGACCCATCGTTTGGTAGTAGAGGACAAGCCCCTTCACTTGATTCCTCGATAGTCCAACCTTCTCCGCTATCTTTGCATGAGTCAGACCATCATTGAGGTGTGATACTACGTCGTCCTGATAGAAGGAAGTGAAGGTCGTTGAATGTTTCCAACTCATCTAAATCTCCGCCTCCTCTCCTTCGCCTCGGTAGGCTTGGGCTTTCATCAACATAACTGAGAATGCATGTGCCTTCATGTGCTTACCGTTCAACCACATCTCCATGAGTTCAGGTGTAGCCATGATATTGTGGAGACTTGCTATCTCCTCTTCTAGTACCACTCTGGTCACTTCTAACTCTGCGGCCTCCTTCTTAGCCAAGGTGAGCAGTTCGTCGAACCCCCAGTAATGCTTGAGTGTCTCTTCGGGTGATAGTGCCATTTCTAAATCTCCTCCCTTGATGGGTTGGTGAGGTCTGCTATTGCCTCTACTGCTGACATACCATGACACATACAATTGCCACCAACCATAGCACTCGTTGGTGTGAAACCCTTAGGCATCATGATTTTGATTCTCCCGAACAGACCATCCATCTCCTTCCACCAGACATCATCAGCATAGA
>TARA_R110000824_G_scaffold140927_1_pt1 | contig 12115 bp, 17 predicted proteins | sample TARA_R110000824 | Tara Oceans TARA_R110000824 (sample SAMEA4397747) | marine metagenome | biome: Polar Biome; feature: [MES] marine water layer (ENVO:01000295) within the mesopelagic zone...; material: water (ENVO:00002006), including particulate matter (ENVO:01000060) such... | reverse complement strand
ATTAAAGGCCCAAATATTTACACCGAAGAAGAGCAAAAGGAATTCTTACCAGAACGTGATCAGTTTTACCGCGAGAAATTGATCGAATGTTTTAAAACACGTGCCCCCAATTATTTCAAAGGCATTTGTACATCGAGCGATCCGCATTTAGCAAATGAAAATTTCCAATACCAGATAGAACTGCACGGAGGAGATCATGAAACATTAACTTTTTCGAATCTTTTGATTAATGCAAATTATAGTCGCTTCGTTGAGGAAATGGTACCGCTTTTTGTAGCGCGCGATATTATTTATGTGGTTAACAAATTAGCAGACACAACACAACTTCCCTTTCCGATTAAGAAAAAATTTGAAATTGGCTCTAATTGTATGATTGATGATTATCGCCGAGTCGACGAGATAAAAGAATATATTAACAGCAACAATATCAACGAACATATCGTTTTGTGCTCTGCTGCCTCTTTAAGTAACTTTATTATTCGCGACTGTTTTCTCGAAAATAATAATAATACATTTTTAGATATTGGGAGTTGTTTGAATCCTCTTCTTGATTTAGAAGGCTGGAAACATACTCGCGGATACTTAACTCATTATTGGCTTAACAGCGGGAGCCCCTTTGGAACACAGGTGGATGTATGGAATTAATTCAGAACACCCCTAAATATTGGGAATTCATTCGAACCCTCCGAAATATGGAGGGTGTGCGAGAAGGTTTTATCCAACAAGAAGACATCGATGAAGTTCAACATGCGACGTATATGCTTAAATATAATAATAATTTTTGGATTTGTCTTGACAACAGCCAACCTATGGGTTATGTTGGAGTTATAGAAGATGACATTCGTGTAGCTACGCACCCCTCGGCCCAAGGTCAAGGAGTTGGAGCTTTCATGATTAACGAGATCATGAAAAAGCACCCAACTGCCATAGCTAAAGTCAAACTGGGCAATGAAGCTAGTGTACATTTATTTGAAAAATGCGGCTTTAAAAAGAAATATTATTTATTAGAAAAAAATGAGACATAACCCTTATAAAATTGTAAAGATGTTTGAAGAAACAATGGCAGATTATTGCGGCTCCAAGTACGCTGTGGCCACCGACAATTGCACTGACGCGTTATTGATGTGCTGCGAATATCTCGGAGCAAAAGAAGTTACCATTCCATCACGAACTTACCTCTCAGTACCACAATCAATTTTGCATTCAGGCGCAACTTTAAAATTTAGAGATTATAGATGGAAAGGGGTGTATCAATTGGAACCTTACCCTATTTATGATGCAGCAAAACGCCTCACTAGTGGAATGTATATTCCTGATAGTTTTATGTGCCTCTCTTTCCATATCAAAAAACATTTGAAGATAGGGAAAGGAGGAATGATTTTAACGGACAGCGAAGAAGCTACGCAGTGGTTTAGAAAAGCGCGCTATGAAGGCCGCAGCGAAGTTATGTATCATGAAGACAACATTGAGATTAATGGGTGGAATGCTTATATGAGTCCAGAACAAGCTGCGCGCGGTTTAATGCTAATGCAGAATTATCCCGACCATGTAGAAGATATGCCAGAAGAGCCTTTTTACAGAGATTTGTGCGAATTTGACTTATTTAAAAACGTGGAGGTAATATGAAAATCGCACTATGCTTATCAGGATATTTTAGCTCACTTAAAGACACAAGCTCTTTAGGAGAAGACGGCTATGCATATATCCAAAAACACATTTTTAAATACCGAGAAGAAGGTCATGAAATCGACGTCTTCTTACATAATTGGGAGCCGCATCTAGAAGAAGTGCTGGTAGAATTATACGCCCCCAAAAAATATATTATTGAGCCCCAGATCAATTTTGACACCATTGCAGACGACCACAAGATTAGTCGACGCTTTTTAGATCCTCGCGGCGCACTTGGCAGTTGGACAATCAACTCTACCCAAGGAGATGGCTATGTCGGCCCTGAACGAATTTTAAGTCAATATTATTCTATTCAAAAATCTTTTGAACTCAAAAAAGAATATGAAGAAGAAAACAATTTTAAATACGATTGTGTCATTAAATCGAGATTTGATTTAGGACGCGTCAACAGAGCCACTAGTGGCCCGGGCAAAGGAAATCCCTGGCCGTGCCAGTGCATAGATTTTAATCCGGCATATGACATGTCTAAATTTTATCAAGTATATTGGGACTTGTTTAATGAGGGTCCAGCCGACATGTGGTTTTATTCGAATTCCGAGCACATGGATTGTTTTGCCCAAATTTATGATAAAGCCTTAACAGAATATTTGCAACTCGGTAGCGATTACGCCGAAGCTGTAACAACCGGCTGGCCAGATTCGTCGGCCGACCAGTATCGTACTAATGAAATGCTTAAACCGGTAGAAGAAAGAACTACCAATTTACACAAATATCCCCCACATATGGTAGTAAATGCAATCTTGTTAATGAAGTGGTTTTTAATTGACCATGGACAGTGGGAAAATAGTGAATTATTAAAAACTGAATGGGAGTAACTAATGAATATTTTAATTCCAATGGCCGGCGCCGGCTCTAGATTTAAAGAGGTAGGATATAGCCTACCGAAGCCATTAATTGATGTAAGTGGCAAGCCTATGATTCAACGTGTTGTTGAAAACATGGGTATCAAAGGAAAATACATCTTTGTAGTACGACAGGAACATTGTGATAAATATAATGTTCATCTTTTTCTTAAGAAGGTCGTACCTACTTGTGAAATTATTGTCACTGAAGGCTTAACCGAAGGTCAAGCTTGTAGCGCTTTATTGGCGACAGACCTTATTGACAGCGCAGAGCCGCTATTAATTGTAAATTCGGACAACTATTTTATTTGGGATACTGATAATTTCCTTCATAGCGTACAAGATCCCGATGTCAAGGGGATGATCTTTACATTTAAGGATCCGGAAAAGAGCCCTCATTGGAGCTATGCCCGCGTAGACGAAGATAATAATGTTATGGAAGTGGCGGAAAAGCAAGTCATTTCGGACAATGCACTAGCCGGCGCGTTTTATTGGCGTCAAGGAAGCGATTTCGTTAAATATACTCAAGCAATGATTGAACAAAACTTGCGTGTTAATAATGAATTTTATATTGCGCCGGTATTCAACCAAGCAATCAACGACAACCATCAAATTAAAAATTATACCATTCATGATATGAAATCAATGGGCACGCCCACAGAATTAGATTCTTTTCTAAACTGGGTCGAAACCAAAAAATCATCTTTGCAACTAGATGATTTTATGTTAAACTATAACAAATATATAAAGGAAAAAAAAATGTTAAACAATCGCAAATTTCAATCGGCCCTCGAAGACTTACGAACGGGCAAGCCGATTATTTTGGTAGACGAATATGATAGAGAAAATGAAGGAGACATTGTTATCGCCGCGGAGGTATGCAATGAAGAAAACTTAGTCTTTACAATGAACTATGCCCGCGGGCTCATGTGCCTACCTTGCGATGGAGGTGTGTTAGACCGGCTAGAAATCCCACCCATGGTCGCTACCAATACTGACAAGAACGAAACCCCCTTTACGGTATCTGTAGATGCACGTGACGGAACTACCACTGGCATGTCGGTAAAAGATCGGTTGAGTACAATCCGCGTTTTATTGGATCCAGACTCTGTTCCCGACGAGCTTACTCGCCCGGGCCACCTCTTTCCATTGCGCGCCCGCCCTGAGCTTTTAAAAGTTCGCCGCGGCCACACGGAAGGTTCTATTGAGCTTTGCAAACTGGCCGGCCTACAACCGATAGCTATGATTTGTGAAATTATGAACGATGACGGCACCATGAAAAAGGGCGGCGATTTAGACAAATTTGCAATGGAACACGGGTTGAGTATCATTTCTATTGAGGAAGTATATGAAGCAGCATATAACGAGAGCTTATAATTCATTTTCTATTAATAAAAATTTAGGAACCATTACTAAGACGAGCCAAGAAGACCGGCTCAAAAATGAGATTAATTATTATAAACAAATTGCTCAAACTAACAATAAAGGCCGAATTTTCTTTCCTCGCCTATTAGACTCATATGAAAGCGATGCAGGGTACGGAATGGAGTTAGAATATTATGCATATGATAACTTAGGCGATTATATGGTATATCGAGATTATGATGAGAATTTTTGGACCTTGGTGGCTACAAGCCTCCAAGAAGCTTTAGCTCAATTTTCGAAGACACACGAATATATGAATGGAACTCCAATTGCCCAAGCAATGTATATCGACAAAACTGAACACTACTATAAAGACTTGATTAAGAATTTTGATAAGTTTAAACACTTATCCCAACACCCGTCTATTAAAATTAATGGAATTCAATATTTAAATTTTGAACAAATTTGGGATGATGTTAAAAACTTAATTCAGAAGCGCTTACTAGATTTAAACAAGGTATCAATTATTCATGGAGATTTTTGTTTTTCTAATATCTTATGCGGGGTCAACACTAAAACCAATACTGCGCTGCTGAGATTTGTAGATCCACGTGGAAATTTTGGAAACGATGGAGTATACGGCGATCCTCATTATGATACAGCAAAGCTGGTTCATTCGTATCAAGGCGGTTACGAATACATCATTTATGATGAGTTTAAAATTGATGAAAGCTCCATGTTGGATACGTATGAAATTACCTTTGTAAACAACAACAAAGAAAAGATTAATAAGGTGTTTGAAGAACTAACAAGTTTTCATAACCCCTGCTCTAAATTAATTGAGGGATTAATTTATATTGGAATGTGCTCCAGGCATTATGACAGCGAAGCACGCCAAACTGTAATGTACCTAAATGGTATTAGAATTTTAAATGAGGTTTTAGAGAGTTAATATGTTAAAGATTTGTGTAGATCTAGATGGAACTATATGTGAAAATACGCGCCCCGGTGTAACTTATGCGGATGTGAAACCACTTCCCGGCGCCGTCGATACACTCGAAGAATTAAAGCAACGTGGATATTATATTGTAATCTTCACAGCTAGAAATATGCGCACCTGCAATAATAATATAGGGCGTGTAGTGGCCCGGCAGGGTAAATTAATTTTTGATTGGTTAGAAAAATATGGAATTCCATATGATGAAGTAAGATTTGGAAAGCCACACGTAGATTACTTTATTGATGATAAAGGAATTAAATTTACCAATTGGGATGATATTAAAAAACAACTATTAGAAGCAGAACAGGAGGCAAAGTAATGTTTGATTTTTTCTTTGATACAGCGGACGACCAATATATTTTAAATGTATGGGACAAAGCTCACAAGCACTTAGATGCTAAAAATATTCGAGGGATTACGACCAATCCCAACGCGTTTAAAAAGGTAGACTTATTTAAACTTAAGGAGTGGGAGGCCAAACTTCCCATCCTATGCTCCCTAGTTTCCGATTTACGCGGAGACGGAGACGGAGTGGTGTACGTACAAGCGCCAGTCTCTACAATGACCCCCGAACAAATATACGCCTATGTAAAGCACATAAGCCAATTTAATGACGGGCAAACAAAGATTGGTCTCAAGATCCCGCCCTTTAGACCGATTCTGGAAATGGTAGATGATCTAAACCAATATGCGGAAACAAACGTAACTGGTTTAGCTGATTGCTCGACTGCCTTGTCTTGCCTGTCCTATAATGTAAAATATATCAGTCTTATTCCAGGACGCATGGAAGAGCAAGGCCTTGACGCGAAGGCTCACGTCCTGTTTACCCGGCGTAGAAATAATGAAGGGGCCCTGGGCGCCGGAGAAATTATTGCGGGCTCTATGAGGACGTTAGAGGGCTTAGAGTGGGTATGTAGCCATGGTACGGTACCTACAATTGGAACACGTGTATGGGATCAAGTTATAGCTGATGATGAAACTCTCCGGAGGGTGGCAGCTTATGAATCTGGCACCGTAGGATGTGATGATTTAAAGTTTTCTCCACTTGTTAGCGAAACTAATACCCAGTTGTCAATTGACTTCTTTGCGCAGATGGATGAGTGCGGCACCCAAGCGCATGCGGATTTCATGCGCGATCATATTGATGGTGAAAAATAAAATGTTCGCTCTTGTCTTTTATTCACATAGCGATTATTCAGACGTCTGGCCACCCATGTTCAGTCAAACCGATAAGTATTTTCCCACACACAAAAAATATCTCTTTTCAAATACCGAAACGGCCCCTTTGGATAAAGAAAATTGGCACCTTATTACCTATGATGACACTGAGCGCTATCAACAAAGAATGACACATTGCTTAGAGCAAGTACAAGAAGAAATTCTTTTATTTCATCATGAAGATATGTTCTTATATGAGACGCCTCAATATGAGATCTTAAATGAAATAACCGAGACTATTCAAGCCAACGAGGTGGACATCGTTAAATTAATCTGCGCAGCATATGAAGACGCGGCATTACACGAGATTACTTCGAGATCCTATATTTACGCCAACCCACCTAATTTAAAATTTGCGATTCAACCAAGTTTGTGTAAGAAATCACAATTAATGCGCATTTATGATATGACAGGAGGAGATGACATTTGGCAGTTTGAACACAACTCGTCGGGCGTAGTAGAATATCTTAATATTAAGACTGGGATGACTTATTTAAAAGAAGACAAAAAGAAAGGAATGTTTCATTGGGAAAGCAATATTTATCCATATTTTGCTACCGCGGTCGTAAAAGGAAAATGGAATATATCGGAATATGGCGATGACCTGCTGCCCATTTTAGAAAGCAACAATGTCGATCCTGATGTTCGAGGAAGATGTTAATGTTAGAACTTGTTATTTTTGATCTAGACGGAGTATTAGTCGATGCATGTGAGTGGCACCGCGTAGCCTTGAATGAAGCGTTACAAGAGGTGTGCCAGTATGAAATTTCTTTGGAAGACCATTATGAAATATTTAATGGAACCCCGACAAAGGTAAAACTCAATAAGTTAACCGAAATGAATGTTCTATCTGAGTCGCAGCATGCTGCTGTATATGATCTCAAACAAACAAAAACCATTAAAATTATTAATGATAAAACCCCAATACGACAAGAGAAGATTGAATTATTGGAATGGTTCTGTAATATGGGATTACCAGTAGCCTGTTTTACAAATAGTATTCGGGAAACAGCATTGTTGATGCTTGAAAAAACAGGCATCATTGAGTATTTTGATTATATTTTGGCTAACGAAGATGTAACCCGGGCAAAGCCTCATCCTGAAGGATATTTACACGTTTTAGAACATTTTGATGTATCAAACCAGAATGTATTAATTGTAGAAGATTCACCGAAAGGCCTCGAAGCAGCATATGCTTCTGGATGTAAAGTGTTAAAAGTAGAAAACCCTGATGACGTAACAATTACAAACTTAAAGGAGTTTATTGATGAAAATTTTAATTCCTATGGCAGGTGAAGGAAGTCGTTTTAGCAAAGAAGGATATACTTTTCCTAAGCCACTCATTGATGTGAATGGGAAGCCCATGATTCAAACGGTTGTAGAGAATTTAGATTTTGATTGTGAATATATTTTCTTAATACGCAAAGACCATGTAGAAAAATATTCGGGTCTTCTTGACACGTTGCAGCGAATTACCAATGGTAATTGTGAATACGTAATAGTGGACACCCTCACAGAAGGCGCCGCTTGTACGGCCTTGTTAGCCGAAGAATATATCGACAATGATGAGGATCTCCTTATCGCAAATTCAGATCAGTTTATTGAATACGAAGCTCAAAACTTTAATATGTTACGAAACCTTACGAACGTAGATGCAATTGTCTTCACGTTTAATGCAGTTCATCCAAAATGGTCTTTTGTTAAAACTAATTCTCGTGGCTATGCCACGGAGGTTGCAGAGAAAAAACCTATTTCTAATATTGCCACATGTGGAATTTATTGGTATCGCAAAGGCTCCGATTTTGTTAAATATGCAAAACAGATGATCGAAAAAGATATTCGGGTAAATAATGAATTTTATATTGCTCCGGTTTACAATGAATTAATTGGAGATGGTAAGGCTTTGATTCCGTTCTATGTGCATGAAATGTGGGGAATTGGAACACCAGAAGACTTACGGAGGTTTCTTAAAGAAAAATGAAACTGATCGCCCACCGCGGAAACACCAAAGGCCCAAACGCGAAGTTCCAAAACCGCCCTGAGTATATCTTAGCCGCTGCCTACCGCGGATATGATGTAGAGATAGATGTGTGGTATGTGGATAAAAAGTGGTTTTTAGGCCATGATAAACCTTTACACGAAGTCGAAAGAGAGTTCTTTAACAATGAACAATTATGGTGTCATGCCAAAAATTTAGAAGCCTTACACAAGTTAAGCGCCCTGGGGGTTCATTGTTTTTGGCACCAAGAGGATGATTATACTTTAACGAGCCGCGGCCACATCTGGACGTATCCTGGAAAAAAAACTTGCACAAATGGTGTAATCGTGATAAAAGATAAAGAGACCACACTAAAGATGTGTGAAAATAATGAAATTTATGGAATTTGTAGTGATTATGTGGGGGCGATAGAGTGAAACTAGTAACAATAACGGGTTGTTTAGGCCTTATTGGCTCTCATCTAACGCGGAAATGTCTTGATTTAGGATGGAAAGTCTACGGAATTGATTGCTGTACCTATGCAGCCAACCTCCAGTTTCTAGATGAGTTCCAACAAAGCCCTAACTTTACTTTTACAAAAGAAAATATTGCTAATTTAAAATATTTGCCCGACTGTGATTACGTTATTAATGTGGCGGCGGAGTCTCACGTCGGAAATAGCATTGTGGATAGCACCGATTTTTTGGAATCCAACATCACCGGCGTGAAAAACTTGCTGGATTTAATTCGCAACAAACAAAATAACGTCACTGACCAGCCAGTCTTTTTCCACTTTAGCACAGATGAAGTATATGGAGATATTACCGAGGGAGAACACATAGAAACAGATCGCCTCACACCAAGCAATCCTTACTCAGCTTCAAAGGCCGCGGCCGATATGTTAATTTTCGCGTGGGCCCGCACTTATGGATTGAACTATCTCATTTTGCGTCCGACTAATAATTATGGAATCGGACAATACCCAGAAAAACTTATCCCTGTCGCGGTAAAATTATTAATGAGAGGGAAAGAAATTCGTCTTCATGACGAGGGTGAACCAATTAGAAATTGGTTACATTCAGATGACACTGCCGCGGCCGTCGTTGCATTGATCAATGCCGGCGTGACCAATGAAATTTATAATGTAGCCGGCGGCTATGAACAGAAAAATATTGAAACAGTTCAAAAGGTTATTAATTCCTATTTTGGAAAAGAGACCCCGGCAACAAACTTTTTAGACTTATCACACAAGCGTCCAGGACAAGATGTTCGGTACGCATTGAATGATAATAAATTGCGCGCCCTTGGATGGACGCCGCAAAGACACTTTGATCAAGAAATTGATCCGATAGTAAAATACTATAAATGTAATTTTAAATGGTAAAGGAGAAACCTCAATGAAATTATCAAACCAAGCCCTTGGAGCAATTATGCTAGCGCTTCAGGAATCACTAATGACCCAGACGGACATTGTTCCTATTTTACAAAGCTTCGATCTAGAAGACGGTACGGAAGGACTCACCATCATGAATCCACCAACAATTCGTATCAGCAACGATCAAGCTGTGACTAATGATGAACTAGAGAAACTGGGCACGAAATAATGCCTCGTTATCGCTATGAGTGTGCTGCCTGCAAAAATGTGCAGATAATCTTTCATCGCATAACTGAAACACCCTGTGAGTGCACCGGGTGCGGTATTAAAAATCAACTAAAAAAACTTCTGACTACACCTACTATCGTAGCCAAAGAAGAAGAAATGGTTGATGGAGAGATTGGCGAACTCACTCGTGAGTATACCGAAGCCAATCGCGAAGTATTAAAACAACTAAAAGAAAAAACAAAAAAGGACACATATGAGCCGTCTTGAAGTAATTTTGTCAGCCTCGCTGGCGTTATCTATTATAGCAAACTTGGGCCTCTTTATTTATGCCCGGGCAGCTATTGTTCGTTTAATTTCTGTATCTGATGAGTTAGCGGATTTACAAATAATGGTAAATTCGTTTGCTCATCATTTACAATCAGTCTATGAATTAGACTCATTTTATGGAGACGAAACATTGCGTGGATTATTAGATCACGCTATCTCGTTCAATGAACAAATGGAGACTTTTGAGTACGTTATTTCTTTAACTCAACAAGAATTAGACGAGCCAGTGGAAGACATAAATGACAACCCCCACCCCGAAGAAGAAGCGAACCCGACGTAAAAACCATTATTTTACGTCTGATCATGAAGAAGCAATAGTTAGATATGCGCGCATTAACGATCAGCGCGAACGCACCGAACTGTATATAGAATATATTCGCCCAGCATTTAATGAAATGGTGGACAAAATTGTTTTTACGTATAAGTTTACTAATTTGCCTAATATTGATTCTTTACGCGAAGAGTGTAAGATTTGGCTGATGACAATTTTAGACAAATATGATCCCAATAAAGGTTCCAAAGCCTTTTCATATTTTTCAGTCATAACAAAAAACTGGTTTATCCACAAAGTCAAGCGCCAACAAAAACGCAACAAGCGCGAAGTAGATTTGGATAATATTTCAAAGTCTTATGAAGAAGAATACTTATCCACTAATGATTCATACGTCACCAAGCGAGTAGAAGAAGAATTTTGGAAATCGTTTTATGCTGAACTAAAATCTTGGGATGTATCTCAAATGAAAGAAAATGACTTGAAGGTTTATCAGGCTATTAACATATTATTTGAATCAAAAGAAGATATCGATATTTTTAATAAAAAAGCTATTTATCTATACTTACGAGAAATTACAGGGCTCAATACCAAACAGATTGTAAACTCCCTTAAAAAATTTCGTAAAAAATATTATAGCTTTAAGGATGGTTGGGAGAGCGGAGACTTATGAGTAAACAAGATTTAAACAGCTTAGTATCAGAAGCCCTGGGCAATATTCGCAAAGATCGAAAGATTGCCCGCGAGTTTTTAAATGAGATTGCCAATCAGATTGCTAACGATCCTGACCAAAACAAATATCTAAGTCCTGTTGCAGCAAAACATGTTGAGACCATGCAGAGATCGAACGAGCAACTCGTTAAATTAATCTCTTTACAACAAAAAGCAGTCGGTGTAAGCAAGGGTTTATCCGACAATGACAAAGATACCATCTTTGATCTTATTCAAGGAGATAGGGGCACCCCAATCGATGAGTAAGTGGAATAGACCCATCATCGACGCGGATTTAGCTTCTACGCCTAGCCTAGGCGCAGAAGAGACACTTCAAGCCGGCGTAGACGTTATCTCTACTGATGTATATGGAACTCAAAATAGTTTTAAAGCAGTGGTTCTTTCTCCACCAATACCACGTCTAATTACGGATGTCGCAGCCCTCGGCTATGGTGCATCACCGGCAGCCGAAACCCCAGGCGCGCCCTCTCTTAAACCAGTATTTATGTTTCGCGGAAGAATTTTAGACGGCGCAGTCCCCTCACCTCATGCACCACTCGTAGATCCATGTAAGATTTCCACTGCTGGGGATCCCAACGCCGCATTGAATGCGGTGGTTTTGCATACTATGTTTTATTCGGCTCAAAATTATGCTGGAGATATTCCTAATGTGGGGGATATTGTAAATGTTCGTCTGTCGCCCGGTGATGCTAAATACAACTTGCAACATGGTGCTTTTATCGATGTTGATATTACCGCCGGCCGTATGTTAACGGCACAAATAGAAAGGGAATGCGCGAGCCTTAGCACACTCTTTGGTGGCGAGATAGGCATGATAGGTGACTCCCCCGTCCTCACACCAGCCTCACTAGATTTTGAAAGAGACCTTCAAAGACTGGTTGAAGCAGCCGGCCTACCCTTTTTTGTGACAGACCGCGCGCGCTCAGTGGATATCCAAGTTCAACGAATAAAATCCATGTATAGCCAATTGGGCGAATCGGAACTGATCGCCAATTATGGTGTCACGCGCGGAGCCATGATGGCAAGGGCAATTGAGAGTGGAGACAACAATGCTCTTTTCGAGGCAGCAAGAGGTTCGAGTAGTCATCTC